>Ga0208789_1000133_pt1 | contig 101974 bp, 87 predicted proteins | sample Methanotroph_Enr_FD_187368 | JGI IMG/M metagenome (GOLD analysis project Ga0208789, IMG submission 187368) | Enriched soil microbial communities from Old Woman Creek wetland in Ohio, USA - Methanotroph_Enrichment_5 (SPAdes) (version 2) | ecosystem: Environmental > Terrestrial > Soil > Wetlands... | reverse complement strand
AAAGTTCGTCCAGTTGTTGTTCGGTCAGTTCTAGGGTAATCATGGCTATTCAGTACGTTAATCGCAGGCTCTTTTTTACAATATTTTCGCCAACTGTAAAACCGAAAAATCGACCGTTCGGAGTATACGTCCATGGCCTATGATTACGGCGGGCTGGAAATCTTCCGGCAAAGTCAAGCGTCGCGATAAACCGCTGTCCGCCGCAGCACCGGGCGCGGCAGGGGTTTCAATGAGGGTTACTCCTGATTCCTTAGCCATGTCAACTTCATCGGTCGTACAGTTAGGCACCACGCAAACCACGGTTTGCCCCGCTGCCGCCAAGGAGATGCACAACTTCCGGTTAAAAGTGGATAGTCCGCCCCGGCCGGATTGCCATTCGGTCGCTATCGCTAACAAGCCATTAGCTTTTGCCGCCGTGGTGTTAGCCGTAGCATCGGCGGTATTGGTCGGCGCAAGTAACGCCACCGGTTCATAGGTTGGCGGGCGATTGACGGCGTGGCTTAGGCCCGTCAGAGCGACCGGCAGCGTCGCGAATAAAAACGCCGGATGCGGAGTGCTAAGTGGCACCGGACTGTTCCAACTGTCTAATAAATCGCGTTCATCAGGAACCGGGGCGGGCTGGTTTTCGTGGTCTTGGTAAATTCCATAAAAGCGGGCGGCGGTTTCGTTATCGCCATTGCGCAGGGCGATGAAACAAGCCAGCCAAGTGATGCCAGAACCTGCCGGATAGGTTATCGGCTTGGGAAAGCGGTCCAAAGCTTGCTGAGCTTTAACGGGTTGTCCCGCGCTTAACCAGGAAAATGCTTCTTGGCCGCACAAGGCCATGTAGTTCGGATGGCTTGCACGGGCTTTTGCCGCCGTTTCGGCGGCGGCTTGCCAGTCGCCTTGCAGTTGCTTTAAAAACACTTCTGCTAAATGCAGCTGTGGGGCGTAGGCTGTTGATATTTTTTGTTGAGTCAGAAATTCGTTTAGCCAATCTTGCCTTTGTGCTTGGGCGGCGAGTAGTAGCAGGCTTTCTGAAAGTTTGAAACCACCTTTTTTGGGCTGAATATCTTTTATGCCTTGTTTGAGCAGCGCAATCGCTTCATCAGGTTTATTGTTCCGGGTCAGCAATTCGGCGCAGGCTTGGTAAAGGGAAAACAGACCTTTTTCGACCGGAATCTTGTCTATGCCTTGTTTGAGCAGCGTTACCGCATCATCAGGTTTATTGTTCCGGGCCAGCAATTCGGCGCAGGCTTGGTAAAGCTCGCTAGATGATAATAGCTTTAATCCCTGTTGGCCGATGTCGATTGCTGCCTGCCACCCTTCAACGCTCTCCGCCAAACGCACGGCTAACAGCCACGCATCGTATGGTACCTGCTTAGCCAAAGCCTGCTTGGCATGAACAAGTGCCCGCTTTTTATCGCCGTTATGGCCGCGCTGTTCCAAGCAGCGCGCCAAGTGATAATGCAAAGATGGCGCGCCGGGCTCATCCAGCAACACCGACAGCAATGCAATACGTTCATCCCGTTCATCGGGCTGCTTGGGCAAGGGTGTCACCCAGTTGATGTTGGCTCCGACATAAGCTTGAAACAGCCGGGCGATTTGCTTAAGGTCATCAATGCGCTGTGCTTGTGTCCAGTGAAATTTGGCCTCGACAAAATCGCCGCCTAGCTTTGCCCCTCCGGTAATTTGTTTGGCTTGAAAATGCCGCGCATAATAATCGCCGGCCAGGCTATGCGCGCCACGGTTACGCGCCGGCTTTTGCTTGGCGAAATCCGCCGCCACTTCGCGGGCAATTTTTTCCAAAATATATTCATTGGTATCCAGACGTTTTACCAGCAGGTTATCGATTAAGCGGGTTCGTATCGCAGGATAGTTAGGGTGTTGCTTGAGAAAGCGCTCAAAGCCATCGGTCTTGAACGGCTTGCGGAATACCGAAATGCCGAACAACACTTCGCGGGCAACATCCTCAAGACGTCTCAGGACTTTTCCAACCAGTTGCGTTTCAAGATCTTGCAGCAACTGAGGAGAGATAGTCCGTTCGCGTTGTTCCCAGCTTTCCGGTTGCAATTCAATCAGGCTTTCCAGCGGTTCGTATTCAAGATTGCTGGCAATCGCCCGTAATGCTCGCGGATTGCCGTCTACCCAGGCGACCACATCCGCCAGTTGCTCCGGCGAAATGGTTGTTGACAGTTGTTTTTGCTGTAACAGGTCCAGCATATAAGCCTCGCCATCTTCCGCATCCAAGCTTTCAAGCCGTCTGGACAGAATGTTTTCCGACCACGTGCCGGGATGCGGATGCCGGTCAGTGAGTAGTAACACCCGGCTGGGCAGGCCGGTTTTGTTTTTGATGGTACGCAGAAAATTGGCAAACTCTCCTGTCGGTTCGCCAGCGCCATTTAGCGTGCATTGAAAATCATCCAGCACCAGCAACATAGGTTCAGCCGCCAGCATTTGCATTAGTGTGTTTTGCACGGCTGAAAGCTGCGCGGCCTGGTCAATTTTTTTGGCCAGTGCGTCGCGTCCGGCGGCGGCCAGTTCCTGTGAGAGTTTTAAAAATAAAACATCCAAGGATGTTGCCGCTTCTTCCAGCAGGTTTACATAAGCGATCGGCTTGTTTTGGTGCCGCATTTGCATTAATAGGCGACGGTGCAATTCGGTTTTGCCTACGCCGGGAAAGCCTTCTACCCAGCAAATAGCCGCCTGTTCCTGCCACCAGTCGTCGCTTAGCCAGTCTAGTAATTGTTGATGTTTTTTTCCGTATAACTGTGTCATGTTTAATGCTGTGTTTGATGTTGTTAGCGGCTTAAAAAATCGGCCAACGGATGTTTAGCGGTAGATATTAACACTGAACGGCTATTTCCACTTTGCCGGATTTTATAGGCACAAGCCAAGGCTGTCGTCCATAATGGGGCTGTAATATTCCTAGAGTCGGGTATCTCCAGCTCCGCGTTATCGTGAGAGGGTATTTATCTAGAGGCTGGATAAAAGTTTCTCAGCGGTGCTGAGACTTTTAACGGCGAGCCGATAGTGCGCTCAAGCAAGGAGTGGTTAATTTGCAGTTCCTGTTCGCGTTTTTACCAACGCTGTTCTACTGCCAGTTTGAGGTAAAAGCGGCGTTCTTTTTCGGATTTGTACTTGGAAAGTATCGATAAATTATGCGTTCATGATAAAACTCTCACCAGTGGTGAGAGAGTTCCGATTGAACTGCATAAGCTTCGTAAAATTGCTTCATACGCCATAAGTTTTGCACCGTAAAGCCGCGCAGCTTGAGTTTAATAAGCTATTAAAACGCTATCCGGCATTAGCCCGGTTAAACAAATTTATGGGTAAAAAATAGGCGACACTTTACCAAAAGTAAGAGGAAATGATTAGGACTGATTGTAAACACGCACCTAAGCGGGAGCTTTATAAGCCAAATAGCGCTCATGTTTTTGGGTTGGCGGTAGCGCGTATTTACAGAGGATAAAACGAATCATATCCCCAATTCCTGTATTTTCCGGGTCAGGGTATTCCTGCCGTAACCCAATAAAATAGCCGCTTCATGACGTTTGCCGTGGGTAAAGTTCAGCGCGGCTTTAATCAAAATGGTTTCAACGGTGGGAATGATGTGCTTGGCGATTTCGGCCTCGTTGCCACGCAGCAACTGCTGGTCTATCCAGTTCCTCAGCAAGGCTTCCCAGCCGGTTTCGGCGGCATTTTTCTCCGGTGCGGTATTCAGCAACTCGGGCGGCAGGTCGTGCAGATGAATTTCCCGGCCCGAGGCCATCACGGTCAGCCAACGGCAGCTGTTCTCCAGTTGCCTGACATTGCCCGGCCAATCCAGCGTGCTTAAGAAAGCCTCGGCTTCGGGTTTTAACGTTTTAATTTCCGTATTAAGTTCAACGGCCGCCTGATTTAAAAAATGGCGCAGCAGCAGCGGTATGTCCTGTTTGCGTTCGCGCAGGGGCGGAATGTGGATGCGGATCACGTTTAAACGGTGGAATAAATCTTCCCGAAAGCGGCCCTGTTCGACCAGCGTTTCAAGGTTTTGGTGCGTCGCCGCAATGATGCGTACATCGACTTTAACGGACGAGTACGAGCCGACCGGGTAGAACTCGCCATCGGCCAACACGCGCAATAAACGGGTTTGCAGCTCGGCGGGCATGTCGCCGATTTCATCAAGAAACAGGGTGCCGTGATCGGCCTGTTCAAAACGCCCGGCGCGGCGCGATTGCGCGCCGGTAAAGGCGCCTTTTTCATGGCCGAACAGTTCCGATTCCATCAGGTCTTTGGGAATGGCGGCCATATTCAGCGCAATAAAAGGGTTGCTTGCCCTGGGGCTGTGCCGATGCAAGGCTTTGGCGACCAACTCCTTGCCGGTTCCCGATTCGCCGTTGATCAGTACGTTGATATTCGAGCGGGCCAAGCGTCCTATTGCACGAAATACCTCCTGCATTGACGGCGCTTCGCCGATGATTTCCGGTGTGGTTTCCGCAGTCGCGTGCACTTCCGCTGCCGCCTCGACTTGCTGTTGCCGGCTGTGAATACAAGCTCTATGGGCGAGATCAACGACCTCCTTAATATCGAAGGGCTTGGGCAGGTATTCGAAAGCGCCGCCGTGAAATGCCGAGACCGCGCTTTCCAGGTCGGAATGCGCGGTCATCACGATAACCGGCAGGTTGGGCCGGCTCAGCTGAATCTTGTTTAAAAGTTCCAGCCCGTCCATGCCGGGCATGCGAATATCGGTGATCAATGCGTCGGGAACATCGTCCTCCTGCAATGCGCCCAGCAAATCGGCCGTACAGGAAAAACTACGAGTGTCGATGTCCGCTTTTTGCAGGGCTTTCTCCACGACCCAGCGTATCGACTTGTCATCATCGATGATCCAGACAGTTTCGGACTTAGTCATTGCCGTTTTCCTCTTGCGTAATAATGGGTAAGAAGATTGAAAATACCGTGTTGCCGGGTTCGCTATTGCATTCGATCAAGCCGTTATGCTGATTAATCAACGCTTGGGCTATCGATAAACCCAGCCCGGTACCGTCAGCGCGTCCGGTAATCATCGGATAAAATATCCGGTTCATCATGTCGGCATCGATGCCCGGCCCGTTATCGATGATGTCGCACTTTACCGCCAATTTATAACGTTTGCGGCCGATGGTTATTTGCCGGTGAATCCGGGTTTTGATGATAATGCTGCCGTCGCCGTTCAGCGCCTGAACGGCGTTTTTGGCGATATTTAAAATAGCCTGGATCAGCTGGTCTTTATCGGCCAGTATGTCGGGAATACTCGGATCATAGTCGGTCTTAATCGCAATGCTGCCGCTGGATTCGGCCTGAACCAGCTGCCTGACCCGCTCCAGCACTTCGTGGATATTGATGGCTTTTTTGTTGGGCAGTTTGTTGGGACCCAGCATTTTGTCCATCAAGCCTTGCAGGCGGTCGGATTCGGCAATAATTATCTGGGTATATTCTTTCAGTTCCGGGTCGTTCAATTCCAGGTCCAGCAATTGCGCCGCGCCGCGCAAGCCGCCCAGCGGATTCTTGATTTCATGCGCCAAGCCCCTGACCAGTAACCGGGCGGTATTTTGCTGGGTTAATAAGCGTTCTTCCTTGGATATGCGCAGGTGATTATCCACTTGTTGCAACTCGACCAGAATCTCGCTGACCCGTTCATGGGTTAATAGCGGCGTTGCGCTAAAGTTGACGGTAACACTGTGATTCATGCGATCCAGCATCAGCTCGCGGTCTACCAGCGGTTCCGCCATCGTTACGCATTGTTGTAAATTCATTAGCACAGCGGGATCGGAAGACTTGAACAACTCATAAGCGCTAAGCCCGACCAAATGGCGCGAGCTGTCGGCAAGCAGGATTTCTCCGGCGGAGTTAAGGTAGGTCAGGGTCAAGTCACGGTCAAATAGCAGGATTGCGCCGTTGAGGTGATCGAGTATGCGTTTGTACATGGGTGCTTTAAAGCCGGTTAAAGTAAGAGCATTATGGTTTGCATAGCAATTTGCGGGCCGATAAAGGTAGAAGAAAGGCGCAAGACGAAAGGCTAAAGGGTTTCCTTTTCTTTGTTGGTCTTTTGTGTATTGCTTTGCACTATTATTGCCCGTTAAACCGCGCCGGTAGATCACTTGCGCACCATTTTAGCGCATAAAAATCTTGGATGTGGATCGGAATCATATCTGAGTCTTGCCGAAGGGTGCGTTAGTCAATGCCGTGGTCGACCCGATTTCAAACCAACCGGAAAGCAGGCACACGCCGGTACGGATCAAGGCGTTGTTGTGACGAAGAGGCTGTCCCTGTCCGGTGCTTTCATAGGGCGTTAGTGGCAGCTTCGGTGGATAAGTGCAACGCATCCACCTCAATCCAACTCAAGTGATGAACTAAGACTGAAAATGCTGTCAGTCTTGATGCGCTTCATGGTCATGGCTTAAATGCCTCTACCATCCGCGTCCCTTGTGGAGCGCGCGGCTCACTATGCAAGCCGTCTATTAGCGGTTATCATGGCGACCGGCGCTTGTCGGCATATTATCGGGGTTTATAACTATTCAGCCAAAATGCTGATTACAATTAATAGAGCACGGATGATGCAAACCGGACGGATTTTACGCGGGTTTTTAATCCGTGTTCCATTCTTAAATTAATATGTAGCGGGCGATAAAAACTTCCATTAGCCGCAGTGCGGCTTTAACGATGTAATCCACTATAAACTTCAATAAAAATCAGGAGAGAATCATGGCAGTATCACTTACGAAAGGCGGTAACGTTAATCTCAGCAAAGAAGCGCCAGGATTGAATAAAATCTCGGTGGGACTAGGCTGGGACGCCCGCGCAACCGATGGCGCGGCATTCGACCTGGATGCCAGCGCCTTTCTGGTCAAGATGGACGGAAAAGTCCGCACGGACAGCGATTTTTGTTTTTACAACAATAAAATCGTCGGCGATGGCGCGGTTCAGCACATGGGCGACAATACGACCGGCGCAGGCGACGGCGACGATGAAAACGTCAAGGTTGAATTGTCCAAAGTCCCCGGCGAACTCGACAAAATCGTGTTTGCCGTGACCATTCATGAAGCCGACGCGCGTAAACAGAATTTCGGTCAAGTGAGTCATGCTTATATCCGTATCGTAAATGAAGACGGCGGCGCGGAAATTGCCCGTTACGATTTGAGCGAAGACGCCTCAATCGAGACGGCGATGATTTTCGCCGAAATCTACCGCGTCGGCGCGGATTGGAAGTTTAAAGCCGTCGGTCAAGGTTTCGCCGGTGGGCTTGGACCTTTGGCCGCTTCTTTTGGGGTTAATGTTTAATTGCTCAAGTTATTCGAACCAATAACCGTAACTTAACCATTAACCGGTAGTCAGAGCAAAATCGGTTAAGTGCGTAGTACCGGTAAATAGGCAATTAAAATATTTTATTCACCACGAAGACACGAAGGACACGAAGAAATAAAGCTTCGTGTCCTTCGTGTCTTCGTGGTGAATTGTTTTAAGCTTTTTGTCGATTTACCGGTCATTAATGGGACGTTACCACTCCTACAACAAATCATCTATTGAGGTATATCCATGGCTATTAATCTACAAAAAGGACAAAAAATTTCCTTGTCCAAAGAATCAGGCGGCACGCTGAGCAAGGTCGTCATGGGCTTGGGCTGGGACGCTAAAAAAGTTCCGGTCAGCATGATAAAAGGCTTGTTTGGCGGTGGAAAAAGCGGAGACTCGATTGATTTGGATGCTTCTTGCGTCATGTTCGACGAGCAAAACAAAGTCGTCGATATTATTTATTTCGGGCAACTGAAAAGCAAAGACGGCAGTGTTATTCACACCGGCGATAACCGTTCCGGCGCCGGTGACGGCGATGACGAACAAATCAAGGTTGATCTGGATAAAGTGCCGGCCAATGTTAAATCGATGGTATTTACCGTCAACTCCTTTTCCGGCCAGACTTTCGACCAAGTCGAAAATGCTTATTGCCGCATCGTCGACAGCAGCAATAATGCCGAAGTTGCCCGTTATACGCTGAGTTCGCAAGGCTCCCATACCGCGCAAATCATGGCGAAAGTGTACCGGCACGGCGGCGAATGGAAAATGCATGCGATTGGCGAAAATGGCGTCGGCCGAACCATTGACGCGCTGCTGCCGCAAATTATCATTCACTTGTAGGTTTCGATGAGGATTTGGTTTAACAAGACATTTTCGACCATACATGCCGTATTTAGAAATCTTCGCCAGTCGGTTCCGGCCGGCGAAATCACCCTGATCTGTACTCACACCCATGCCCATGCCGCCGCCTTTCTGGCGGCGGATGAAAGCTACCTCGAACCTGCCGAACTTACCGGGCAAGCGTATCTTGAATGGTGCGTGGATTTTTGCCGGCAACACAATATCCAGTTGTTCTGGCCCGGCAAAGAAGCGGCGTTAATCAGTAAGCACCATGAATTCTTCCAGGCGATTGGCGTGCAGGTGCTGTCGGTTGCCGATTTCGATACGCTGACTTTATTGCATGACAAGGCGGATTTTTATACCGCGTTGACTGCCGATGTTGCGCAAACCATGGATTTTATCGCGGTTAATGATCGTGATGGGTTCGAGAGCGCCGTTGCCGAGTTATCGAAAAAGCATCAACGATTGTGCGTCAAGCCGGCGGTTTCGGTGTTCGGCCTGGGTTTTCGGGTTTTGGATACCCAGCGCGACAGCATCAGCCAAATCCTTAAAGGTGTCGAATACCAGATACCGTTGCAAGAATTGCGCTCCGGCATGGTCAATACCCCGGAGTTTGCCACCCTGTTAGTCATGGAACATCTCGGCGGCCCTGAGTGGAGCGTCGATTGCGCCGGGCGGCACGGCGAGTTGCTGTGCGCGGTACAACGTAAAAAATCGCAACTGGCGGGCGGCGGGCAAATGATCGACAACAATGCCGAGATTGACGGCATGGCGGCAAGATTAACCGCGCACTACCGGCTCAACGGTTTGTTTAACATCCAGTTCAAGGAAGGCGTTCATGGCGTGCGTTTATTGGAAATCAACCCGCGTCCTTCGGGCGGTTTCGGCATGGCGTGTTTGTCCGGTGCAAACTTGGCGCGGATTGCATTGCAGAGTATAAAAGGGGAACCGTTCCTGCCGCCAAGCATTCGCTACGGGCTTAGAGTGACCGAGGTTAATACGCCGGTGGTGATACAGGAATTGCTGTGAGTTTGGTATTCAGACCTTCCAGGTTTTACGACTGCCATGGATGGCGGAAGTGCTGGAGCAGCCGGGAGCGGCTCCAGTAAAAACCTGGAAGGTCTAACTGGGAACGACCCATACAATTTACGAAATAACGCCAAAACAAACTATGCCAAAAACATTAACCATAGAATTAGACACCGGAACCCTGAATCTCTATCTGGAACCCGGACATATCCCGCTTAAGCGCTTACTGGGTTTCGCGGCCAGAGTCAGCAGCAAGCGCAAGTTTTTATTGGTCAGCAAGGTGCTGGGCAAGCATTATCCGGTATCGCCGAAGCTGATGAGCTGGTCGTACCGCGGCTTGGCTAGAGCTGCGCTAAAAAGCGGAGTAGGGACTGGTTCGGTCTGGATCGGCATGGCGGAAACCGCAACCGGCTTGGGCTATGGCGTATTCGAGGCGGCCTGCAACGAAGGCGCGGAGCAAGCCTTGTTCATCCAAACCACCCGCTATCACCTGGACGGCATCGAACGCCTTGAGTTTGAAGAAGCGCATAGTCACGCTACTGACTTTTTTTTATATTATCCTGAGCAAGCCAAGCATCGAGAGCAGTTTTTAACCGCCGAAACGCTGGTGTTAATCGACGACGAAATCAGTACCGGCAAGACTTTTTTACGCCTGATTAAAGCCTATCAACGGGTTAATCCCAATCTGCGCAAAGTGTTTATTGTCAGTTTGGTTAATTTTGCCCATCCCGATGACCGCGCTGCTTTGGAAGATCAAGCCGGCGTGGCGGTGGAATGGCTGTGTTTTCGCCAGGGACTCCTGCATTTTGAGGATAAGCAAAACCTCGCCATTGATAGCATCACCGTCAATGTTTCGGGTAATGGGGCCTGTAAAAAAGCGCTGTTGGCTTGGCCGGGGCGGACAGGTCTGGATGCTCCGATCAGCCTGGAAAACGATGTGCTCGACCGGCTATGCAGCAACGGCTTGAGCCGCGATGAACGCCCTGTCCTGGTTTTGGGGACAGGCGAATGCAATGCACCCGCTTACCTGTTGGGGCGGGAATTGGAGCGTCAAGGTCTTAAAGTCAAAGTACAAAGCACGACGCGTTCGCCGATTCATCAAGGCAACGATATTGGCCGGGTCTGCCAATTTGAAGACAACTATGACGACGGCATTCCCAATTTTATTTACAACCTGAACCCGGACGATTACAGCGACATTATTCTGTGCCATGAAACGCCGCTATGCCAGTCGCTAAACGACCGGTTACACACATGGCAAGCCATTAGCGCAAGATTCGAACTTCAACCCGATACCGCAAACCATGCAAAGCTACATTTTTTTAGACCTTGACGATACGCTGTTCCAGACCTTGAGGAAATGCGCTCCGGGTGCGGATTTGCAAGTGCGGGCTTTTTTGCCGGACGGAACGGCCAACTCATTCGCCACGCAAAAACAGCAATGGCTGTGGCATTGGCTATCCAAGGGTTTCAAGATCGTGCCGGTAACGGCGCGCGATGTTCATGCCTTCGAGCGCGTCAACCTGCCGTTTGAGGAAGAAGTGGTGCTGAATCACGGCGCGGTGATTTTGGATAAACAGCGCAAGGTCGATGAAGTGTGGATGGAGCGCATCATGCAAACCTTGCCCGAATACCATGAAAAGTTGCTGGAAGTCTGGGCCGAAGTCGAGCTTTATGCAAAACGGCAGGGCGGCTTTAAACCCCGGCTGGTCAACGATTTCGGCATAACCTGGTATGGCGTTATCAAACACCGCGACGGCACCGAAGCGATCTTAAAAACGCTGTTGGACGAGATTATCATCGCGCATCCGCATGTTGCCGACGGCAGTTTGTATTGGCATTTGAACGGCAACAATCTGGCGTTATTGCCGAAAATCATCAACAAAGAGAGCGCGGTCGCTTATTTGCTGGAAGGCTACAGAACGCAGCATCCCGAATTGTTAACCTTCGGCGCGGGCGACAGCAAGACCGATGCGCCGTTTATGGCGTTATGCGATTACGCGTTAATTCCGAAAAATACCCAGCTGTTTCAAACGCTGGCTTTTGCCAAGACGCAATAGAACACGGATCACACTGATTTAGACGGATTTTATGTTGATAAATTATTACGCTTCATCCGAGTTCCATTTTATTGCCGAATAACTACTCAATGACCATTCCTTTCACCGGCAGTTACAACTTAGACGATGTTCAGTTCCTGCTAAAACCGATCGCAATGCAGGACACGCCGGTCCATATCAAAGAAGCTCTGATTCAATCCGGCAAAAAACATTATTCCCAGATGCTGACGCATGAGTCGTTGCCATCGGAAAATTATTTACAGCTGTTTTACCAAGCCTTGCGGCTAAATCAGCAACGCATGGCCGAACATTTATTGATCCTGGCAAAGCGCATAATGGACACTCGTGCGCACGGCATTACCCTGGTTTCATTGGCCCGGGCCGGAACCCCGGTCGGCGTGCTGCTCAAGCATGTGCTTAAACGCCATTTCAACATCGAAGCCAGCCATTATTCCATTTCGATACTGCGCGATGTCGGTATCGATCAAAATGCGCTGCGCCATATTTTGCAAAACCATGCGCCGGAATCGTTGGTTTTTGTCGACGGTTGGACCGGGAAGGGCGTTATTGCGCGGCAATTGGCCGCCAGCCTACAGGCTTTTGCCGTCAGCGATGGGGTGATTATTCCGGCCGAATTGTATGTGCTGGCCGATTTGTCCGGCCGCGCTACAGTCGCGGCTTGTTCGGAGGATTACTTGATTCCCTCGTGCATCCTGAACGCCACTGTATCCGGGCTGGTTAGCCGCTCGGTTTACGATCCGGAGACCGCCGCGGCAAACGATTTTCACGGTTGCGTTTATTATCGGCAGTTCGAGCAGCACGATTTATCCGCGTATTTCATTGACACGATGCTGGCTTGCGTTGAACATGCGTGGCAACAGTATCAGCATGAGCCTGGAAGCTGTTCCCATGACCGGCTACAATTACAAGCCACTTCCCAATCCCTATTGCACTGGATTAGCGAACATTACGGCATTGGGCAGCACAATTACATCAAACCCGGTATCGGTGAAGCGACACGGGTTTTATTGCGCCGCGAAGCGCAGGTATTGCTGTTGCAGGACCCGGATTGCGAGGCCACCCGGCATTTGCGCTGGCTGGCCGAATCTCGGTCTATTCCGATAGATGTTGTTACCGATCTGCCGTATCGGGCGGTGGCGCTAATCAAACGAGTAGAGTAATGCAGGAGCAATTACCGAGAGATGCCATTATGAATACACCGCCAAAATCTTTTTCGCCCTGGTGTTTAGGCGCGTCACTGTATATGCCCGCGCATCGCCGCGATCTTATCGATTATGCCAATGGCGAAAAGTTGGCGGCTTTGCGCTCGATGATTTTTTGTACCGAAGACGCTGTATCTCATGCCGAAGTGGACAGCAGTCTGCGTCATTTAGGGCTTTGCCTGCAAGGCTTTAAAGATGTTCCGAACCGGCTCCGCTTTATTCGCGCCAGGAATCCGGAAATCCTGGCCCGGCTGCTGGATCTGCCGGATATTGAAAAAATCGACGGCTTTGTGTTGCCGAAATTCAACCGGAGTAATTTTCACGCTTACTTCGACCAGTTGCAGGGAACGGCCTTTAAGATCATGCCAACATTGGAAACACGGGATGTTTTCGATGCTGGCGCGATGCATGAATTGCGTCAGGGTTTATCCCAGGACGCTATTTTTGCCCGGATATTAATGCTGCGCATCGGCGGCAACGACTTGATGAATCTTTTAGGCATCAGGCGGCCGAGGAATATGACTTTGTATGAAACTCCGCTGGGCCATGTGATAGCGCAGCTGGTTACGGCGTTTAAGCCTTATGGGTTCTCATTGTCGGCGCCGGTATTCGAATACCTTGAAGATGCCGCTACCCTACAAAAAGAGATTCGGCTGGATCTGGCGCATGGCTTGATCGGTAAAACCGCCATTCATCCCGGTCAAGTGCCGGTTATCGAAGCCATGTACGGCGTCGATAATGAAGACTATGAAATGGCGCTGGCCTTGAACCGAAGTTCGTCGCCGGCGGTGTTCAGGATGCACAACGCGATGTGCGAGGTGGAGACGCATAAACAATGGGGACGGGATATTATCGATAGGCGGCAGTGCTACGGCGACAGGCGGACGCTGGTGTTGCCGGAATATAGCGAATCGCCCTGTTTGGCCGATGTCAGCCAAGTCGTAGATAGAATGGGTTGACGCTATTAAATAAATGGGTCGCACTGGCGGCCGAGGCTTAAACTATATTACCGGGCAGCAAGTAAAAAGTTATTACCGCAAAGGAACGCAAAGTTAAACGCAAAGTAACGCCAAGAAAACTTCGCGAAACTCTGCGTATAACTTTGCGCTCCTCTGCGGTTAAACATTTATTGATTACAACAACACACTTAAAATCAGGAGAGCACAATGAGTTTCGATAATTTTCTAAGTCAATTAAAAAGCAAAGCCAATGAGTTAAAAACAGAGGCTTTGAAATTCAAGAACAAGGATTTTCTGAATGCAGCGATGGCGGGTTCCGCATTGGTTGCGATGGCCGACGGCAGCATCAGTTCGGAAGAAAAGCAAAAGATGGTCAAATTTATCGAAAGTCATGATGCGTTGTCGATTTTCACCACCAGTGATGTAATCAAGGCCTTCCAGGATTTTGTCGGCCAGCTTGAATTCGATAAGGACATCGGCGAAGCCAAAGCCTATGAAGCATTAGGCAAAATGAAGTCGAATGCCCAAGCCGGACGTTTGCTGGTGCGCATGATTATCGGCATTGCTTCTTCGGATGGAAATTTTGATGACGCTGAGAAAAAGGTGGCTGTCAGGATAGCCAAGGAATTGGGCATCGATCCGGCGGAATTTGAATTGTAGGCGCCTGAATCCATCTTTATTAAGTAGCGATGTCCCGCCTGTTTTTAACGCCGTGCGAGTTAGACCTTTCAGGTTTTACGACTGCCATGGATGGCGGCCGAGACTGCTCCCGGCAGTCCTCGGCATTTCCTCCATCCATGGAGGTCAGAAGTGCTGGAGCCGCCGGGAGCGGCTCCAGTAAAAACCTGGAAGGTCTGCCTACCGCCAAATCCGGGACTGTCAAAATAGAGACTTGTGTATAACATGTCTTCGTGGTGATGGCTTTTTTAATCTCTGTAGCCGGATTTATCTATTATTAACGCGATATCACTCCCGTCTCAATAGGTTGGTTACCCTTCCATATCCTCAAGTTCGATGTTAAGCGCTTTGGTCGAAAGCAATAATTCGCTGACCGATGCCAGCAATGACAAAACAATAAAGATCATGCTGAAGCCGAAAGTAATGTTGCCGTAATATTGCAGGCCGTAAAAAATCAGCCCCATGGCGAGCGTGCAACTGATGATGCCAACAACCGCGAGTAACTGCATAGCCACAATAAAACGGATGCGGAGCCTTAAGCTGTTGATCTGTTTTTTGGCAACCGGACTGTGGGTTTTGTTGAACAAGTTATGTTGCTCTCTAATCCGGTTGGCGATCGCCAAAAAACGATTGGAATAAGCCAAAAACAAGACTGAGATAGCTGGAAATAACAGGGCAGGGGTGGTGATGGTAATATCCATGGTTTATTTAATAAGATTCGATGAAGGTTCTTGATTGTTGCTTAGTCGCTTTGATTCTAAATATCGCCTGCGAATCATGAAAAGTTACGGTTTGTCGGATTGAAAAGGGGCTTAGGATTTCGTCAATTAAGATAATTGCCGTAGGGTGGGGGATTCCTCTTTTCCGCTTCGGGTGTTTGGTGGAGGCGCTGCGCTTATCCACCCTACGCTTATTGCCGACCCTGTCCTTAAAACTCTTCCCAATCGTCACCGCTAACAGGTTTTGACTGTATCTTAGGTTTAACCGGTAAACTTCTAACTGTACCTGCTCCGGCGGAGGCCGTGTCTGTTTTTGCGGACGGCAGATGAGATACGCGGTTCGAATCGGGCGAGTTAGCGGCTACTTTAAAACTTCCCGTTGCGATGACCAGGTTTTGCGCCTGTTCTTCCAACGATTCGGCTGCGGCTGAGGCTTGTTCCACCAACGCGGCATTTTGTTGAGTGACCTCATCCATTTGCGCAATGGCTTGGTTGACCTGCTCAATGCCGGAGCTTTGCTCAGCCGAGGCGGCAGTGATTTCAGTCATCATCTCGGTAACGCCGCGGATGGAATTGACGATTTCTTCCATGGTTTGCCCGGCTTGGGCCACTAATCTACTGCCTCCGGCCACTTTGCCGACCGAGTCGTTAATCAGGTCTTTGATTTCTCCGGCAGCCGTTGCGGCTCGCTGGGCAAGATTGCGCACTTCCACGGCGACCACGGCAAAACCACGCCCTTGTTCTCCGGCACGGGCCGCTTCGACGGCGGCATTCAAGGCCAGAATGTTGGTCTGGAACGCGATGTCGTCGATCACCGAAATAATGTCGCCGATTTTATGCGAAGACTCGTTGATGTCATTCATGGTCTCAACAACTTGGCCGACTACTTCAACGCCTTTGCCGGCAATATGGGACGCGTCAACGGCAAGCCGGTTGGCCTGCCGGGCGTTGGCGGCATTATGCTGTACCGCGGAAGTCAGCTGTTCCATGCTGGCGGCGGTTTGCTCCAGGCTGGCGGCTTGCTGTTCGGTGCGGTTCGATAAGTCGTTATTACCGGCGGCGATTTCTTTCGATGCGGTGTTAATGCCGTCGGCGGCATCCTTGATCTGGTTGATAATCTCTTTCAGTTTTTCTACTGTGGTATTGGAGTCGTCCTTGAGCTGGCCGAACGTGCCTTGATAGTCATTGCCGATGGTTTCGGTCAGGTTGCCATGAGATAGCGCATTCAGTACCCGTACCACTTCATTGAGGCCGGTTTCGCTGGTGGACAACAATTGGTTGAGGCCCTCGCCCATTTCGCGCAGGAAGCCTTCCTTGCCCCGTAAGTCGAAACGTTTGCTAAAGTTGCCCATGGTAGCGGCCGCGACAAAGGTGGATAACTCCTTTTCCACGGCAACTTCATCGGTACGGTCCCGCCACTCGGCCACCGTACCCAAGCGCTGGCCTTGTTCGTTAATGACCGGATTGGCGAGCACGACCATCGAACGGCCGCCTACCAGCATGCCGGCTTCATAGCCATGGCTCAGGGAGCTGAGCATTTTTGCCTGATGCGAGGGGTTTTTATGGAAATCGTCCATGTTGGCGCCGACCAAATGCTTGATAGAGAATTTTGGCAATTGCCGGCTAATTTCCGCTTCAGCTTGGCTAAGAATATTGATTGCCGATTTATTGGCATAGATGATCTTGCGGTCGTTATCGGCGATCATCACGCCGGTACTGACATTGTCCAGCGCAATCTTGACGCGCAGGATTTCATCGGCCGCTTTATGTTCTGTGGTTATACGTTCCTGCAGTTGTTGTTGCATGGTGCTCATGGAGCGCAATAAATCGCCGATTTCGTTTTTTTGCCGGGTATCGATGCTGGAGTTCAAATCGCCATCGGCAATGGCGCCCGCGACTTGTTGCACGGTTTTGAGCGAGCGTAATATGCCGCGGCTGATCAGGATGGTCAGCAGCGCCGCCATGGCAACGCTAAAGAAAAAAATGCTTAACAATACGATTTTGTACCCGTGTAGGGTACTTAGCGCTTGTGCTTCATCATTCACATTGCGAGCCGATGTCAGTTTTACCACTTCATCGATGGCTGCACGATGCTCTTCGTAAGCGCTCCGCATTTTTTGGAGGCTGGCTTGGGCGTCGTTATGGTTTGCGCTATGAATGCTTGGCAAAAAACTCTGTCCGGCTTCATTGTAAAAGGCTTGCGCAGCCCGGTAAGAGCGCTCAAGTAACGGCGTCTGGAGCTCCTGCTCCAAAGCCTGGCCTAGCCAATAATGATGACGCGACTCGTATTCCTCTTTTAAGGTTTGGAAACGCGCCGCTAAGGTGTTGATTTCGGCAGGATCGGCGGCTTGGCTTAATTGCAGCGCCACCAGGTAGGATTCGATGATGTATTCAGGCGGAGGCAGCACGTCGGCAATAATATCTTTACCTTGGACAATGCGTTGATAAATCGGGCCGTTAACGTTAAGTGTATTCATGGCCTTGAATGTTGCGAAACCGAACAACGAAAAACCGGTAACCAAGGTACCCAGGATTATCGCAAAACGCATTTTGATGGATAATTGACTGGAGTTTTTCATATCGTTTGGCATGAGTCTTTTCCTTTTATTTTTATCATGATGGCGCGGGCTAAACGGTTCAGGCAATGATCTATCACGGGACTATGCGGTATAGGGTTACTGTCTAGCCTAAACGGGCAAAAAATTATGGGTCACGGAGAATGCGAAGCACGCTAGGATCGGATCGGGCTTCGCATCTTGGGTTCTATGGGCAAAAAATGAGTTTTTTCGCGGTTCGTATCCTGCTTGGTTCTTGCCGATGAGTCGCGGGATTAAATTGAAGGCCGGAATTTATATCCATTCGGCGGCAATATCAATTAATAAGATACTTTTATGATCCAATCGAAGCGACAGGGTTTTGCAAAGCATATCGGTATTAAAATCCCGATAACGTTCCGACGTTACCAGTCGATAGCTGTCCTTTGCCGATTCAAGCGCCAGCAATTGGTAAAAATAAGGCCGCCATGCCCAGTTAAAACCAAATTGAGTATCGTCCTCAAACCACTTGCCATCGGCAAAATTAAAATTGGATGAGATTTGGTCTCCTTCGTTGTTGCAGAGATAAAAGCGTAAAACGCCGCTTTTTTCGAATGGATGCGCCGATAATTTATTCAGGTTGAAATCGGTTTCCAGGGCTTGTTTCAGGAGTTCGATCAAGTCCTTAATATTGGCGATAAACTGTATTTTGCGTTCTTCTTTGGCTAAGGTTTTTTTTAGGAAGGTCTTTCTTAGTGAGCTGATTTGTTCTAGATAATGCAGCGGTTCTTTAAACTCCGCGGTAGCGGGCGAAAACAGATAGCCTTGCATATATTGGGCGCCGCAGTTCAAGCCGAAATGGAAATCTTCATCGGTTTCCACGCCTTCGCAAACAATGCGGCAACCGGTGCGTTTCGCCAGACGCGATATTAAATGCACTATATCGCTGGCAATACCGCCTTTAGCCGCGTTTTGAAATAGCTGCATATCCAGCTTGATAATGTCGGGCTGTATCGCCATGACGCGTTCCAGCTGGGAAAAACCGGCGCCGAAATCGTCAATAGCTATTTTCAAGCCGTGCCGGCGATAGACAGCGGCGATTTCGACGAGTTTATCCAGGTCGCCTTTCGATTCGGTTATTTCAATAATAATGCGGCTTCTGTCAATATCAAACTCGTCCAGCATCAGCAGGGTCGGTAATGAATTAAAGTCGGCGAGTTGGTCGATCCAGGCGGCTGAAATATTAATGGTTAAATAACCGTTGAAATTCGATTGACTGAATTGCTCCAGTGCTTGACGCCGAATCATGCGATCCCACGCTATCAGTTGTTCGGCGGCAATATCCGGCGAAGAGAACAATGCGCCTGCCGAAATAACCCTGCCGTTGCTATCGCGTTGCCGGGCTAATGCTTCATAACCGATGATAGAACCGCTGGCGGCGCCGATAATAGGCTGGAAATAAGGGAATAGTTCTTTTTTTTGATTCATATCGCTAAGGTTTATTTAAGGGGTTCAGGCATGGAAATAACATATTCGCCGCTTCTTAAATAGAGAAAAACATTTTAAAAGCCGAGTCTTAGGGAGGTTGTAGGTATTTTTTGCTATGCTGTCCGGCTATTGAACCTGTAAGTTTTGTATTGTGCAAAACAAAGCAATAAGTACGCCAAAATTAACGGGAATTATCGAGTAAATTATTCCTGTTAGTTGCCCGTCAAAATTTGAGGTATTTGTACCTCTTTCCGATCAATAGAGCTAGCAAAAAAGATAGGCAAATGAATTTTGATGACTGGAAACTGTCAATGGTTATAGCTGGTAGCTAAGATGACCTAAATTGTCTGAATGATGACAATGCATTATTTTGGTGCATAAATGTTAATAAAGCGCACTAAATCGGTTCGTTTGATATGTCGCACGATAACTTGAGCTGCTCAATGCGGTCTAAAGTTCTATCTGCTGCCTCACTGCCATTAAGTTACGAAAAAAGTGTAGAGTAGATAAGCATATACGCTGGTTCCCAAGCTTCTGCTTGGGAACCCAGTGAGCAAAGCTCCAGCTTTGCGAGACGGGAAGCTGGAGCTTCCTACACTGAATTCCCAAGCTGGAGCTTGGGAACTAGCGCTTACTAAAATCCTGAACTTAATGGCACTGATCTACTGCCTGGCATAAAACCTGCCCAAGGATAATTATCATTAGTTCTCGGAACGCGGGGTATATCTAAAATGAGGGTATGACATCGCGTGCTTATCCATAGCTCGATTTTATTGCGGCGGATAATCCATTGAGCTGGTATTGCTAGACTTAAATTTGCGTTAAAGAGCGATAGCGAACATATTATCGAAACGGCCTGGATTACTATAGGCTGCGGCTGGCATTAATCGATGCCTGTGTTTATTTAGGCGGCAAGGCGATGAATGATCGCGATAAGAAAAAAGGTTCAGCAATAATAACGTCATCAAAGCAAACTATAATCGCTCTATTTCAGGGGCATGGGTTCGGACTGAACCTGTACACAATCACTTAACTACCTCAATCGATAATTATGACAACAAAATACACTCCTCTAAAAGATCACGATACGCCTATCAAAGTGTTATTTACCGGCTATTTGTGTACGGTCGGCATAGGTTATCTTTTCGCCTTAATCCAAATCCTGTTTACGCATGGGATGGCGGACGGCAAATTCGGTTTGTCGGTTGACGATATTGTGTACAGTTATTACGGTAACCGCTCAGGCACGGTCCTGGAGCAGAAACTTAACGGTTCGATGAAGGATAAGGCGCCGGAACAGGAGCGTTTCAAGATTATGGATTGGGTTAGGGATGGCGCGAATGTTTATGAATATAAGGACGACGGTATCGACAAAATAATCGAGAACCGTTGCGTGATGTGCCATAACGAGAGCGCATCCGGCATACCGGACTTTACCAATTTCGAGCAGTTAAAAGCCTTAACGGCGCAAGATACAGGCGCTACTTTCAGCTCATTAATCCGCGTTTCGCATATTCATTTATTCGGCATCAGTTTTATTTTTATGTTCGTGGGGCTTATCTTCAGCTTTGCGGAAACCACGACGACACAATATAAATGCATTGCCATCGGCATGCCTTATGTATTCCTGGTCGCCGATATATTGTCATGGTGGCTGACTAAGATTCATCCGATGTTTGCCTGGCTGGTTATTCTTGCCGGTATGGGCATGGCCGTTTCATTCGTTTTTATGTGGGTAACGTCCCTTCTGGAAATGTGGCTGTTTAAACCGGTATTTATTGACGGTTTGGGCGCCCGTTATTTGCAATGGCGCGATAGCCATGAAACGTCAGTTGCGGACAGGCTATGGTTTTATACTAAGGCGGCCGCGAAGCAGGTGAAACAAGCGGCAGATTTTGCAAAAGAGCAATGGCTGAGGCACGGCTGGCCTGTTGTTAAAGAATGGCTAAAAAAATAGCCGGATTTACAGCCGCGTATCGTTCGGGTAACCGCTCTCTCCAAATGGCTTTATGGTCATGGCCGACGTTAATAAAGCCATAATTAAGATAGAACGCTGAGGATACGGATTGGATCGATTTAAACCCAATAGATTGCCGGTTATGGGCAGGCGCCGCGCTGCATAACCGGCTTCGCTACAAAGTCTCCGGGACATTCCTGCCGGTCTTCCTCCCCACCGTAGACTTCACATTATTACCTTCGAATTCCCCGTTGAATACTATCTGAATAGCAGGCTGAATATGTTTGATAACATTATTTAAACGCCATTTGCTTTTGTATTCATACGCTAGTTTTTCCTCATTTCATTGTCTTGTGATACCTGGTCTCATTCCCGTCTTAAATATTTTTCGCTAGCTGCTTAAAAAATAAACCGTTATTAGGTCCCAGCTTGCATATATATTTTAATGTCTTGTTGAGATTGCTTTTATGGAAATTTTAGGTGTAATAAAAGATACTGTAGCCAAGATAAAAGTTGATGGATTTATTGATTAATAATGCTCGGCCTATAAGAAAATATTATTATTAATTTAAATATATAGCGCTATAGGCCGGGCTGGATAATAAAGGCAATTATATTAATATTGCCAGACGCTTTTTTTATGAACATATGATAATGCTTAAATATAAGCATTGATGTAAATTCAATATTGTTAAATATGAACTCATGATGCATCAGGGTTGATGGTTGTCCATCTGATATTATTAATAATCGGTGGTATTACTTATAGTATTAGTGCTAATTGTTATAGGATGGATTTTAGTTAACAATAACTGCAAATATTAACTTGGAGCCTAGTTAATATTATTGATGCTAATTATTATTGAATTTTAAACGGTGGGTTCTAATTTTAAACGGTGGGTTCTTTTGTGTAAGGGTTAAATCGTATGTTTTTATAAGACTTGCCGTATTTGGATTATTAAAAGCTTTTCGATTTTCAAATAAGCAAGAGGTAATAGCTATAAAAATGGCCGCATTATTAGCCAGCATTCATATTAATTGCTTTGCATATCTAATGCTGTCTTATAGCTAACTGAAAGGGTTCAATAATATTTTTCATTTTAAATAAGAGGTAAACCTAATGATCAAGAAAATTGCTTATATATTAATTCCTGGCTGTATGTCTGTGTCGGTTGCTATGGCTGCGCCATTACCATCAAACCCGGTATTGCTTTCATCGGATCAAATGGATCAGGTGACTGCCGGACTTGCTGCGACCGTTGATGCGTATGCTATCGGCATTTCCCCTGTTTTGGCGCTGACCAAAGTCACCACGACAGCCAATGTCGTGCAAACCGGCAGCGGTAATCCGGGTCTTGCCGGTGGAGGGGCTATTGTTGGCGGTCTGTCTCAAGCAGGGGCGGCAGGAACTGGAGCGGCGACGGGCACGTCGGTAACGCCGGCAACAGACTTAAGCGGTTCCAATGTTCATTCAAGCCAATTGAGCCTCCACTCATCCGGCCAGCTAGTCAATATAAGTGGCAGTGCGATTGTTGCAGTCAGCGCGCCTACCGTCAGTCCGTTTTGACGCGATATTTTTAATCACCGGTAGATAAATTATCAATCTATTACGGTTTAAAGAATTTAGGGCGTCTCTTTGCTGTGTTTAGCATGGAGCGTGCTAAGTAATCCCTTAATCTTTATGATTCAAGGACTTGATTTAAATACTATTTAATGAGGTGTTTACAATGAAACTAATAAAAACAATTGTTGCAGGTGTATTGGTTGTCGGCATGGGTTCTGCGTTTGCCGGTGAACCCGTAGCGTTAACTGAATCACAAATGGACAACGTAAGTGCCGGTGGTTTGGCAACAGCTGATGCTGCTGCCCTTGCACTTGGCTTATTTGGAGCTGCAACCTTAACGGCTACGGCTACATCTGTCCACGTGCTTCATGTTTTGCCAACTCAAGGCGGACAAATCACTCAAGACGTAGCAACTTCTCTCGCTCATGCAGAAGGCGTTGCACTATAAGTGGCCGGCCAATTGCAAAAGATGATGTTTAATAACTTGGAGAATATGAAATGAATAAAATGACTCGTATGTTAGTAAGTGCTTCACTGTTGGCAATTGCAGGCGGCGTAAGTGCCGAGCCTATGACTTTGTCTGCTAATCAAATGGATGGCGTCAACGGTGGTGCCTTGGTAGTCCTTCAAGGCGCTGCTGATGCTACTGGCGGTGCTGCTGCTGTTTCTAACCTGTTGGGCCTGTCAGGTTCACAAGCTGGCGTTATTGTGACTCCATCACTCGGAATTGTTGCTTCAGGTGCAGCAAGCGGTGCAATAGCTGCTTCTACATTTAATCCATTAACTCCGCTGACAAATGGAGCCGTAGCCGCTAGCGGTGCTCAATCATCAGCCGCATTGTTCTAAGGAAAGAACGGCAGGAAATGCCCCCTTGCGTGAAAGAGTAGGGGGCAAGTCCCGCAGTAGAGCACGACTGTGAGGAAACGCTCTGTGCTAGATGTTAGTTCAGGGCGTTTTCTTTTTCAATAAGTAGAGACCGCAGATTAATAACCAATAAAACGCTCGGAATCCGAAAAGGAATAATTCAACAGGAGATGAGAAATGATTTTTTATACCTGTAAAACCAATATCTTCCTTATTACCCGCACGTGTCTGACGGTATTGAAACTAAACAGTTTTTACTTTAGGACTAGCGATTCTGGAAAAACAAATGCTCTTGGGCAATCTCGTCGGCTGAGTGTGGCGATTAAAACTGTCTGTGTTTTCGTATCCCTGCTGATCGGCTTTTCGAGTTTAGCGGAAGCGCGTCCGGTGAAATCCCTGATTGAAATGCGCCGGCAAAATGTGGTGGTTCAACAATGGGATTTAAGCTGCGGAGCGGCGGCCTTAACCACGCTGTTGAATTATCAGCATAACGACTTTGTGACAGAAAAGGAGGTTGCCAATGCTCTGATGAATAGGCCCGAATACATCAAGACTCCTGATTTAGTAACGATTAGACAAGGGTTCTCGCTGTTGGATCTTAAACGTTATGCCGATGCCCGCGGTTATAAGGGAATTGGATACGGCAAATTAACATTTGACGATTTAGTGAAGAAAGCGCCGATCATCGTTCCTGTAAATATTTTCGGCTACAACCATTTTGTTATCTTCCGTGGCGTGCAGGGTAATCGTGTGCTGTTGGCCGATCCAGCCTGGGGCAACCGAACCATGTTGGCGGAATTGTTCGAAGACATAAGGATCGATTTTCCGCAAATAGGCAAGGTCGGTTTTGTGATTTCCCGGCTTGATGGTGTTGAGCCGGCCAATCGGTTAGCGCCAAACGCTAGTGAATTTGTTATGACTCGGTAGGTGAAGTATGACAATAAATAATAAAACAAACATCATGGAATACCCTGTTGCGCGAAGGAAAGTATCATCGAAACTCGCATTGATGATAAGTACCGGAATGATTGTATCGGGTTGCGCCTCAGTTCAAGCGCCAGAAAATCAGGCGGATACAGCCTTAGCGAATCGGCTTATGCAAAAGCTTGATGAGCGCGACAAGCTGATCGAGAATCTACAGCAACGGGTACAGCAATTGGAAAGCACTAATACGGCCCCTGCAAAAACCAATAAGCAGGCTGCGCCAGGTACGATAGCGCAAGCGGCGACTCCTCCGGCGCCGGCAAAACCGCCGGCCGCCCAACCGGGCAAACCGGCAGCCGGTAGTTTTGAAGTCGATGAGGACGCCGCCCAGCGCGCATTGGAGCGGACCTTGGTACAGACAGGCGCCTTACTGTTACCGTTTGGGCAGGCGGAAATTCAACCGTTCGGTACTTATTCAAGACGCGAAACGAAGCAACCGTTCTTATTCGTCGGCGATAACACCGGCCTGCAAGTGGCAAACGCAAGTATTCGTAAAGACGAGCTCGATATGGGCGCAAATCTTTTGGTTGGATTGCCTTTTGAATCCCAAGCGGAGTTTCGGATTCCTTATCAATTCATCAATCAATCCGTAGTTACCACCGACGGTACTAAGGCGATAGAAAACAGTAATACCGGTAGTTCTCTTGGCAATGTCAGAATCGGCTTAGCTAAAACACTAACGCACGAAAGCAACTGGGTTCCTGACTTGACAGCCCGTCTGGCGTGGGATGCTCCAACCGGAAGTCTGACCAGTAATAACGTTGCCATGGGCGGCGGGTTTAATGATTTTGTCGCCTCGATAACCGCATTGAAGCGTCAGGACCCTTTGGCTTTTACAGGAACTGTTTCCTACCAAAAAACCTTGAAGAAAAATGGCATTGAGCCGGGCGATCAACTGAACTTGTCTGTCGGCGCGACCTTGGCGGCAAGCCCGCAGACTTCTTTAAGCATCGGCTTACAACAAACCTACAGCCAGGAAACCAAGATCAACAATATTAAAGTGCCGGGCAGCGACAATGTTGCCAGCGCTTTTACGATAGGAGCCGCCTCAACCATTGGACGCAGCCTGTTTGTTTCGGTTCTGGGCGGTATCGGCTTAACCGAGTCTGCACCGGCCTATTTCTTTAACGTCACCCTCCCGTTCAGGTTCGACGTACCTTACAAGCCTGGCGCAAGCAAACCTTAAAAGCTAAACACCGGCCGATAGGCCAAATACGTAGTAAACGGTTGTTACCGATCGATTAAACATTTTTAAAACGACACCTGATGTTATCTGAATATATTTAGGAGTAACGGCAATGAAACAATTTAATAAAAAAATATTAACGGCGGCTATCTTGGTAATACTGAACCCGGCGGCTAATGTATGGGCCGGCGGGATCGGTATGGCCAGCAGTAATGCGGGCAGCGTCTCCAGTAGCACGGCTAGTGTTGCTATTAACAATAACGCCCCTAGCAATGCGGCTAATGCAACCGATGCGGCGACCAACGGTAGCGGTAATGCCTGGTCGGACCATTCGTCAGCGACCGGCACCGATGCGGCGGCCAATAACAGCAGTACCGCTATATCGGACCACTCTAACCATAGTGTGGCCGATACCAATGCACAAGGTTCGGCGGCAGCTAATAACGGCGGTACTGCATTGGTAACGACTGATAAAAGTGTTGCCGATGCAAACGGAACTGGATCAGCCTCGTCTACCGGTAACGGCACTGCAACCACAAACACAAACACAAACACAAACACAAACACAACCAATAGCGACAACGCTAACAGAAGCCAGGCGAACACCAATGGAACCGGGTCTGCGGCGGCTAATGGCGGCGGCAATGCCTCTACAATCAACAACGACAACGCCGACAGAAGCCAAGCGCTCGCCAATGGAGCAGGATCGGCTGCGGCTAATAACGGCGGCACTGCGACCAGCAACTATAGAGTCAGCAACCAAAGCTTGTCAGGCACTGTGACCGGTAATTCTTCCATTTTACCGAGCGGCATTACGACAGTGTCCTCTTTACCGATCGGCAACAATATCGATCACTCGCTGATCGGCAACGCGGGCATTACCCAGACCTTTCAAAACACCGGTACCGGCTTGGCGCAACAATCCGTGGCAGTCGATGGCACTGTAACCGTTAGCCAGGGCACGGCAGCGGTTGTTCCTTAACGGCTATTAACGGTTATTGGTTAAAAACGCCAGTTTGCCGGTGAGCAACAACGCTTACCGGCGGTGAACCGGCATGTCATCAATAAGGTGAGGGGTAAGTCATGGAAACAATTTTAAAGCACCGCTTTTTATCGCTACTTGCAGTGATTATGCAAAGCCAGGCTGCGCAGGCCGATTTTTCTCAACATCAGGACAAATTACTTTTTTCCCCGTCCGAAGCCGTGTTGTTGGAAGAATTGGATAATGCGCGAGGCCGCGATGGCGTGAATGTGACGACGCTGAATAATATGAATTTACGGGCTACGGTCAGCGGCAACCAGGCAATCAATAACGTCAATGGCTATAACGTTATCGATCATGGCGCGTTTGCACAGGCTAGCGGCATTACCAGCGTGATTCAAAACAGCGGCAACAATGTCGTCATCCAGGATTCGACGATCGTCAATGTGACGATAGCGCCGTGATGAATGGAAATGCGATATGACACGATTTTTTGTTAAATGCATTGTTCCGATGCTGGCTACGTTTTGTTGCCATGCCGGTTCCATTAACTTTAACGGCATTGCCGGCGCCGGTAACTACAATGTTCCCTCGACCAGCTTTTTAGAGCGGCGATTCACAACGATATACAAACAACAGTACGATTTCAGTTGCGGCTCGGCTACTTTGGCCAGCCTGCTTACTTATCATTATGACGATACCGTGGACGAGCAAAGTGTCTTTGTCGATATGTATCAAAACGGCGATCAGCAGAAGATTCAAAAGCAGGGATTTTCGTTACTGGATATAAAACTTTATCTGGAAAGACGCGGCTATCGTTCCGACGGGTTCAAGATCAAATTGGATCAATTGGTGCGAGCCAATGTGCCGGCGATCACGATTATCAATAATAACGGCTACATGCATTTCGTGATTATTAAAGGGCTTAATGAGCAGGAAGTCCTGGTCGGAGATCCGGCTGTCGGTATAAAAGCAATGCCCCGCGATGAGTTTGAAGCGATGTGGGAAAACCGTATTTTATTTTTGATACACGATAAACAGGATATAGCGGCGAAGCATTTTCAAGATCAGCAAGAATGGGCGCTTCGGGTCAAAGCGCCGTTAGGTTCCGCTGTTGATCGAGCCAGTTTAGGTTTATTCAATATGTTGCAACCCGGACGTTGGGATTTTTAATTAAGCGGAGTAATTAACGTGAAAGCATATCAATTCAATGTCTACCGAAAATTCAAGAAAGCGGTATTTTGGATAGCCTGGGGAAGCGCAAGTTTCACCGGTCAGGTGTTTGCGGATGAAACATCGGGCATCGCCCGGCAACAGTTCGGCAATTGGGAGCGTGCGTCCGATGGTGAGTTAGACCGGTTAAGAGGCGGTTTTGTACTTCCAAACGGAATGAACATCGATTTTAGTTTGCACAGGATCAGCTCTTTGAATGGCACAGTGGTTTCTTCCTCATTTTTCCAATTACCGGAGAATATATCATTGTTCCGGAACGGAGCAATGAATCAGACTCCGGATTTGGCGGGTTCCGGATTGAGTTCCGTCATCCAGAATAACCTGGATAACCAAGTTATTAAAACCGTGACCGACATTAATATAGCGGTTAGCAATTTAAAAAATATGAACTTAAATAGTAATGGCATGGCGTTTAATAACCTTATTCTGCCTAGTGCGCATTAGGTTATTATCTAGTCGGTGGCAAGCTTATATACGCCGTAACGCATTTAGCAAGGATAAGCTATTACCATGAAGGGCATGAAAGGCATGAAGCGTTAAATTCTTCATGTTCTTCATGCCCTTCATGGTTTAAAAATAAGTTATTTCATGCACATTCCTAAAATGATTCACCACGAAGACACGAAAGGACACGAAGTTTTATTTTTCCGTGTCCTTCGTCTTCGTGGCGACAAGCTTTTAAATCGATTAACCGATCGATGACACCCAGGTTAAGTATTTATACTAATTGTCCCGTTGGACTTAATAACTTATAAAGTCAGCGGGATAGCTTATTTGCTTTTGCAGGTTTTTTTCATGAGGCTTTTTATACGCTAATAAAAGCCAAGCAATAAGTACTAAAAAGGACGTTTTAGACAGGCAATTGATAAGCCATCAGGCGATTATTAATTACTATATGTTTAATGGCTGGAAAAAGGGAAATAACAATATGAAGGTGAAAGCGGGGAGCGGTAACTTCCTTCTCTTTGAAGGTATTAAAATAATTATTTTTATCGGTTGTATTTTTTTTGTAAGCAGCAGTTATGCAAAGACAGGAGACCAAAACAATTCTTTGGCGCAATATAAAAAATTGCTTGCCGAGCAGCAAAAAGAATTCCAAATGCAACGGCAGATTATTGCCGAGCAAGGCAAAGAATTGGAGCAACTGAAATCGCGTCTTGATGCGCTGAGCAATCAATCTGTAGGGAATAAACCGGCATCGGTCGAGCAGCCGGCAAATAAAGCTAAAATCGTCTCGGCGCAAAATAATAATGAACCGGCAAAACCGCCTAGCCGGCTTCCGTCCAAGCCCGTCGGCCAAGCGCCTGCCGGAATCACGGAAAAACCGCGGCCTCCGGAAATACCGCGATTAAGCGATACGGTGGGCGGCGTATTGACCAAAAAAGGCAACATTGTGCTCGAGCCGTCGCTGTACTATGCCTACACCAGCAACAACCGGGTGTTTCTCGATGCATTCACCTTTCTTCCCGCTATTGCCATTGGCTTGATTGATCTTCGCGAAATTAAACGGCACAGTTTCATCGGCGCTCTGGGCGCCCGTTATGGGGTGACGGATCGTCTGGAATTGGAGTTCAGGGTGCCTTATGTCTATCGTAACGACAGCCAGCGCTCACGGCCGGTCAGTATCGGAGCGGGTGTCGATGAAACTTTTAGTGCCACCGGAAACGGTATCGGCGATCTTGAATTTGCCGGCCGTTATCAGCTTAACAGTGGAGCCGGCGGCTGGCCTATCTTGGTAGGCAATATAGTCGCTACCGCCCCTACCGGAAAAAGTCCTTTTGATATTCAATTCGTGCAAGTTCAAGGCGTTCCCGGAGCGACATTCCCGACCGAATTGCCGACAGGCGCAGGATATTTTAGTTTTCAACCCAGTCTTACCGCGCTTTATCCAACCGATCCGGCGGTTTTCTTCGGTAATCTCAGCTATGGCTATAATGCCGAAACCAACACCAATGCCGGTAAGATTAATCCGGGGGATTCGCTGGGATTCAGTTTCGGCATGGGCTTCGGTATTAATGAGCGCTCGTCGTATAGCTTGGGCTACTCGCACAAACATGTTTTGGAATCCGAAATTAATAAGATAGCAATTAAAGGAAGTACCTTGGATATAGGGCAATTGCTGATTGGCTATTCGTTCAAATATTCGAAACGGACGACTTTTAATTTGTCTCTAGGTATCGGCACTACAACGGACGCGCAAGATGTTACGCTTAATTTCAGGATGCCGATGACTTTTGGGTTGTTCGATAGTTAAAGCCACGGATCTTGCACGGATTGACACTGATAAACTGAAATGTAAAAAATTTACCGGTCTTATTATCAAGTGAGGTGAAAGGCGGGCAAACCCGGCTTTGTGCGGTTCACCGGTAAAGTCAGTTCGATCATTGCCCGTTTTACGTCCAGCGATGAAGAGTTGGCGAGTTTCCTGTCGCTCCAGCCGTCCGTATTTGATCGTGCCGGTTTGGCGTTACCAAAGCGCCAGGGATGCAAAACTCAATGATGCGGCCCGGAGCCAATCGATTGCTCCGCAAACGGATGAATATTCCCGGTTAAACGCGAATAGACGTTTTTAAGGTGTATTTTGGGGCTGCTTGAAAAAGCTGCTACCGATAATTGGCTATCTATAGTATCTTGTCTAACGGATTACAGGAGTCGCGATGCGCGCCTGTGATTGAAATTTAATATACACATAAATCAAGGTGTCTACTTTACGTTAGGCTCTTACCAACAAATGAACATAGTCAAGTTACTTATCATATTAGGCGTTGCCGGCGGTGGTTATCACTACTGGAAAGCGCACAATGAAGAAGCTTCGTCAGTGGCGGTTGAAGCATCCGAAGCATCAAGCATCAGCGAAAACGGGTTCGTTTCTTTGCCGCCGATGGAAGACGAGAGTACAGACGCAGTTGTGGTTGTCGCGGCGGAGAACTGCCCCCACGAAGATGCCCAGCGTGCCGATAACTTGGCTCGAGCCCTTTCCGAAAAAGGCATTCCGGTTGTCCGCAGTCACCACATCGGCTTCAATAACATCCGTTCGAGCGAGGAAGCGGAACGCATCGCCTCAGTCATGAATGGAAGCCTTCCCATCGTATTTGTGGATGGACGGGCAAAGTCAAACCCAGCGCTTGAAGAGGTTGTCGCTGAGTACAAAGGCTCTAGCCAATGAGCATGGGCATAACCCTTTATTCCAGTAACCGGGGGCAGAGTAATATTAAATGCCTCTCAAGTCGCAGAGTTCGAACGGCGGTTCCCCACCGTGCCGGTTCAATGTGCGAAGGTCCAAAGCAGCGATTTCTTCGGCCGCAGCTACAACGCGGCTATCGCTGTTGGGCTGTTGTTTTTGCTTCCGGAGATCGACCAATTCGCGTTAATCGAAAGAATCGCCGACATCATCGTTCCGGGCGGCCGCTTCCTGTTCACCGCGCCAATCGAAACCGGCAGTTGGGTCGATTTCAACACCGGCATTACCTGCCAATCTCTGGGCAGGGTGCGCTATGAGGCATGCTTGAATGCTGCCGGCTTCCGGATAGCCTCCACATTTGTCGACAAAGGCGAAAACAACTATTACGACGCGGAGCGCATCCCCTCGTTTCTTAAATGATTTAAGCTGTAATCAATGTCTTACGTTTTCCAACAGGGTTGTTTTATCGGCGTCTGAATGGTATTTTGAAAAGCTCTAAACGCTATTGAAATACACAGAGGGGCATTATTAATGCAAAGCTACAAAACCGGCGTAATAGCGTTGGCGAATGAACAAACGGCGTTTATTGGCTCCGGCTGTTTTGATTTGCCCGACCTTGAATATATTGCGGATGCGATTGAAATCGTGGGCAAGCGTTGGGAACGAAGCAGCAAAGATCGGCGTGCTATGGTTGCGCGCAGGCCCGACGAAGCGCCTGGATTAAAACCAGGGCTTGAATCTTAAAATAGATTGGAAAATGGCGTCGAAATTCTCATTATTCTATTGCTTTTACTCAATTAAATGGATTTAACGCATGAAAGTTAATTTCATCAATCCGGTCCTTAAGTCAACGTTGATTGTGTTTTCCACGATGGCGCACATTGAACCCAAAGTGGGTTCGCCAGAGATAAAAAAAAATTCACAGACTGTTCAAGGGAAAAATATTACCGGTTTAATGGACATGGTCGGGCCAAAGGGAAAAGCGTCTATTGCGTTAACTTTTTCCGAATCCGCCATTTTACTGGTTGCAAAAAATATGATGCCGCCTGACAGCATAGGGACTACCATTGACGGCATCGTGATTGACTTGGTTGGGGAGCTTGCCAATATGGTTCTCGGCGGTGCAAAAAGCGAGCTTGAAAATGAAGGTTATCTTTTCAAGCTATCACTGCCGACAATCATCTTTGGCAGTGATTATCTGATCCCCCATAAAACAAATACCCCCATCATCAGATTGCCCTTTACCATGCCGGTAGGCGAATTTTTCCTTGAAGCCGGTTATGAAGAAATCGGCGGCCAAAAAGAATAAAGGAGCATAAGCTACTCTTTTGCGCGGGATCGTCAAACCGCTGTTTCCGGTGTTTTGCCGCATAAACCAAATTACCGCGATGATCGGCGTGTTTGTCGGAAGGGATTGCCGTCACTTCCAAGCCGCCCGGCTTAGCCATAAGTATCTACCCAACTTTTTTGTATTAAAAATACAATGAGTTGCAGAGCAGCCTAACTCCCTCTCCTGCTGGAGAGGGTTGGGGTGTGGAGAATAAAAACAACCACTTATATTCCCTTCATCCCAACCTTCTCTTTCAAGGGAGAAAGCGCTGCTACTTATGTAGATACCTATGCGGTTTAGCGGAGCAACCGGAGGCGAGTCTGCCTCCGGTTGTTTTTCAATTTTCAGTGCCGATAAACGCTTTCCATGCACTGGCGGCCTTTTCAAAATCATCCAGGCTGGCTACCGCTACACTGTCAGCTTCATCCGTAAAATCATTGTCCGTCTCAATCCTAACATGATCGGGAAATATGGACAGGGTATAAGCATTGCCGATTCTTTCCCAAAAAGGAAGTTGGCCCTGCTTGACTTGATTGATCATGTCCAATAACTCATCCGTGCCATTTGGACTGTTTTGAATGTCGATGACAAGATAGGCATTAATCAAGTCATGAACGGGGTCGCCTTCACGACGATCCGGCCAGGTGAAATGTTCGGACTTCATTAGCGTAATGGAAATGCGGTGTTAATTTTATTATTTTGGGGGGGGGCGTAGCCGATAGTAAACAGTTCTCCGTCTTTATTGCAATAATCGCCGGTATCGCCGTTTAAAGGGTTGGGGCGGTTGTTGCCGCATTTAACCCAGGAAGGGGCGCCGGAAGGGCAGCTTACAGGGTGCGACGATGCATAAGCAATCGAGTTTAGTACCTGGGCTTGGCTGCATGCATCGGGATACATCGAAGAAAACTTGGTCTGGTTTGTATGTCCTGTATACGCCCATTTACCGGTATAAATACCGGCGGCATTAGCGGGGTCCTGAACGGTAAAGCTGGCAACCGTGGATGGGGTGGAATCGCCCGGACGGGAATGAAACCCTTTAGGTTTATTACCGCTATATTCGCCGCAAAACACGTGAATTTGATTGAAAAGAACATTGTTACTCAACGTAACCCATTGAGGTAGATTGCTGCAATCGATTTGCGCTGAAGCCGATAATGGAAAACAGGAAATCAGGAATAAACCCGATAAAAACGAACGTTTACGCATGAATATCTCCGGTATTGGAAAGGGAGGTCAAATTTAAGTCTAATGTTTAAGTTATGTCAATTTTCATTTCGGAGTCGAATCCGCCGCGATTTCGACAGGTGAAGGCGGGATGATTACAGGCGACAGCGGTACACTTGCAGACGTCTTGATATAGCATGTGAAACCAGCTGATTGAATTACATGAATTTATAGGGGTCTATGTGCCATTTGGCGGGGGACTCGTAGTTGACAATCTTATCGCCCCCGCCTTGGCCTAGCGGTTTTGCCAAGTCGATGTCATTCGGGGTGATGAAATAGCTTTTTTTGACGTCAAAAACGGTACGCACCAAGGGTCTGGTCATATCGGTTTCGCACTGTTCGATAACGACGCCGATCTTGCCGCTTTCCAGTCTCACCAACGTGCCGACCGGATAAATCCCGACGGTACGAATGAAAGTGCGGAGCAGCTTGGGGTTAAAGTGGAATTTGCTCCATTCGAACATTTTCCTGACTGCAAGGGTAGGTTCCATGCCTTTGTGGTAGCAGCGATCGGCGGTAATCGCATCGTAAACATCGACGATGGATGCCATTTGCCCGTAGACCGACATTTCCGCGTTCTTCAGTCCTAGCGGGTAGCCGCTGCCGTCAAAGCGTTCATGGTGTTGGGCGGTAACTTCGAAAGATACCTGGGAAATGCCGGGCGACTTTCTTAGGATGCTACAGCCATGCACTACGTGTGACTTCATGGTAACGAATTCGTCTTCGCTCAGCTTGCCCGGTTTATTCAATATTTCATCCGGCACCTTGGTTTTGCCGACGTCATGCAACATGCCGCCGATGCCGAGCTGCTTTATTATGTCATGATTAAAATCCAGCGCATGGGCGAAAGAGATCAGTAAGGCGCCAACGCTGACGGAATGGAGAAAGGTGTAGTCGTCCTTGTTTTTGATCCTGCACAAGCTAAGCAGGGCATCCTTGTTGCGCAATATCGAATTGGTCATTTTCTCGATCACAGGTTCGATTTGCTCCACTTCAATCTGTCTGCCGATGCGCGCGTCGTGCATAATGTTAGATATGATTTTATTGGCCTCTGTGTATACCTTTTTGGATTTCTTAAGCTCTTCGCGTAGCGTGGCGGACGTTGTAATCGGCTTGGCTTGCTGAACTATTTCTATCATTTTATGCTCGATTTCGGCATTGATCTCTGTTTCGGTGGGGGCGTCAATCACATCCAGCCCTTTCACGGTGTCGATATAGATTTCACGGACACCGAGGGCGGCGATTTTTTTGACAGTCTTATCGTCTTTAATTTTGAGTATCCCAACCAGAAACGGATGATCTATCCAAGCGCAATTTATATCGTGAACGAACATGCCGGGTTTGAGCTGGTGGATAGTGATTCTTTTGATCATGGGAGATTAAAGGCTTCGTTCAAGCTTAGCGTTAAGTATCAGGCGATTCCGGCTAGGAGCTTGTCTTACTATGAATAAAGTTGATTTTATTTTTAAAGGCTATCGAGTTTTATACTACTCTCATTTTTACGGAAATCGTATATTTTTACGTTAGCGAAACAAGGCATAGGATCAGTTTTTGCGTTGGTTTGATTTTTAATTACCGATTGCTAACTGATACAATAACTGTCAATTGACAAACAAGCGGAATAGCCATGAAAAAACTTAACATCATACTGATATCGACAATTATTGCGTTGCTGGCCGGATGCTCAAGCGCGCCAACATTAGGCGATCAAATGGTTGAGCGCGGAAAAGCACTGGTTAACGAAGGCAATGCGGAATTGGAGCAAGGCGCAAAACTGGTTGAGCAAGGCAAAGCCAAAGTTCAACGGGGCAATCGAATGATTGAAGACGGCCGGCAGGTTGATACGAAATAATCTTTCTTTGCGCTCACAGGGAATTGATGGGGCGATTCAATTGATTAAAAATGCATCGCCCTTTGGTTTCACGTTAGGGTTTTTCACGGGTGTTTACACGATCTTGACGGTCGGCAGGCACAGCGCAGATGGCGCATTATCAAAATGCTTTCCGGCTGGCGCGCCGAGATATAAGTAGCCCATTTTCTGGTAATTGGCTCGATTTCTAATATACTCAAAGAGACGTCAACTCTTTATCGGAATACGGCTATGTCATTAATCACTTGGAACGACCAACTTGCAGTTGGAATAGAAGAAATCGATCAACAACACCAAAAACTTGTTCAGCTCATTAATGGGCTGCATAATCATATGTTGGCGGGCGATGCCAGCGACATTATGAGTAAAGTGCTGGATAGGGTTATTGAATATACGGGTTTTCATTTTCAAACCGAAGAGCAGTTGATGCTGGAATACGATTATCCCGATTCGGAAGCGCATCGGCACGAGCATAGCGATCTTGTTAATACCGCAGTCGATTTACAGCAAAAACTGAAAACCGGACATGCTCATATCACCATGGAAACCATGCATTTTTTACAAGATTGGCTGCAACACCATATTCTTGGATCGGACAAAAGATTTGCCCAGCACCTCATCTCTAAAGGCGTTCGTTAAACATAAACCATCTAATGTATTGGGTTGCGGCAAAATGCAATCTAATACAGCTTAGGCGATTCACGGGAAAGAACATCCCATCAAGAATTCGAGCCGTAAAAAAACAGGTCCACGAAAATCACCAAAGGCACGAGAAAAATCGATCAAAAGAATCGTGTTATCGGGTCTTTCGTGGACGATTCTTCATCTCCCGTTTCGTTACCATGTTCCGGTATCAAAAACCGTATAAGCTGAGAGTCGTCAATTAAAGTTACAATAGCCGCTGTATTAGATGATCGAACATCGCATGATGTATAGAGAAAACATGAAATTCCTGATTATCGACGATGATGCCGACGAGCGCTCCTTAACCATAAAAACGCTATGCGATAAATTTGCCGACGCGGACATTGTTGAGGTCGACAGTCGCGAGGCGTTTGAGCAAAAAATTGCCGAAGCCGGTTTTGACTTGGCGATTACGGAATACCGGCTCGCTTGGGCGAACGGGCTGGCTTTATTCAAGGAGATTAAATCGCTCTATGCCGCTTTGCCGGTGATCATGCTGACCGGTTCAGGCGATGAAAATATTGCGGTTGCCGCGATTAAGAGTGGCATGGCGGATTATATCGCCAAGCGCAATCGTCATGTTTTATCGGGGAAGATAGAACGAGCTTTGCATGAGTCGAAAAAAACAGAGCAAGATAACAAATTCCCGCTTTACGAAAGAAGGGATCCTTTCATTTCCAGGTTTAGTCCGGATTTCGCTTATTCGATACGTATTTCCCCGGATGGCAAACCGATATTCGAATGGCTCTCGGAACCTTTAAAACAGCTTATCAACAGTTCAACATCGAATGAACAGGCTCAGGATTGGGTATTGCCGATTCATCCGGAAGACCTGTCTATTGTGCAAGACCGGTTTAAAAAGCTGTTAACCGGACTCGAAGACACCAGCGAGTACCGGGCCATTATCAACGATAGCGAAGTGCGCTATTTCAGCGACCATTCATTGCCGGTTCGCGATCTTGTTAATGGCAAAGTCATACAGCTCTACGGCGTTATGCAGGATATTAGCTCGCGCCGCAAAGTTGAAGAAAAGCTGCATCTGATGCAGTACGCGATCGACTCCAGTAGTAATGGTATTGTCATCACGGGGTTGGCGGACAAGGACTATCCCATTATTTATGCCAATGAAGCTTTTTTACGCATGACGGGCTATTCCATGCAGGAAGTATTGGGACATAACAGCCGTTTTTTACAACAAGGTGACCGGGACCAGCCGAACGTTACCAGACTGCGCGCCGCAGTGCAGAGCAACCATGACATGCATGTGATTTTACGTAACTATCGCAAAGACGGCAGTCTGTTTTGGAACGAGGTCTATATTTCCCCTATACGCGACGAACAAGGCCGGATCACTCATTATGTCGGCGTGCATAATGACGTGACTCAGCGTATCGAAATGGAATATGCGCTGAGCAAGAGCGAAGCGCGGATGCGCTCTATTTTTAATAGCGTATCCGACAGCATTATGATTATTGATGAAAACGGTATTATTGAATCGTTGAATCCGTCTGTCGAAAGGCTTTTTGGCTATTCTACCGACGAACTGATCGGCCATAACATTAATAAGTTAATGCCCGAACCCGATCGAAGCCGGCATAATTCCTATATAACGAATTATCTAAACGGCGGCAACCCCAAAATAATCGGTCAAAGGCGGGAAGTAAGCGGTCTTAGAAAAGACGGTTCTGTTTTCCCAATGGAACTGGGGGTCAGTGAGTTCAATGTCGAGCAACGTCATTTTTTTATCGGTACGGCGCATGATATTACCGAGCGCAAAAAGGCGGAGGACGCGCTACGGGATTTATCCGGTCATTTGGAGTCGGCCCGGGAAGAGGAAAGAACCCGGATTGCAAGGGAAATTCATGATGAACTGGGCAGTCTTTTGACCGCGCTCAAGATGGATTTAAGTTGGCTGAATAAACGGTTGCCGGAGGATTTGGTTTTATGCCATGGAAAAATCGCGGTGATGAGCCGGCATCTTGACGATGGGATTCAGACCGTCAGGAAAATTATTGCCGATCTTCGTCCGAGTATTCTGGATCATCTTGGCTTATTCGCTGCGATAGAATGGAAACTTGATGAGTTTAAAGAACAAAGCGGCATTCAATATGTGCTGACAGTGCCGGAAAATAATATCCTAATGGATGAGAACCGGGATATTGCGGTTTTCCGGATTATGCAGGAAGCCTTGTCGAATATTGCCCTGCATTCAGGAGCGACCAAAGTGACTTTGGATGTTGAAACAGGTACAAATAGCCTGATGATGAAAATAACCGATAACGGCTGCGGCATGACTAAAGCGCAAATGCATAAACCCGGCAAATACGGCATCTTGGGCATGCATGAACGCGCCCGACATTTCGGTGGGGAAGTTATAATCGACAGTCATCCGGAAAAAGGAAGCACGCTGGTGTTAAATATGCATCTAAAGTCGCCTGAAAGCGATGGCCGCCATGATTAAAATATTAATTGCCGACGATCATGCCATTGTCAGGCAAGGGCTGAAGCAAATCCTTGCCGATATTCCCGATATGGAAGTGTTCGGCGAAGCCGGTTCGGGCGATGAAGCGTTAAAGTTTATCCGGGACAAAGGCTGGACCATTATGCTGCTGGACATCGCGATGCCCGGTAAAAATGTGATGGAGTTGATTAAACTGGCGAAACAGCAATCGCCCCATTTGCCGATACTGATCCTGAGCATGTATCCGGAAGAGCAATATGCTATCAGGATGTTGCGTGCGGGAGCGGACGGCTACCTGACCAAAGAGAGTGCGCCGGAGCAATTGGTCGCGGCGATTCGTAAGGTGGCTAAAGGCGGCAAATATATCAGCCCGACGATGACTGAAAAACTGATTGCGGAATTGCATTCGAATCAGGATATACCGCTTCATGCCACGCTGACTGACCGTGAGTTCCAGGTTTTTTGCGGTATTTGCGCCGGTAAAAGCATCACTGACCTGTCTTTGCAAATGGCGCTCAGCGTTAAGACGATCAGCACCTACCGGACCCGGCTGATGAAAAAAATGAACATGTCCAAAAATGCCGAGATTATCCATTATGCGTTCAAGAACGATTTGCTGGATTAAGGGCTGGCATTATTTATTGAGGCTGTCTTTATAACGTTCGATCCATCGATTGCGCCTGATGCCCTTGCGGCGATATTGGCTAATAGTTAGTCAATTAATGCGGTTTATGTAGGACTAATCCTACTTTGACCTTCTTGTAAATCGTATGTATTTGATGGCGATTAGCCGATTTCTGGTGCCGATGATTTGGTTCATAATGGGCCGGTTTTGGATTCTGGATAACATGTCATGGATGTCCGCTTCAAATTCGATTGAGATGGCAACGTCTGCTGAATGTCGGTATGGAATGGTGACAATCCATAATATTGCTAAGCGTTTATGGAAAATTACTTTCTTTTCTCTTTTGTGATCAGCAAGAATCCACAATCTTTGGGGCATTCTGTCGTTTTGAGCCTGTTAGAACTGAAGCAAATCCATGGTGGTATCGGTACCGTCTTCATTGAGCTGGTGATTCTTACGAATCAGGAAAAAATAACTATGTATATTTGTTTGTGCTTAGATGTTTCTAAGGCAGAGCTGAAAAAAGCGATTAGAGCGGGGCATGATTCGATAGAAAAACTGTCTGAACATTTGCAGGTTGGTAATCATTGCGGGGGCTGTGTCGGACGTATCGAGGAAATCTTAGAGAAAAAAACCGGTTTCTTAAAATCATTGCGAGCACTGTAATATGCGCCTTCAAACGGTGCTGGAAAAGTCTGAAGAAATCACTAAAGCGGTGTAAGCCAGGTGATAACAGAAGATTGGAGGCAAGATGAAAGTCGATAATAATAAAACGAACGTTTCAGTTCGTGAAGAGGAGGATAAATGAAACTGAATATGCCGGTAACCAACAATGAAATCCAGATGAAAAAGGGTGCGTTGCTGGTTACAAGAACCGATTTAAAAGGCGTTATTACTTACGTCAATGATGAGTTTGTCGCTATCAGCGGCTTTTCCCGCGACGAACTGATAGGCGCCGAGCATAATATTGTTCGTCATCCCGACATGCCGCCGGCCGCGTTTGAAGATTTATGGATGACTTTAAAAGCGCTTAGGCCCTGGAATGGCGTGGTAAAAAACAGGACCAAATCCGGCGATTACTATTGGGTAGATGCGAATGCAATGCCGGTGTTTAAAAACGGCAAGGTTCACGAATATCTTTCGGTCCGGCGCGCGCCAAACCGTGAAAAGATTGAAAAAGCGGAGCAGTTATACCGGCAACTTGACGCCAAGACCGTAACCATAAGACCTACCGGTTTAGCCGCACTGGTCAAATCGGTCAAGGAAATGGATGTCTGGAAAAAAATGGCCGTGGCGCTGGCTGTGCTGCTGGCGCCCATTTTTTATGTGATGTATCAGTTATTTTTAACCCAGGATTATCTGCTGCTGGCCGGCGTTGCGTCGTCAGTCATGATTGCATCGACAATAGTTTTCTCTGTGGTCAAAAGCTTTACTACGGCGTTAAATAAAACCATCGGTGTTTTTTATCGCTTGGCCGAGAAACGCTTCGGCAATGTGCAGGACCTGACCCGGAACGACCTGATCGGCGATTTCCAGCGTGGTTTATATTCAATGGAAGTGAATTTGAGCCTGGACTTATCGCAATCCAGGGAAGATGCGGCAAAAGCCATGCGTATTAACCAAGCCTTGGATAACGTCCAATCCGGCGTCATGGTGGCCAATACCAATCTGGAAATTATTTATACCAACGATAGCGTTGAGCGCATGCTCAAGGCGGCCGAACAGGACATTCGCAAGCAGTTGCCGAATTTCGACGTCGATAAATTGATGGGCGCAAATATCGACAGTTTTCATAAAGATCCCGCGCATCAGCGACGCCTGTTGGAAAGCTTAAAAGAACCGTATAGTTCGGATCTGATTATTGCGGGTCAGCATATGCATATTATCACCAGCCCGGTCATTAATGCCGAGGGTGAACACATCGGTTTCGTTGCCGAATGGCATAACAGAACGCAGGATATAAGGATCGAGCAGGAAATTGGGCAGTTGGTTCAGGATATTAAAACGGGTGATCTGAGCTCCCGTATTAATATGAGCGATAAACAAGGATTTACCAAAATGTTGTCGTCCGGCATCAATGAATTGACGGATGTCATTGAAAGTGTTTTTAACGACATCAACAAGGTCATGGAAAGCATGTCCCAAGGCGATTTAACCTGTTCGATCACTAACGCTTACCAAGGCGACTATGCCAAGTGCAAGAATAATATCAATGCCACAATGGCAAAATTGAGCGACTTTATTATTCAAATCAGGGATGCCGCCGATTTTATCGACAGTTCGTCGCAGGAAATGGCCAGCGGCAATAACAATCTTTCCAGCCGTGCCGAGCAGCAGGCGGCCAGTCTTGAAGAAACCGCGGCCAGCATGGAGCAGCTCGCCAGCACCGTAAAAAATAATGCCCAGAATACGGTTCAAGCGACAGAGGTTGTTAACGCGGCCAGTCAATTAGCGCAAAAAGGCGGCGACGTCGTTCAGTCGGCTATTTCGGCAATGCAGGAAATTAATGAGAGCAGTAATAAAATTGCTGAAATTATTGGCGTGATTGATGAGATTGCCTTTCAAACCAATCTACTGGCGTTGAATGCCTCAGTCGAAGCGGCCAGGGCGGGGGAGCAAGGCCGCGGCTTTTCTGTGGTTGCCACCGAAGTGCGTAATCTGGCTCAGCGAAGCGCAACAGCTGCACAGCAAAGTAATGAACTGATCCAGAACAGCGTACAAAAAGTCCGTGCCGGCACTGCGTTTGTTAATGAAACCGGTGCGGCGCTGACCGAAATCGTCAACAGTGTCGCGCAAGTAGGGGAAATAGTCTCCCAAATTGCCGGCGCCAGTTCCGAGCAATCCGCGGGTATCGAACAAGTCAATCAAGCAGTTTCTCAAATGGACGATATTACCCAGCAAAATGCGGCTTTGGCCGAGCAAGCGGCAGCGGGAAGCATTGCGATGAGCGAACAGTCCAGCAACATGTCCAAGCTGCTCAGTTTCTTTAAAGTCAGTTCAAAGAAGCCTGCTACAGCAGTCAAACCTACTAAAACACCGGTCGTCCCTGTCGTGAAGCCGAAACCGGTAACACCGGTTTACAGCAAGCCAAAACACGACGATGACGAGTGGGAAGAGTTTTAACTCGAAGCTAAGTTTTGGTATCAACCTGGTTTCGCCAAGATCGGGCAAACAGGTATCAAGGCGACATTTTCGATGATGCTGTTTTCTAAACAATATTATTGCCCTTGGCGTCGGGATTAAAAGAATGGCGGTGTTAAAGTTTACCGTGACACCGCGGTTTTATAATGACGATTAGAAGGAATTTGCGTGACAAAGATTGAGCAACTTGAACAGGAATTAAGCGAAAGCTTGAATACCCAATATTTGTTGCGTGAAACATTGAAAAGCAACTCTAAGGTCTTGGAAGAAATTAAAAATCAGCTCGAAGGCATAGAAGACCATTTGAAATACTCAAATCAATATATCACTCTGCTGAAACAGGAAAACCGCAGGCTTAAAGCATCATGCGATGAATGGGTCAAGCGAGCCATACAGCTGGAATTTAAGGTTTTAAGCGCTCATGATGCGACAAAGAAATAGTTGTGCGCGAGTGAATAAATCATAAGTTGCAAGACAGGTTTACGATGTTGCAGGCTGATACTTGGCGCGGCAAAAAGCGTTTGAGTTTTGCCGGATTCATCGGAGAAGAGAGTCGATATTTTCCAGTTGTAATCGCTCCTTATGATTTAAACAACATCCGCCGTTATTTCAGTTGACCGAAAAATAGCTGCTGAAAGTACAAAAAAAATCAACGTTGTTCCCCACACTACTCTTCCGTTTTCCGGATACTCCGGTCCATTGGTAACTTTTTGCGACAACGCTCCCTGATTTGATCTTTTATTAAAAGTCGGCGATTGTCTCGACTGAACTATTGTCTGCTTCCTCAGTTAAGGAGCGCTCCCCCGCCTGTTGCAACCGGCAACCAACGGTCAAAACCGAATAGTCGGTAAAAGGCCGGTAAACTTTACGAATTGTTTACCTATATATGAAAGCCGTCGATTTTTGAGATAGCCGCTATAGGTATCATTACATATTGTGCATTCAGTTCTGAATATATATTGTTGAACTATGGGCGGAGTGACAGATTAGCAATTTTTTGACCTGATAATATTGAACATTTTCGGCCAATTGCAGACCTGCATATCATTTTGTCCAGTCAAGCCCCCCGTTGAGTAATGGGTACAAAATACAATTAAACAAACTATGAGGATTTTAAAATGGCTGAAGAAATAGAAAAAGATTACACATGGTGGATCGCTGGTGTTGCTATTGCTGCTGTTATTGTTTTAGTTGTGTTGCTGAAAAAGGACGAAACTAAGCATTTGCAAAGTGGCGCGGTAGAGCAGTTGCAAAGTGAAACCTTCAAGAATATCGAAAAGAGAAAAACCAGCAACACCACTAGTGACGTAGGTAAATAAAACAACACCCTCCCGTTATTTTTATAACGGGAGGGTGTTGTTACTTTATGTTAATTCCCCTGTTGGTAAGTGCTCCGGGAAAAGTTCGTGTGCAGTTAGCATAGCGCAAGCTATTGATCTATTGGCCGGCAATAACCGACGGACTTCATGCGATCCATTTCGGTATTTACTCAAATTCAGCACTAAGGATTTGGTTAAAAATAACTTCTTGGAAACACCGCCCCTATCGTCAAGCCGAGCGCCTATTTTTTCAATCAAAAAAGCCGACGAAAACCAACAGCGGCAGTTATTTCCGGTCAATTTAGACGCTTTCTTATTGGTGAAATTGACAAATATTCCACGCTGTTTGATAGCGGATGAACTCGTTAAATTAAAATTCGAAAAAGAGGGGGGCATGAGATTGCGTTGCTCCCCTTATGGCCAAAGTATCATCAATGGATGAGTGGCCTAGCTTAAACGTTAATTTAGCGTTTTGGGATATGTGGGAATACTTATTCGCCGGCTTTCCCGCCGGGCTATTTCTTCAAACGCATTTTTGAACAGAGTTCTTTCTGCATTTAATTCAACGACGATTTAAATCCATGTCAAATCTTTCATCATGACAGTCTAGTTATTGTCGATACTGCGCTATCACTGATACGTCATTAAGTGAAACCTATTAAGCCGTATGATAGAATTATCCGTTTTATCAGTATTGGTGAATAACGATATGTTTTTAAAAGATTTTTATAGTGTTCATGAGGGCGGTGTCAGTATTGTCGCCGAACAAGCCAGTATGTTTGCCAAAGAAGTCGCGCATGATTTCAACCCTTTACACGATGTTGACGCCAAACGTTTTTGCGTACCCGGCGATTTGTTGTTTTCAATGGCATTGGAGAAATATGGCCTTAGCCAAAATATGCACTTTATCTTTGCCGGCATGGTCGGACATGACGTATTGTTGAATTTCCCCGACACCGATGCCGAGCTGATTGATGTGAGCGACAATCAAGGCAAAATCTATTTGCAGGTTGAACGTTCGGGAGACATTAGCCGGGATTCAGTATTGATTGAAAGCTTTATTCGCGATTATGTGGCTTTTTCAGGGCAAAATTTTCCCTATGTGCTGGTGCCGTTATTAGCCCAGGAAAAAGTTATGTTTAACATTAACCGGCCACTGGTCATTTACGAAAGCATGACCCTGTCATTCGATCGTCTTGATTTTCGCCAAGCGTCTGTGGAAATGCTAGAGCCGAAGATGGAAGTCAACGGCAAACGTGCTTCGGCTTTTTTGCACTTTCAGGTCAAGGCGGACGGAGATATAGTGGGCACAGGCTTTAAAAAACTAGCGATCAGTGTGCCGAGTGACTATGAGGTTGAGCCGATGCAGGCATTTGTCGATGAATATTTAGCCAGGAAAAACGACTATCTCGGTAATTTGGCGGTGGCAGCCGGCTAAACTTCATTTATTGATGAATTTATTGTGCTCTAAATAGGAAACAATTTGTATATTCCTAGTAGTATTGTCAACATTAAGCCTCTTCATTATAGTTAAATCGCAGTATGAAAAAACATTTCAACTTTAATGAGGACTTTCTAATGAGTGATTTTCATAAAGATATTTTAACCGGCGCGCTATTTATGACCGGCTTGGTTGGCTTTATTTCCGGCGAATTTACTATTTCATCCGCATTGTTCGGAACTGCGGCTATTGCCAGCAATATTAATACATACCGTAAGAAGGCCAAATCCGGTCAATTATCATGCGATTGATTCAGTCAATTGAATCGGTTGCGCAAATGATGACGGGAAGACTTTCAATAAGATGATTGCCGGAAGTCTTCTTCGTCACAACACGGTTATTTGACCGAAACTCCGTTGCATCATAAAACTGACGATGCTTTTTCTTTAAAGAGATCGTTGCACAAACCGGCCTTTAAGCAACGATTGTAATTCCGCATCTAACAATCCGGCCTGTTTTTCAGTTAGCATTTTCAGGGCATAGTCTGGACCGGCCAAAATAGCGCGGCCTACTATACAGCACATACATATCTATCCCGATGACTCAAGCCACGGCCAGCCGGTAATACAACTCGGCATTGCCGGTCAATTTAGCGACCACTTCCGCATCGAGATGGCCGGACGCCACGCGCGACTGTAAATCGTTGACAATATAGTCAAGGCTCATGGTATGGCGATAAGGCCTTTCTTGCGCTAAAGCCTGGAAAATATCGGAGACGGTAATGATCCGGCATTCCAGGTCCAGCTGTTTGATATCGGTTTTAAAAGGATAGCCGTCACCCAGCAAGGTTTCATGGTGGAATCCGGCCCATGTCGGAATCTTCGAGTCGTCAAACACGCGTTGCAGGATACGGAAAGTATCGTAGCTATGGCGGTGCATCGTGGCGCGTTCCTCCGGCGTCAGGCTGCCCGGTTTGTCGATGATGTCTTCCGAGACCCGCAATTTGCCTATGTCGTGTAACAGCCCGGCGATTTCAACTTGCTCCAGTTCGTAGCCTTCAATGCCGAAATCGATGGCCAATTGCCGGGCGATATGCGCGACCCGTTGCGAGTGTTCATCGGTATACGGGGATTTGGCGTCGACCACCCGCGAAAATAGCCGCGCCAGTTCTTTGAGTGCCGTAATATCGAGCAGGCTTGCCGGGATATGGCTGCCGATGCGGCGTAAATCTTCATCCAGGTATTCGGGCTCCATTGCCAACCAAAAAGCTTCGGTATCAGCTGCCTTAATAAAGGCATCGACCAGCTCCGGCGCAAACAATACACCGGACAATTTTTTGATTTGCTCGATAATGGCCGGATATTTGATCAGGATCATGCCGCTGTTCAGGAAAGGCGCTTGCAGCATATCGATGCGATCCGCCAGATACAGCAGATTGGCGCGTAAGCGAATGCGATGGTCGACAGGCGGAGCCGGTAATTTTTCCCAGCGGGTGTGATGGTAACGAATTTCGGCGGATAAGTGCGCCAACGGCGGACAGGCCGCTAAATAATCGGCGCCGCGGATGCAGTGATCTTCGGCGCCTTCCCATTCCAGTGTTTCTGTCAGCTTGTGGTGCTCGTGGACTCTGGAAACTCCGCAATCATGCAGCATGCCGGCGTATAGAATGGACAAGCATTCGGCTTCCGGCCAATTCAGGTGCAGGGCAATCGTCCTGGCTATGACAGCCACCCGCTTGCCGTGCCTGATTTCGTCAATTCCTACCAAATCCAGCGCGCAACTGAGTGCGGTAATGGCGTTATGTATATCAACGTGTTGCAGTTTCATGGCATTTAGGACTCAGCTGGTGAAGAATTGGCTCTATGAAAACGTTAGCCGATTTTGACAGGCGATTTGCCAATTGTCTTCAAAAATCGTGTAGCAAAGCAATAGAGACTGCGTTTTAGAGCAAAAGCATTCACCACGAAGGCACGAAGGACACGAAGTTTTCAATACATTGAGTTTAAACAATTATTGTAACTATTTAACTTATAGAGAAATGGAACGCGGATGACACGGATTAAACGGATAATCACGGATTTTAAAAGCGTCATCGAACTTGGTTGAGGCTAAATATCCGTGTAAATCCGCCCTATCCGTGTTCTATTGGGAATACGTTGAATAGTTACCAATTATTTTTCCTTCGTGATCTTCGTGGTGAATAGGTTTTTAAACTAATTATGCCTCATGATATAAAGGATAAAATCGATAATCTGCCGCCAAACTGCGTCACACTAAAAATCGAAACTTTCAACTTCCGCGATTAAAAATAGCGGCGTGCCGCCGGTAGAAATATCAACCGCATGTTGCGCGGTTTCCTGTCCGCCCGGTGAATTTAAACAGGCTTCCAAATCCTGCATGGATGGAAAATAAACTTCGGCAATGCGATGATAGGGCGCTTGTTCCTGGCCTACGCTACGGATAACCTGCGACGCGACGAAGCGGGTTTTTCCGGCCAGTTTTTCTACGGCCATCGGTACATGCTCTTGCGCATAACGTTGTTCAAATTCTTCGACATTGGCGGGGGTTGGATACATCACAATTAATTTTGCTGTTTTCATAGTTTTTCCATATGGATTTCTAAAAGAGCGGCAATCGTATAGCGGGATACAAAGGTTTGTATAATACTGACTTTCTATGAAACAATAGCTTTTTTCTATGTGAGGAGTGTCTCTAATGGAAATACAGCAAATACGTTATTTTTTGGCAGTCTGCGATCAGGGCTCAATCACGCACGCGGCGCAACTTACTTATGTCTCGCAACCGTCGTTGACTCAGGCCATAAAAAAGCTGGAAGAGGAAATGGGCGGGGCTTTATTTATACGGACTCGTTCCGGTTGCCGGTTGACGCCCTTAGGCCGCATGGTTGAAGCCAACTTGCGCAAGATTTATAAAGAATTGCAGGCAACCAAAGCGGAGGCGATTCGATTTACCCGCTTAAATACCATCCCATTGCGCATCGGAATCATGACCACAATAGGCGCACGACGCCTAAGTCATTGTTTCGCCTGGTATCAGCAAGAATATCCGAATATCGAATTGGAATTAATCGTCGATAGCGAAGCGGAGCTATTGAAGCAGCTGGATTCAGGATTACTGGATCTGGTGATCAGCGCTCCGGAGCATGTGCCGGCAGCACCGTACCAATCGATCTTGCTCTATGAAGAACGCTATGTTGTCGCCTTCAGCCCCAGTCATCGCTTTAGCCAACTGGAAAAAATCGATCTGAAAGCGGTACAGTCAGAGCCTTATTTGGATCGGCTAAACTGCGAGTTAAGAGAGGACCTGAAATATATTTGCCAAAACCAGGAAATCGGTCTTTACGCGGCTTACCGCAGTAACAGCGAAGAATGGATTTTGCAGATGGTCAAGGCCGGCATCGGTGTTGCATTGATGCCGGAATATACCCTGCCTAAACAGCCAACCGACATCAGTTACCGCTATCTGTACGACCCTGAAATCATCCGCCAAGTTTATGCGATTCACACGCATCAGGCCGTAGCAAAGCCCGAATTGCAGGCATTGATAGTTAATTTGAGCGGCGCGTAAACGGAAGACGATGAGGAGTCGCATCGGTAGCGGACGAGTTTTGCGATAGCTCAGACAGTTGTTCGGCGATAGCGCGGAGTAATTTCGATTTCAAGCTATAATTTCGTGACTTTAACTTTTCTGAATTTATGCGCACAACAACTTGCCGAAACCGGATAGTCTCTTTTTATGGATAAACCGGCAACACCTCGCAAACGGGCTAGCGCTAAGCTGGAGGTTAGTCCGCAACCTAAGCCTAAGTCTCGCCGGGCGCCGCGAGCAGCGAAAAAAGCGCAAGTCAAACCATCGGCTACTGGCTTTCAGCACAAGCTGTTGATGGCTGGTTTTGAGCTGTTGGGACTGGCGATAACCGCTGTTTCCGTAGTCATGATTTTACTGGGTTACTCGGCCAGCTGGTTTTCCGGCACCCGTTTTTTTACCAGTTTATTGCCGTTTGCGATCGGCGTTTTGGCATTGATCGTTGCGGCGGCGGTGTTGTTGATAGGCTGGTGGAAATTACGCAAGTGGTTGCAGGGCCGGGCGGCGATATTGTCGCCGATTTTGGCGCTTAGCTTTGCCCTGGTCATCGGCTGGTTTGTAATGCAAAACCACTTTGCCCAGGCGTTCGGCCATTTTCGCCTGCTGGTTGGCGGCAAGCAGGAAGCCGGCCGGGTCACGCTGGCTCATCAGGTCTACGCCGCTTATCGGCGTTACGATCGGGGACAATTGCAACAGATAGTCGATCGTGCCAAGGAATATAATCCGGTTATTATTGAAGCGGCCAAGGTATTCGATATCGATCCCAATCTTCTGCAAGGCGTCGCCGCGACAGAATCCTCCTTTCTGCCCAGGGACAGCCAAGATGGCGGGCATGGCTTGTTTCAAATTACCCAAGTGCCTAAAGCGATCATGGAACAGGCCGTTAAACAACTGGCGGTGGCCAAGCCGTCACTGCTCAATCCACGGCATAATGCTTTTATTGCCGCCGCTACGCTGAAATATTATTTGACCGAGATGCACAACGACCTGTTTCTCGGCTTGCTGGCGTATAACATCGGCCCTGCCAACGGCGGCCTTCGTTTTATTATGCAGCAGTACGGCGCAATCGATTTTGTTACCATCCAGCCTTATTTGCAGCAGTTGCCCCGCGATTATCCGATTCGTGTTTTGTCGCACGCGCTCGCTTTCCGGCTCTGGCAAACAGAAAGAAAACTGCTGGTTTATGAAGAAGGCGATAATGCTATGCGCATACAGCGTATCGGTATACCTGGACTGCAAGCGGAGCTTTAGTAACACATGCCAGGCATGATCCGGGAAACTCGCAAAATAGTAATGTGGCAGCGACTGATGAGAGTAGGGCGCGCTGTGCATGCCTTGTCGGCTTTTTTATGCGGACCGGTATTGGAAAACAGGTGTTTCTACCGATTGGAAAAGTTGATTTTTTTAGTACTATAAACCTGTAGTAAATTTTTCACTATAAGCTGCTGAATATAGCGAGACGAGGGGTTATCTCTATGAAATTCAGAAAAATTTTATTAGCTAGTGCGACAATTATGATGCTTTTGACAACACCTTCCTGGGCAAAAGATAGAAACGATAACAATCAATCGGAAACAGTGACAAAAGCCCCGGAAATTAACGCCAAGTCGGGAACGAATGCTATCGCTTTGTTAATAGCTGGGTTATTAATTGCGGCTGAGAGGCGTCGATCTCTACGTCTTTAACTCATCTGCTAACCAGCATAACAAAACTAAGGCCGGGTAATACCGGCTTTTTTGTTTCTGAAACACCAAGTTATGCAATACAGACCGCATATTTAATAGCATCTATTGATTACCATCGGTATATAGCTTAAGTTAGTATTATTTTAAAAAGAGAATAATGCAATATTAACTAAGTAAAAGGCACAATACATGAATCAAACAGTCGAATCATTTGAGAGATTAACGAAAGTCGTTGTTGTGGGGAACAAAGATGGCTTTTACTTAAAACGCCAAAGTGACGGAGCGGTGCTTAATATGACATTCGACTCGCCACGCGCAGCAACAATGCACGCAATAGCTCATTTTTATGTGGTTGCTTTTGACGATAAGTAACTTGCGCAAACTTTCGCGTAACACAGACCGGGCATAGTCCCGGTTTTTTATGCAAAAAAAGCGGTGGCAACTGTTGTTTCGCGGGATTCGATATGATCCGCCAAAAGCGGGGCTAACAGGCATAAAAAAACCGATTGTCTTAAAAAAACAATCGGTTTTTGTATTTATGGCGGAGAAGCAGGGATTCGAACCCTGGGAGGGGATCAACCCTCAACGGTTTTCAAGACCGCCGCTTTCGGCCGCTCAGCCACCTCTCCATACCCGGCGTATTATATAGGGAGTTATATTTATTGCAATACTAATTCTTTATTTCATCCGGAAGTGATGGTCTTTTTGAGATGTTCGAAGCCTGCTTTATTTTAAGCTGCTGCAAAATAAGTTTTATCGACTGCCGTAATTAATATCAACAACTGTGTAGTGAGTCTCTTTAAGCTCATTCTTAACGGCAACTTCATCGTCAAACGTTTTTTTTAGCAGTGCTCTTGCCAACGGAGAATCCAGGCTGATGTATTGTTTTTTAGGATCGAGCTCATCTGCTCCGACAATACGGTAAGTCAGTTCTTCGCCGGCTTCATTCTCCAAGGTTACCCAGGCGCTAAAAAAAATCCTGTCCTGATCGTCGGGTGGTTGCGATACGATGTTAAGTGCGGGCAGCCGTTTTTGTAGATAATGGATGCGTCGGTCTATGCCGCGCAGTTCTTTTTTTCGATAAATATACTCGGCATTTTCCGAGCGATCGCCTTCCGCTGCTGCCGCTGATAAAGCCTGGGTAACTTCTTTGCGTTTGTCCCACAGGCCTTTCAACTCGTTTTCCAGTGCTTGATAGCCTTCCGACGTGATGTAAGGGGATGACTTTGGACTTGGCGGTCTCCAGCGCGACATGATTGATTTCCTGTAGATGGATGTTGAATTAAAATAATTTTTCAGACAAAACAGCGGCAACTCTTTATCATAGTCGCCTTTTAAATTACGAAAAAGGTTTTATCATGCAAGTAGCTGACAATATGGCTGTCTCGATTCACTATACTTTGACTAACGATGACGGTGAAGTACTAGATAGTTCAATAGGTGGTGATGCCTTGGTTTATCTGCACGGCATGGGAAATATCATTCCCGGCCTGGAAGCGGCATTGAACGGCAAGGCCGTCGGCGACAAATTTAATGTACGCGTTGAAGCTAAAGATGCTTATGGCGAAAAACATGATGAGATGATTCAAGTGATTCCGCGCTCAATGTTTGAAGGCATCGATGAAATTGAAGTCGGCATGATGTTTCATGCCGATGTCAGTTCAGGCTCCGGCGAGGTTACTATTGTCAAGATCGAGGGCGACGATATTACCATTGACGGCAATCATCCGTTGGCGGGCGTGGCTTTAACGTTTGATGTGGACGTTGTGGACGTTAGACCGGCAACTAAAGAAGAAGCCGAGCACGGACATGTTCATAGTGCGGGCTGTCATCATTAAACGTAATTCACGTTAAGCAGAAAACAAGAGTAGTTCGCCGAATAAGCCTGTTTGAGCGTAAGCAAAAAACAGGCTTATCAGCAGCAGGCGCGGCCTTAGCTCACAAAAGCTTTTAATAATTCAGCGGTATTCGCCATGCCTTTATGGAGATGCCGCTCGATTTCTTCCATCGTTATTTCACCTTCCGATTTTCCAGCGGCCCAATTGGCGACTACGCTGATTGCGGCATAATCGATACCGAGTTCTTTAGCTAGTGCGGCTTCCGGCATGCCGGTCATGCCAACTAAGTCGCAGCCGTCTCTTTCCATGCGCCGGATTTCGGCAGTGGTTTCCAAACGCGGGCCTTGGGTACAGCCGTAAGTTCCTGTCGGGCTGATCTCTATGTTGGCTTTAGCGGCGGCGCTAATTAAGCGGGCACGCAATTTTTGGCTATACGGGCAGGTAAAATCTATATGGGTGACTGCTTCGTCTTCAAAAAAAGTATGCAGGCGGCCATAGCTGTAATCGATAATCTGATCGGGAATGGCGATATGCGCTGGGACCATTTCGCCGGTAATTCCGCCTACCGCGGCGACGGCGACGATCTGTTCGACGCCGAGCTGTTTAAGCCCCCAAATATTAGCCCGGTAATTTATTTTATGCGGCGCGATAGTGTGCGGATTGCCGTGCCGGGCCAGGAAGATAACTGGGTTGTTGTTCAGTTCCCCGGTAACAAATTCGGCAGATGGCGAGCCGTAAGGCGTGCTCAACTGTTCACGTTTGATGATTTTTAAGGCGCTAAGTTGGGTCAGGCCGGTGCCGCCAATGATGGCTAATTGAGTCATGATGTTTATTCCTTGCAGGCGTAAATGCCCGGTGCGTTGCGTAAGTAACCTTTGTAGTCCATGCCGTAGCCGAACAAGTAACGATTTTCCACTTTTAGTCCGATAAAATCGGCAGCTAAAGGTTTTTCATGATCGAGGATTTTATCCACTAGCACGGCGCTGTAGACATCGGTGGCGCCTTGTTCCCGGCAATATTGGCACAGCGCTTGAAGCGTAACGCCTTCATCGAGAATGTCGTCAACGATCAGTACCGTCCTGTTTTTAATCGGTGTTTCAGGTTTGACCAGCCATTCGATGCTGCCGCCCGAGGTCTGGTTTTGATAGCGGCTGGCATTGATTGCGTCAATGGTTAACGGCATGGTTAACCGGGTCAGCAGTTTGCCGAAAGCAACGGCACCGCCGTTCATGACGCAAAGCAATAGCGGGTTGCAGTCGGCAAGCGCGATGTTGATTTGTTGCGCCATATGATCGATGGCGGATTCAACTTCCTGTTCGCTATGCAGCAAATCGGCCGTTGCCTGGATGTGTTTGATTTCTTCAAGCATGTTTATTTAGTGTGGTTGATGATGAGGGTTGATAATTGCTGCCATTTTTCGTTACGTAGCAGTTGTTCGCGGTTCATTTGCGCTTTGCCTTGCATCCCGATCAGCCGTTGTTCCCTGATGGAGTCCCGGGTTACCGGCAAGGCATCAAGTACCTGCCCGGCGGCGGCCGGATTGTTGCAGACCAAAATCATATCGCAGCCGGCATGCTGAGCCAGCCTGGCGCGTTCCGGAAAGTCGCCGGCCGATGCCGCGCCTTCCATACTTAAGTCGTCACTGAATACCGTGCCGTTAAAGTTCAATTCCTTGCGTAAAATCTGCTGTATCCAGAACGGTGAAAAACCGGCCGGATTCGGGTCGATTTTAGGGTAGACCACGTGTGCCGGCATAATGCCTTCCAGGCCTTCCTCGATCAGCTGTTTAAAGGGTAGTAAGTCTTTTACCCTGATGCTGTCCAAGTCTCTTTCGTCTATCGGCAAAGTCAGGTGCGAATCCAGCGCTACAGCACCGTGACCGGGAAAATGCTTGCCGGTCGCGGCCATGCCGGCTGCCTTCATGCCTTTTCTAAATGAACTGGAAAGACGTGTTGCCAACATTGGATCGGTTGAAAATGAACGGTTGCCGATAATTTGGCTAACGCCGCAATCAATATCCAGTACCGGCGCAAAGCTGAAATCGACGCCGACTGCGAGTAATTCGGCGGCCATCAGCCAGCCAGCCGGTTCCGCCAGTTCCGGCGCTTGTGCATAGTCGGACGCAGGCGGCAGGCGGGTGAAATCTTGCTGGAAGCGCTGTACTCTGCCGCCTTCTTGATCGACGGCGATCAGTATATCGCCATTGCGCGCCGCGCGAATGTCGTTAATCAGCTCGGTGACTTGCTCGGGGTTTTGATAATTACGTGAAAAAAGGATGACAGCCCCGGTATTGGGGTGGTTTATTTTTTCTTTTTCGTCTTGTGCCAGGGTTAAGCCCGCGACATCGAGCATGATCGGGCCGATAGGGAGTTTACTTGTCATTATTCGGTTTCGTTTTAAATTGATGGGCTTGGCTTTATACTAGACCATTATTTTCTAGTTACACGGAGTCTGTTATGCGTTTATTAGTTATATTGTTAAGTCTTTTGTTTATGTCTGTTGCTGTTGCGAATGAAGGAGCAAAAGAATCGGAAGCAGAAGCAGGCGTAAAATATATAGAAATGGCTCCCAAGTTTACCGTCAATTTAATGGAACCAAAAAAGTTTTTGCTGATAGACGTGCAATTATTGGTTGAAGGAGCAAATGCTATTGCAGCGGTTAAAAAGCACATGCCGGCATTAAGGCACGAACTGGTGATGTTATTTAGCGGCAGGTCGTCCGAGCAATTGCAAACGATGGAACAGCGCGAAGCATTGCGGCAGGAAACCACTAAGATTATCCGTGAGACGCTGGAAAAGATGGAAGGCGGTAAGGGGCATCATGCATCAGCCGAGAAAGATCATGAGGACGGCAAGGCTGAGCATGAAGGAGGTTTTAAAGAAGCCTATTTTACTGAATTCTTGATTGATTGAGTTTTAAGGCGAAAGGCGCAAAGACAGATATTGTCAGCTTTAGCCTGATGCCTGTTTCACAGGTTCAACTGATTTTTAATTCGGGCCAGGTTTTCCTCGATTTGCCGTTCGCTGTAAGGGACGGCGTCAAACTTCCCCCAGACCGGCGCAGGCCAGGCTTTGTCGGCCCGGTAGCGGACGATATGATGGATATGCAGTTGCGGAACCATATTACCGATTGCCGCAATATTCATTTTGTCAGCTTTATAAAGCGCGGCCAGGTTTTCGGCGAGATAGCTGGATTCCTCGGTCAATAGTTCGCGCTCTGCTTTGCTCAGTTGGTAAATCTCCTGCAAGTTTGCCCGTTCCGGCACCAGTACGAACCAGGGATACTGGCTGTCATTCATCATTAATAATCGGCATAACTCAAAACGGCCGATGGCTATGCAATCCTGTTCCAGGCGCGGGTGTAGTTGAAATGTCATGATTCTGTTTATCCTAAAAACTAAAAGCAAGGCTTGAAAATGGCGGGGATAAGCAGTTTAGATTAATGTCACGGCTAAGAGTATAAAATGTTGTTTTAAGCGTTAACCACCTAAAATCAGGGGGCATGATAACTATTGATTTAGAGCACAGCATGGAAAAAACAAATTAACGACATGGTCAAAACAGCGGACCGGAACACAGGACAGGTTTTAACCGACATTATCAAGGCCTATAGAGTCGTCCACGAAAAGCACGAAAAGAAACGGTTCCAAGGACGGCATCGGCAAAACGTATTCAGCCTCATGCCTGTCCTGAGCATAGTCGAAGGAGGCGCTTTCGAATCCAGACAGGGAGTTGTTGCTTCGTTCGAAACGTCCCGCCTGTTCACAAGGTGCCAGTTAGACCTTCCAGGTAAGACGACTGCCATGGATGGCGGCCGAGACTGCTCCCGGCAGTCCTCGGCATTTCCTCCATCCATGGAGGTCAGAAGTGCTGGAGTCGCCGGGAGCGGCTCCAGTAAAAACCTGGAAGGTCTGCCGATCGGTTTGTTTCCCGTTCTTTAAATCCTAATGCCCAGCCTGCTCGTCAAGACGGGCTTTAAGTTCGGTGACTGTCCAGCTTAAGCGTTCGTTGACGGCTTGTTGCTGGGCGGTCATCGGCAACTCCACCTCGCCCAAGTTACTTAAGGCGGCTAAATCATCCCGGTTGCCGGTAAATTCCACTTGTTGCAACACCAAATCCAAGGCGCGGTAAGCTGCATAGGGGCGCGGCGAGGGTAGGTCTTCAGGATCAAAGGCTTGCAGATCGGCGACCAGCTTGGTTGCCAAAACGCCGCTGGCTTGGTCTGCCAAAGCTAAAATCGCCGCCTCGCGGGCGGCGTATAAAGGGTGGCTTAACAAGGCAATGCCTGCGTTTTGGCTGTCGATGCGGGCAATGGCATAGGCATATTGATAGACCCGATAATCATTCGACCAGCTTTTGTCTTCGTGCTTGGTTAGCGCTTCGGTTTCATTGGCCTGGGCTTTACTGTCCAATACCTGTTGCCGCCATTGTTGTTTTTCCAGCTCCAGCTTGGCTAAACCTTGCTTAAGCTCCGGTAAGGCCGGTTGATAGGCCATTTGCGCCAGCCAATAGACGCAACGCAACTGCAAACGGCTGTCGGATGATAATGTTAATAACACGGCTGCGGCGGCTTCCGTTTTGCTGTTGCCTAAGCCATCCAGTGCAGTCAGCCTGAGGTTGTCGGGTAGTTTGTTGTCTTGAACCAAGCCGGTCAGGGTTTGATGGATTTGCCCGGCAACTGCGGGGTTGACGGTCGCGGACTGGTTCGGATGCCGGGCAATAAGCCATGCCAAGGTGTTTATCGCCATTTGTTGAACGGCAAAGTGATTATATCGAGCCAGCTCAATTAACCGGGGTATATACGTTTCCAACCACTGTGCTTGTACCGTAGCGATGGTTGTTAGAGAATTAAGGCTGTCGATCAGTATGTGCGGATCGGTGTCGGTTAGTAAACTGCTTAGCCTGATGACTGAAGCGGGCGTTACGATATACCTGAGTTTGTCGGCAAACTCGGCTTTGCTGTTGGTTTCGTTAAGTTCAGCCAAGTGCGAATCTTGCCATTGAGCTAATGCCGGATTTTGCGATTGCAAACGGCTTAAGGCTAAGGCGGCAACTTGCCGCACTTCATTATTTCTATCGGATAATAGCTTAAGTAAGGTGGGAGCTGCAGCTTGGGCGTTGAGTCGGCCTAACGCTTGTGCCGCTGATTCGCGCACATCGTCATGCTTGTCCTCCAGTAAGGTAAGCAGCTTGGGAATTGCCGCTTGGGCGTTCAGTCGGCCTAACGCTTGTGCCGCTGATTGGCGCACATACTCATTCTTGTCCTCCAGTAAGGTAAACAGCTTGGGAATTGCCGCTTGGGCGTTGAGTTGCCCTAACGCTTCTGCTGCCGATTGGCGCACATAGCCATTTTTGTCTTCTAACAAAACGGTCAACTTGGGAACTGCCGCTTGGGCGTTGAGTCGGCTTAACTCTTTTGCTGTTGATTGGCGCACATCCTCATCCTTGTCCTCCAGCAAGGTGATCAGCTTGGGAGCTGCTGCTTGGGCGTTGAGTCGGCTTAAAGCTTGTGCCGCTGATTGGCGCACATAGCCATACTTGTCCTCCAGTAAGGTGATCAGCTTGGGAGCTGCTGCTTGGGCGTTGAGTCGGCCTAATGCTTGTGCCGCTGATTGGCGCATAGCGCTATCCTTGTCCTCCAGCAATGTGATCAGCTTGGGAATTGCAGCTTGGGCGTTGAGTCGGCTTAATGCTTTTGCCGCTGAGTTGCGCATATACTTGTCCTCCAGCAATATAATCAGCTTGGGAATTGCCGCTTGGGCGTTGAGTTGGCCTAAAGCTTCTGCCGCTGAGCTGCGCACATTGGCATACTTGTCCTCCAGCAAGTCGGTCAGCTTAGGAATTGCCGCTTGGGCGTTGAGTCGGTCTAACGCTTCTGCCGCTGAGTAGCGAACATGGTCATCGTTGTCCTCCAGCAAGGTGATCAGCTTGGGAATTGCCGCTTGGGCGTTCAGTCGGCCTAAAGCTTGTGCTGCCGATTTGCGTATATAGATATTGTTTTCCTCCAGCAGGGTGAGCAGCTTGGGAATTGCCGCTTGAGTGTCGAGTCGGTTTAATGCTTCTGCTGCTAATTGGCGCACAAAGTCTTTTTCATCGTTCAGCAAGGTGATCAGCTTAGGAGTTGCTGTTTGAGCGTTCAGTCGGCCTAAAGCTTGTGCCGCTGATCCGCGCACACTTTTTATCGAGAAAGACCACAAATGGCGACGATGTTTTTCGTCTTCTTTGTAATCCAGCAAGGTGATCAGCTTGGGAATTGCCGCTTGGGCGTTCAGTCGGCCTAACGCTTCTGTCGCTGAGTAGCGAACATCGTCATCGTTGTCCTCCAGTAAGTCGGTCAGCTTGGGAATTGCCGCTTGGGCGTTGAGTCGGTTTAACGCTTCTGCCGCTGAGTAGCGCACAAAGGCATCGTTGTCCTCCAGCAAGTTGATCAGCTTTGGAATTGCCGCTTGGGCGTTGAGTCGGCCTAACGCTTGTGCCGCTGAGTAGCGCGCAACGCTTTCTTTGTAATCCAGCAAGTTGATCAGCTTGGGAATTGCCGCTTGGGCGTTGAGTCCGCCTAACACTTCTGCTGTTATTGAGACGATGGAGTGATCTTCGTTATCCAGCCAAGCGATCAGCTTAGGAATGGAGTTTTCCGGCTTAGACTGGCTTAAAGTATTTATTGCTGCATCCATTTCATAGGTATCCAAAGAGTAGTCCTGAGATTTACTTCGTAACAACTCATCAATTACTGCCAAGCGTTTGGATTGCGGCGTGATTGCTACCAATGAACCGACTACTCCATCAAGCTTGCCGGAATGTTTGCGGTATAAATTATCAAGTGTGTTAAAGCTGGCAAGCGTACGTATTTTCTGTTGTTGCCGAGGTAAAATATTAAGCAACGCCGCGTCTTTCGAATCTTGTAAAGCTGTGGATACTGTGTTGGCTTTGTTAAACAAACCCGCTCTGGCAAATGCCGGTAGGCGCAGTGTCAACGGCAATTGTCCGATTTGGGCGATTTCGGTTTGGTCAAGTTCCGCCAAGGCTTGCTGTTGAAAACGCTTATCCGCTTCGATGTCCCGGCGGGCATAATCGGTTTCGTATAAAAACCGTTGCTGATGCAATAAATCCCAACTGCCGGGGTCGCCTCGGTAAACTTCAACGCGGTCGGAGACGGTTTCCGGGCCTAGTTGTAAATAGCGGTTGTGGTAATTGCTATAGCCGTCATAAGCGACGGCTAATACGGTGGCAGCAGCCAGCACATACGCCGCACCTTTGGCGACTTTCCAACGCAGTTGCCGCAGTTTGTAATCCCGGTTCCAATCGTTAATGCTTTTGGCAAAAATATCGTGATACAGCTCATACCAATAGCTGCCATTGCGTTGCACGCGGCGCAAAATGACGGCCTCTTGCAGCAAGTCCAGGGTTTGCTGCAACGCGCTTTCATTTTCATCAAGCAATTCCGCCAGTTCAGCCAATGGAAAACTGCGCTTAGTGCCGTGCTGGCTAACCAGATGATCGAAGGCTTTGGAGGCCAGCCGCAGTTGCTCGCGTTTTAACAAGGCCATTTTCTGCCGGAAGTAGCCGGTCAATATGCCTTGGGTTTTGCCTAGTGTTTGGTAGTGACTGAGCTTAATTTGCCGGTCTGTATCGGTTTGTGCTTTTAACCACAATTGCTGACAGACGATTTGCAAATGCGGCGGTTCCACGAACAATTCGGTTTGCCGGTCGCTTTGCTGCGGTAGTTCCAGGCGTTCTTTAAGTTCGCGTTGACCCAGGTCTTGTAACAATTGCTCAAGCAGCTCCGGTTCCAGGCTAAAGCCGATGTTGTCCAGCGGTTTGCAAATAGCCTCTTTTGCGGCGTTCAAGTCGAGTTTTTCGATGCGGTAGACATTGTCGAAGATGCCTTTAAACCAGGGCTTGAAGGCTTGTAGTTCCATCGCAAAATCTTCGCGCATCGCGAATACGAAAGCGCCGGCGGACTGCGGGTCTTGAATGGCGCCGGCTAGTTCTTGAATGAAGGGTTCGCGTTGTTGGCTGAAGCGTTGGTAATAAAAAAACTCTTCGAACTGGTCGAGCAAAATGACCAGGGAGCCTTCGCAAAGCAGGCTATGCAGGCGAATAAATTCAGCCAGCGGCAGGGTGAAGTCGGCTTGGTAGTCGGCGGTAACGCGCTGTTTTTTTATCAGGTGCTTGACCAAGCTGGTTTTTAAGTCGGCATCAGGATTAAGCGCCCAATCGTTGTGATAAACCAAATCCGCCATGCCGGTAGCCCTTAACGCAGGCATAACGCCTGCCTGCAACAACGAGCTTTTGCCGACCCCGCTGGCCGCCACCAAAAGCGTCAAGCGATGGGCGAGGATTTTATCGGTCAGGATATGAATTTCCGCATCACGACCGAAAAACCGGTCTTGTTCCTGTTCGGTATAGGGGCGTAGGCCGAGATAGGGGTTGTCTGGATTGCTCATAAAGGGTTTTGGGTACTTTGGTTAAGTCGGTGGAGTGCAGGCTTTGCCTGCTTGGGCAAGCTAAGCTTGCACTCCGGCTACATTGCGTTTTCCAACTGTCTTACAAATTCGTCCAGGCTTAAGTTGTCGTCGTGTTGACAGGGCATGTCCTGCCAAAACAGTTTGCTGAAGCTATCCGCCTGGGGCTGGATAGCCAGCGGTTTATTCCGAATGCCGCTATTGCTGCCGACGCGTTGGTGTTGCAAGCTTAAAGCCAGCAGCCGGTTTTCCCAGCTATCGGGATGATGCCCTAAAAACCATAAGTCCCGTTCTCTCAGTCTATTCTGCAAATATTCCGGGTAGTGCTTACTGAGCAAAGCATCGGCATTAAAGTAATCGCGCTCCGATAATAGCGGTTTTCCCTGATTTTGTTGGGCGTAACCGCGCGGGTAGTAAATGATTGAATAGCCGTTTTCCATTAGCCGCATCGGTGACAACTGTTCGTCGCTACAGGTTTGGTTAGGCTGATCGGTAAAATGCAGTTGGTAGCGTTCCTGCGCTTTCTGCGCGCTGGAGTTGAAAATGATTTTGACAAAACGTTTGCCGCATTTGCGCAAATGATCGGTCAGCAGACAGTCAAAACCGGTGGCTATCGCTAAAAAAGGCTGGTCAAGCTTGCCGAGCAACTGGTACAGGGTATGAGTATTTTGGGCATTTGCGGTTTTAACCGCTCGTTCCAGCTCGGTTAACAATCTATGGCGTCCGCAATTTTCGTGCAGTTCGGCGTATTCGCACACCTCGCTCAAGGCGTGCCGGCGGTCAACGCCAAAATCAGTCAAGGCGGCAATCTGCGTCGAAAAATGGGTAATGCTTGGCTGTAACGCAAAGCCTAGGCACAGGGCAATTTTGCCGCCGCGCAAGTCTTCAACGAGACGGGGGTAATTGAGGCGTTTGCCGGGCGATGCTGCAGCGGCTGTTTGGCTTTGCCAGTAATCGACAAGTTTATTGGCGCTTATGTCGCGGTTTAAAAAGGATTCGCAGATAGCCAGAAACACCTCGTTATCGTCATTTACGCCTTCTTTTTCGATTTGCAGTAAATGCTTGATAAGCTCATGGAAGATGATGATGGCGATTTCGCTCATGCGCGTCATTAAGCCGGTACGGATGGTTGCTAACCTGGAGTTTTCGTCCAAGTTTTTTAATCCGGGCGCGAGTTGGTCTATATCGGGATACAAAATTTTAAGATTACTGATACAAAACGCATGACCCTGTTCGCCATTGCGGCGATGGCTGACCACGCCGATGACCGCGCCAGCCTGATTGCATAAGGGGGAGCCGCTGTATCCGCCTGCGAGTTTGGAAAAATCGTCGTCCTGAATGCTGACGTCAAAGGCCGAAAGTTCGTGGCGTTGGCTTTCGACGGTCAGTTTAATGGCTTTGCCAAGTTTGCCGTCGAGTTGGCGTTTTACTTGTCCGTTTTCAAAAACGCTGTAACCAAGTATCTCAATATCGGTTTCAGCAATGCCAAGAGCAAACCGGTTTAAGCAAGCCCGGTTCAGCTTGGCAACTTTGAGAATCGCCAAATCTAAACCATCGGTTGAGCCGATTTTCTCAATCTCAGCTGGCAGGCCTGCAACCTGTAAGCCTTCGCCTATATCTCCAACAACATGCGCACAGCTTACGACGTAGCTGTGCTGCTCGTTTTCGGCAATGATAAAACCGCTGCCAAAATTTCCGTTATTGCCGCTAAGCAGCACCACGGCATTTTCTGCAATCACAGGCATAAACGTTTCTTAAGGTTTGGGTTTCAAGGTTAAACGTAGCGTTAGGCTGGCGTTGGTTTTGCCTTTGGCGATAAACACATTGCCTTCCGCTTCAAAACCTAGGGATATTTCGACTTCCGCTTCGGTGACGGCCAAATCCTGATTTAATTCCTGCCACACTTCTACGACCGGTTTGCAGGCTTTTTTTAATAAAGGTTTGATGGCGTCTATCGATTTGTCGACAGGGATGGCGCCGCCGGAAATTTTTCGGAGCCGGTCTTCGTCCGGTTCTACTTCGATCCGAATGCCGTCTTGCAGTTCAATGATATGTTTGGTCATGGTGTTGCCCGGATTAAGCGAGGTTTAAAATAGGAAAGTGTTTTACGGCGGCTTAAAAAAGCCGGTTAAATTAACACCTTTTCAGAGTTGCGCATGGTAAATGGTTTCATTACCGCCTTCCAGTTATTTAGCTGTTTATTCCAAGACGCCATTTCGGCTTCTGTACGCTGTTGTTTCAATCATGCCCATTGTGTACCATGTGAATCCCTTTTAAATAAGGATGAAGATGCGTGCAAAAAAAACGCATCGCTACTTATTTTAAATTTATGAATCAATTGCTTAGTTGATATGCCGCCTAATGTTTCGACTGAGAATATAACAATAAATAATAGGAGGATAGCTTTATGTCTGCTCAAACGCTTTCAGGTCAAGCCATTTCAGCTCAAGATATACCTGATGATAATCAACTGACCGTTTCGTTCAGGTTGTTGCTGGGGTTGTACGCAATCATCCCTTTATGTTTATTGTTACAGTTGTTCGATAGCTGGTTTTGGCAGGGGTTTTTACAGCAGAATCTACCGAGCAGTCCGAAGCAGTTTTTATTGTTCCAAATCATTTTCGGAACACCGCATATCGTCGCCAGCTCCATTTTGTTGGCGAGCAATACCGAATACCTGAAACTGTATAAGTTGAAAATCATTTTGATGACCGTTGCCATTGCCACGGTTTTCGGCATCGGCAGCCTATTTATTCCCTATAAAGTGCTTTACGTGACGGTAGCGGCCTGGACCGTATACCATGTGCTCAAACAGCAACTGGGCGTGGGGCGTAGCCTGTATCGTCTGCCCAATTGGGTTTTTTATGTGCTGTTGTGGCTGAGCGTGAGCGCCGGGATTTTTGTTTATATCGGTATCTTCCTGAAAAACAGTCTGGATGTGCAACAGATGGAATCGATAAAACTTGTTGCCGGTGGTCTATGCGCGGGACTGGTTTGCAGTGCGCTGTTATGCGAACGTTATGTGACGACACAATCGGGCAGGTATTTTTTGTGGTCCAATGTGTTGTTGGTATTAAGCAGTTTCTATCTTTTTGTTCAGCAGTATTATTTCCTCGCGATTTTGGCGCCAAGACTGGTACACGACGCGACGGCTTATATTTTCTATGTGGTGCATGATTACAATAAGCACCATCAACAACCGCAGAATTTTATCTATCGCTATGCGGCGCGTTGCCATTTGCCTATTTTTATCGTGTTGCCCCTGTGTTCATTTGCTCTGGCGTTTGTGTTGCAGTCATACGGGGACAGCGCGGTTAATACGCTAACCGGGTTCTTTTTCGGCGTGGAGATTAATAAAGCGGTGACCTTGGGCTTGCTGGGTTATCTGGCGTTAATGCACTATTACACTGAAGCTTTTACCTGGAAGCAAGGTTCGCCTTACCGGCGGTTTATTGGCTTTTCGAAATAGCAATAACGGTACTCGGATGCCAAAAGTAGGCGCAGTGTCCACGAAAAGCACGAAAGGCACGAAAAAATACCCGTCGTAGGTAGGTCGCCGACAGTGCCATATCCGATATTTATTATCATCCTTTCGACAAGTCCCGCTTGATCAGAACGTTGGCGGTTAGACCTTCCAGGTTTTTACTGGAGCCGCCAGGAGCGGCTCCAGTAAAAACCTGGAAGGTCTGCCGAACGATGTGGTTTAACTATTTTCGTGTCTTTCGAGCTTTTCGTGGACTATGCTTTTTTCATCATCTGTATGCGTAACATCAGTTAATAATACGTCGTCATCTTTACTCAGCTCCCTAACCGCATCTTCGGTATGAAAAAACGCCTTGCCGGGTTGTAGTTGCCTGATGAAGTCGGTTTTTTCAAGTTTATCCAGTACCGGACCTTTCGCTTCCGAGATATGCAAGGTTATTTTTGCCGCTTGCAGGGTATGGTTCAGGTTTTCCAGTATCTCCAGCGCCGTAGTGTCTATGTCGCTGATTGAGGTAAAAATAAGCACAATATGTTTAAGATCCGGCTGCCGCCTTAACTCGGCATTGATGAACTCCTCGATATAATTGATATTGGCAAAGGTGATGCTTTCATCGACACGCAATAACAGCAGATGAGGCCAAGTTTCCACGCTATGGCGTTTGATATTGCGGTAATGTTCGGTGCCGGGTATGCGCCCGACTACGGCAATATGCGGCTGGCTGGTTTTGCGCAAGTGGCTGATCAGGGTCAGGATAATGCCCAAAGTGATGCCTTCTTCAATGCCGTAGACTAAAACACCCAGCAAAGTGGCGGCTTCGGCGATGCCGTCGCCACGGTCGTAACGCCAAGTATGGATAATATCGCTAAGTTTCACCAGCGGGGTGATAGCGACCAGGATGATCGCAGCCAACGCCGCTTTGGGGATGTTCTCAAACCACGGACTAAAGAAGACAACCGCCAGGGCAAGTATAGCGGCGGCGATCAGCATCGCCATTTGCGTGCGCGCGCCGGCGGCAAAATTGACCATGGTGCGGCTAAATCCCCCAGCTACCGGCATTCCTCCGGAAATAGCGGCAGTCAGGTTAGCAACGCCCAGCGCAATCAATTCCTGATTGGGGACGATTTTTTCGCCCCTGAAATTGGCGGTAACCTTGGCAATGGCTATGCTTTCCACATAGGCAATCAATGCGATAAAGCCGGCGTAGGGCAGCAATGCGTACCATTTTGCAATAGGGGAAAAATCAAAGTTTAACGCCGGGAAGCCGGACGGAACTTTGCCTACAACCGCCACATGCTGTTGACCGGTCAGGTCAAAATAACCGACTGCCAGAGTTGCCAGCATGATAGTTAATAACGGTCCGCATTTGCCGATTGCAGTGATTAGGTAAGCTTGCATGCCCGCATTTTTAAGTATGGCGGTCAGCGGTTTGCCGAAGAATATCAATAAGCCCAGCGCGGCTAAGCCGATTGACAGGCTGGCCGGTACGAAGCCTGAAAAATAATGGCCGTAGCAACTGACATCAAAACCGCACGATGGCGGTTTCAAGCCGAAAAATTGCGGTAATTGACTGCCGATAATTAATATCGAGGCGCCGCTGGTAAAGCCGGTGAGTACCGGATGGCTGATGAAATTCACCAGTCCGCCCATGCGCAACAGCGCCATCAGCAGCATGATGATCCCGCTTTCCGCCGACAGAATCAGTGCGCTTTGCACAGGGTTGCCCAGCGCGCTGACTTCCGGCGCGGTCAAAGCGCCGGCAATCATGATGGCGGCAATAGAGGCCGGTCCGACCGACAAGGTGCGGCTGGTGCCGAGCAGGGCATACAGTACCGGCGGCAGAATGCTGGCGTAGAGCCCGAGTTGAGGCGGCAGGCCGGCCAGAATCGCATAGGCAATGCCTTGCGGAACCAGCAAAATAGCGGTGATGATGCCGGCGAATAAGTCGCTGTTAAAGTCCTGGCGAGTGTAGGATTTTAGCCAGCCAACAACTGGAAATAGCTGTGTTAATCGTGACTCGTTGTGATTTGATAAAGTCATTTCAGTTTTGTGAGTGATTTATATACTAGTCCCTACGAGCTGCGCCACTGTCATTAAGTTAAGCTCCTACAGCGCTTAACTTAGTGGCAATGACGTTCCGGCAATACTCCAGCATTACTAAATGCGACGCTGGAGCGTCGCTAACTGCGTTCCCACATCGGAGCGCTTGTCGTTATACACATCTCGACGTAGGCCGGAATAAGCCTGTCCGCGCGTTAAGCGCAGGACTGGCGTTTCCGGCGCTCCTCCGATTGCCGGAAACATCCGCCCTTGCTGGCGCCGGGCGGACTTATTCCGGCCTACATTCTAAATCGAGCATTCACATCCCTGTGCTCTGGATCCCGGCAATCCCTGCCGGGATGACGTGCTTTTAAAGACTTGTGTATAACAACGAGCGCCGGAACGTGGGAACGATGATAAAGTTCAAGGTACTTTGCCCCTTTCACCTTGAACCTTGAACCTAAGTTATTCTTCTTTCAAAAACTTTTTCGCATAACATTCCAAATGCGGAATATCGATGCGATAGCCTTTGAGCATCAAATGCCAATACAGCCAAGGAAAGCCGGTGGTTTTGCCCCACCACCAGATAGAACGAGGTTTTCTTGGATCCAGTAAAGGGAACGAAGGCGTTACCCTGCCGTCATAGGCAAACTCGGCCAGCATCACTTTATCCAATGAAGTGGTTAATGGGCACGAGCCGTAACCGTCATAGCCGCCTTGAACATCTTTGCTGTTCTTCAGGCTAAGAATATTGTCGACCACGACCGGCACCTGTTTGCGCACCGCTGCGGCGGTTTTGGCATTCGGTGTCGATCCGGCATCGCCCAGACCGAAAATATTGCTGTATTTAGTATGTTGCAGCGTGTTGGGGTTGACATCAACCCAGCCGGCGGCATTGGCTAGCGGGCTTTTTTTAATAAAATCCGGCGCGCTTTGCGGCGGTGTGACATGAATCATGTCGAATGCTTTGTCGATACGTTGCTTGTTGCCTTCGCTATCGGTGGTTTCGAAGGTGGCGATTTTAGCCGGGCCGTCGATAGCAACCAGATTATGGTTGAAATTGGTTTTAATCCCGTATCCGGCGGCGATTTTGCTCAGTGCTTTGGCGAAAAAAGGTACGCCGAACATAGCCGGGCCCGCGTTGAAAAATTCAATGTTGAATTTGTCCAGCGTGCCTCTTTTACGGAAGCGATCCGCAGCCAGATACATGATTTTTTGCGGTGCGCCTGCGCATTTGATCGGCATTGGCGGTTGGGTGAACAGTGCTGTGCCTTCCTGGATATTCTGGATGCATTCCCAAGTGTATTCCACGGTCTCAGCGGAATAATTGCTGCATACATTGTTTTTGTTCAGCGTTTCTTTCAGGCCTTCAATTTTGTCCCAATCCAGTTGCAGGCCGGGGCAGACCACCAGGTAGTCGTAACTGACGGTATCGCCGGAACGTAAACTGACGCTGTTGTCATCGGGCTGAAAAGTTTCCGCGTAATCCTTGATCCAGGTGACGCTTGGATGGATCAAGTCGGCTTCATTGCGTATGGTTTCTTTTAAGGTATAAGCGCCGCCGCCGACAATAGTGAAGCCCGGCTGGTAATAGTGGACTTCGGACGGTTCAATAATGGCAATATCAATCTCGGCGTTTTGGCGGCGCATGTTGTTGGCAACGGAAACGCCGGCGGCGCCTCCCCCTATGATCAGTACAGTATGGTGTTGGTTTGACATAAATTCCTCGTTAGTATGTAGTTAGTGGGAAATTTCAGTACATGACAAAAAGTAAAGCAACAGGCTTGGCATGTACCCATTTTCTTATTATTAGACTGCTTCTTTCTTAAGGCGTGTCAGCGCAAGTCCTACTTCACCGGATACGGTAGTAAAAGCGGAACCGCTGCCCAACATTGCCTCTGCTTCGGTATATTTTTTTGCATTAATGGCGGTGGCCACTTTGCCCGCTTCAACATGAAACGCGGCGTGTTTGCTTACGGTTGTCGCATAACTCGCTAAATTGCCGCACTGAGTTCTACCTTCTCCGTGCAGCCACTTGCCGAGTTCGCAACAATTGTCCTTGCCGATAGTTACCGCATCCATTTGTTCTTTTTTGGCTATGGCCGTACGGAATTTTACTTTCCATTCCATGTGTTTTTGAATTGCGCTATCTAAATTCATTTTTGTCTTCTTATAAGAAGGTTTCAGGGCCGGATACGAGTGAGCGCATCCGGTGTGTTACTGCCTGAATCAGGACGACTGGCTTTTCTTCCACGCTTCAAATCCACCGGCCATAGACAGCACGTTAGTGTAACCCAATTGCTGCATGGTCTGCGCCGCCAATGCCGAACGGTTGCCTAAACGGCAGTAGATAAGCACCGCTTTCGACTTATCGGCCAGCTCCGGCATGTTGCCGATTTTGAATTCCAGCATGCCGCGCGGTATCAATAGTGCTCCGTCGACATGTCCTGCGGCGTATTCGCTTTCTTCGCGGGTATCGATCAGCACGATGTTGCCTTCCGCAAGCAGCTGTTTCGCTTTGGCGACATCGATTTCAACGATGTGTTGCTTGGCGGCGGCCACCAACTCTTCGGTTTTTGTCGTGGCTCGGACCGGCAACGTCGCATCCCTGAGCGCTACCGCATCCTGGCGCTCATTTTCGTCGAGACCGCAATAACGGTTGGCGGGCACCGCTTCATCGATTAACCGGGGTTTGGGTAGGTTCAGGTTACGCATGATCTCGATAAATTGATCGCGTGTTTTGCCTGCCAGGCGCGGATTGGTCGTGCGTTCCTGCATGATGCAACTCACCCAGCGTTGTTGATAATCGTGGCCCGGATAGACCAAGGTTTCATCCGGCAGCGTAAACAAGCGTTGGGTAATGCAATCGTAAAGCGCCCCGGCATCGCCGCCCTGGAAATCGGTACGTCCGCAACCGCCGATTAATAAAGAGTCGCCGGTAAACAAACGGTCGCGCCATAAAAATGAAATACTGCCGCGGGTGTGTCCGGGCGTGGCGATCACCTTGATTTGCTCGTCGCCGGCAAATTTGAAAATATCGCCGTCCTGAATTTGAATGTCGGCGTTTTCCGCGCCGCACAGTCCGCTGACCGCTGTTTGCGCACCCAGACGCTGGCGCAGCAGGCCGCTGGCGGTGATGTGGTCGGCATGAACATGGGTTTCCAATGAATATTTCAGATTCAGGCCGTGTGTCGCCAGCAGCTCAATATATTCATCGATATGCGTGTTGACCGGATCGATCAGAACGGCATCCTTACTGATCGGGTCGGCAATCAAGTAAGTGTAAGTCCATGTTTCCTGGTCGAATAATTGTTTGAATAGCATAATGCGTCTCCGGTTTGGTGATGGGATATATCTGGTTAAAGCAAGGCTCGTGCCAGAAATGTAAGGTTCAAGGGTTATAAGCCTTGAACCTTACCGCTTGCACCTGTTGCCTGTTTCATATATTGTTTCAGTGAAACATATATTCGATTCAATGAGACATTCGTGAAACAAATGAAACAGACTCCCGAACCCTTATCAAATTGGCTGGCCCGGCAGCCGTTGCAACCGTTGTTTTTAAATCTGTTAGCGCTTTGCGATGTTGCAGGCTTATATATTGTTGACCGGGATCGGCAGGTTGTTCACTGGAGCCAAGGCGCGGAGCAGTTATCGGGATTGAAAGCCGCATATATCACAGGCAAATCTTGTTTGCAAGAATACGCGATTAGCGAGGACGGCGATTATCAAAAACAACTGATAAAAACATTTAAAGCCGATGGGCAAGAAATTGAGCTGAATAAAATCGCCCAGGTTATGTATGACCGGGAGGGTGTTTTCGCCGGTGGTTTGGGCTTGCTGCTGCCCGTTTCGGAACAAGCGGCAAGCGCGACTTTATCGAATGACTCAAGCAAAATGCCTGAATCCGGCAATCAGGGTTTTCAGGGCTTGTTAAGCCGCTCGCCGGCCATGCAGGCGGTGTTCCAGATTATTCAAAATGCGGCGGAAACGGAAGCCACGGTATTGGTCAGAGGCGAGAGCGGTTCCGGCAAGGAACTGGTCGCCAAGGCCATTCATGACTTGAGCGCCCGCCGCAATGCGCCTTTTCTGGCGATTAATTGCGCGGCTTTGTCCAGCAGTCTGTTGGACAGCGAGTTATTCGGCCATGTGCGCGGCGCGTTTACCGGCGCGGTCAAGGATCATAGCGGACTGTTCCAGCGCGCGCATGGCGGAACCCTGTTTCTGGACGAAGTCGCTGAATTGCCGCTTGAATTGCAGGCCAAGCTGCTTCGGGTCATTCAGGAAAGAAACTATATTCCGGTCGGCGGCGACCGTTCGATTGATGTCGATGTACGCATTGTCGCCGCGACCCATCGATCATTACGCGAGGAAGTGAAAATGGGGCGGTTCCGCGAAGATTTGATGTACCGGCTCAGGGTCGTGCCCATTTTTATTCCGCCGCTACGGGAACGCCGGGAAGATATAAGCTTGCTGATCTGGCATTTTATCCGGCAGCATAACGCGGCTAATTTCAGGCAAATCGAAAAAATCGATCCGCAGGCCATGCGGACTTTACTGGACTATGCGTGGCCGGGGAATATCCGGGAACTGCATAATGTCGTGGAATATGCTTTTGCGGTAGGGCGAGGCACAACCTTGCGTTGCTCCGAACTGCCGCCTGAGTTCAGGGAGTCGCGCACCGTTGAGCAGCAACCGGTGCAGAGTTCGCCGTTGTCGGCGGACGAGGAATCCGTTGCAATCCGCCAGGCATTAGCGCGGAGCAATGGCAAAGTTACCTTGGCCGCTCGTTCGTTGGGCATGAGCAGGGCTACGTTTTGGCGCAAACGCAAGACTTACGGGGTTTAAATAGTCTTCACGCAGCTGTTAAACGCTGTGATATGCTTGATTTTTAATAAGCTATTTCCTTTAGCGAGGTGATTTATGCCGGCTGCACTTACTCCAACTTACTACAGCGCTGAAGAATACTTAACACTGGAACGTAGCGCGTCTTATAAAAACGAATTTCGCGACGGTCAAATTTATGCAATGACCGGCTCAAACCGGAATCATAATTTGGTTACTGGAAATATTGGCGGGGAACTAAGTCTGCAACTCAAAAAAACGCCCCTGCGAAGCTTACATGAGCAATATGCGGGTCAAAGTAGCCGAAGCGGGTAGCTACCATTACCCTGACATCGTTGTTGTCTGCGCTACACCTCAATTTGAGGACGCACATGTGGATACCTTACTCAATCCTACCTTGCTGATTGAAGTGCTGTCTCCGTCCACCGAAGCTTACGACCGAGGCGGCAAATTCGCCCATTACCGAAAAATAGCCACATTGCGTGAATACCTGTTGGTAGCGCAAGACCAGCCAAGCATCGAGCGTTATCTGCGCCAAGGCGATGCCTGGATCTTATCGGAGGCGCTGGGGCTTGAGGCTACCGTGCCTCTGGAAAGCATAGACTGCGTTCTCAGCCTGCGCGAGGTTTACGACAAAGTTCCGGATGATGCTTGGAAGGTAGAGCCGGTGTAATGTTAGATTGATTCCTCGTGCCCACACGCCGCGATCACCCGGATGCGGATCTTTTGTTTCCAGCCTTAGCATCAATGCAAAAGATTTGTTCATAGTTGGAGTGCAGGCTTCGCCTGTACTCCGGCCTTGAACCTTAGCTTTTGTATTGTTAGACCATTCGCCCTGGTGTATAAGTTATGCCGTTAGGATGGTAACTTCCCAGCTACATCAAACAAAGGCGAAGCAATATGAGAAATGATGAAAATTTGGAATATGCCGGATTCTGGAACCGTGCATGGGCATCAATCATCGATACGATTCTTTGGTGCTTGATCTGCAATCGCGAATGTCAATCCGTTTAAAGATTAACAACTAGAAATAATAAGATTAAGCCCGATAGGATGAGCCAAGGTACCAAGCCCATTAAGCGCGAACGATGGGTTTCCTCGGTCAATCCATCCTATAGTTCTTCCCCCTGACGGGACTCATTATGAACCAAGAAGCATTGCAGGCCATAAGAAAACGAGTGTTTGAATTAACGGTCACCAGCACGACCGCATCGGATTTGGATGTGCTGCTTGAGCGCTTGTTTGCAATATTGAGCGATTATCGCGATTTGCCTTTGGAAGCGCGCGGCGCGATGGTTTTGCTTAATCCACGCGGGCGTTATTTTCAAGTCGCGCAATTCGGCATGGAGCCCGCATGGGAATCGCACTTACGTTGGGATTCCGGCGTATTTTCCTCTGCCGTGATTACACCGGGATGTCGGGTTGACACGGTTTCGTTCTGCTCCGGCGAAGGCAATCGACAGGCGTTGCCGCAACAATTATTTCTTTTGCCGCTTTGCATCGATGGGCAAGGCATCGGCTACACCGTGTTATTTGTTCCGCTCGATTATCAGGCGTCAGCCATTCATCTCGATTTTATGAGCGACTTGGCCTATGCGCTTTCCGGCTTGGTCCATCGTGCGCTAACCAATGAAACGCTACGCATTCGTGCGCTTGAACTCGATGAAGCGCGCGCGGATGCAATCCGCAATTTGGGCTTGGCGTCGGAATACCGCGATAACGAAACCGGCTGGCACATCATGCGTATGACCAATTTTGCCTTGGCGATTGCCAAGGCGATGGGCTTGCCGGCGGATCAACGAGAACTTCTTTATATCGCAGCGCCCATGCACGACGTGGGCAAAATCGGCATTGCCGATGCGGTATTGTTAAAGCCGGGCAAGTTGACCGTTGATGAATTCGAAATCATGAAAACGCACACCAATATCGGCGTTTCCATTTTAACGGGCAATGACTCCTTGATTGCCGCCGCGCGGGATATTGCCGGTTCGCACCACGAGCGTTGGGATGGCACGGGCTATCCGCAAGGCCTGGCGGGCGAACAAATTCCGATTTTGGCGCGGATTTGCTCGGTGGCCGATGTCTTCGATGCATTAACTTCGACACGTCCATACAAAAAACCATGGCCGGTGGAGGAGGCGACCGCCTGGATTGTTTCCGAATCCGGAAAGCATTTCGATCCGGCAATCGTGGAGGCGTTTAAGGTTGCCATGCCGGAAATTTTACGGGTGCGCGAGTTGTACCGCGATGACATTATCGATCCTAAGCAAGTATTGACGCTGCCGCCGCTTGAGCGGAGAGACGATGTTTGGGCGCCGTGGGACGAGAGCCTCAGCGTCGGCATCGATATTATCGACGAGCATCATCGTTACCTGTTCGACCTGATCAACGATTTGTACGACGTGGTGGTCAATAAGCTCGGCACCCGTGAAGTGGCGCGATTGATCAAGGCGTTGGACGCTTATGCCAAGGTGCATTTCCGCGCCGAGGAGCTGATGATGGCGCACTATAAGTTTGAAGGTATTGGTCGCCAACAGCATCAACATCATATTTTTGAAGAAAAAATCCGCGAGTTCTACGAAGAGTTGCACGTCAATCCGTTGGTCGCGCAGTTTGACGTGCTGTCTTATTTGCGCGACTGGTTGGTGAAACATATTTTGGTTGAAGACGCCCTGCTGCGTTCGCTGGTCAGTGCTTGATTACTGGAAGTATCAGTCCATCAGCAAGGTTACGATTATCGTAGTCGAATTCTAGGTTAAGGCATCGGCGCGTCTTGCAAACGGGTAATCCAGGCCTCTTTAGCTTGCGGATCGACATGAAAAGCAAGATTTCCCGATTTATGCAATAAGCCTTCTTCGCCCGATGCGTTAGGATTGAGCTGGCGTTTTTCAACAAAATCAGCCATACGGCGCACGTTATAAATCAACAAGCCCCGATAGTGGTTTTGACTGCGATAAATTTGATAACCGACATTGCTTTCCTTAAATGCCGGATTACGTTTCAGCAATTGTTCAATATTATCCGCGTCATGATTGGCTAATTTTTTTAAAACCGACTGCGGATGCCGTTTGATAATGGTTGTAAAGTGATCGCTTAAACTATTCGCTAACTGATTGCGGTGCAGCGCTCGAATATCCTCATCGTTTAAATCGAAACTTTCCGCGACCAGATAATGATTGTCGCGTTCGCCGTCGTTGGCAAATAACGATATTTTTTCCAATGCCGCATGTTGCAACGCGGTCAGAAACGAGTCGGGCGCACGAATGTGTTTATCGACGGTGACCACCCACGGCAATGCACGTCCGGTTTGTTCATAACGTTTTTTCACGCTGCTGACCACGGCGGAGCGCGGCAATTCGTCTTCGCGTCCTTCGGGTTTTACCAAGAACGCATCGACTGCGGTAATTTGCGTTTGAAACCCGGCTGCTTTGAATTGCTCAATGATAGGAATATAACGCGGCTTGTACGGAATGCCGGTGCCGTCATAAAGAATGTTAAAACCGTGCGTTATGGCATGTTCCGCAACTAGACTACGCAAGCGGGTCGCAAACGGTTCGACATAAACATAATCGTCGCTGTGATGGCTGGCGGCAGTCAGTACTTGGTATAAGTCGCTGATTTTCCGGAACTCATCCAATGAGGTAATGACAAAGTTATCGCCGCATTGCGCGGTGGCAATTTCTTCGACTGCGGTCTTGCCCGAGCCTGCGCCGCCCATCGACATAAATAACTTGGGCTGGGGATCGGGGGTTTTGCCGGCAAAAATCGCTTGTTTCGCCAGCTCAAGCTTTTCGACGATGATGCTCAAGCGCTCATAGGCAATCTCCACCGCCCGCGCCAAGCGTTCATCGCCTTCGGCGGCAAGGATCATTTTGTCTTTTAAACCGTTTTCGGCTACCAAATCGAAAATGCTGGCATTGTTGTCCAGGCAACGCTGTAACAATTCCATCAGCTCGGTATGTGCCGGCGAGCGCAAGCCGGTCAATAAATTAATATCCAGGCAAAATAACGGTGCGGCGCCGTCGGCAGCAATGCCGATGCCGTCAATATCGTGTTTGCCCGGCGCACGCAAGGCTTCGGTGCCGGGCAAATAACCGATGACATTATTCGCCGCGCTGCACGGATAATCCGCTAAATGCTTGCCGGCCAGGAATAGTTCTTTTTGGATATCCGCGTAGGGTACCAATCCGCCATTAACGGAAACCAGACATTCAATGCCGTCAGCGGTTTTTTGCGATAAAAAAGGAATGCCCGAAATAAACTTTTTATTTTCAGGCCATTGGCCGTAACCATTGGTCAGGTTGTTTAAGTTTTTAGTGCGTGTCGGGTCAAGCGCATGCTGAAAAGCCAAGGCGACCGCTTCATGCGAACTTTGATTATCGTGAAGCGCGATCGAATCAGCCGATTCCAAGCGCCTGAAATCAATGCCTTGTTCATACACGCTTTTAAACGCGGGCAAATTGCCCAATGCGGTCATGAAAAAATCCAGGGTCAAGCGATTGCCGTAGGAAAACGGCCGGACACTGCGCATTTGCCGATAGAACCGCGCCAAGCGTTCGGCGATATTTCCGGTCTGCATGACGAAACCGTTGTTATCGAAGATAGCGCTGGCAACATTATTTTCATCGTTTAATACCAGGCATTCGATGGCTTCGCGAAAGGCTTTGCGTTTGGCCGCGTCGGTCATGACGCCCGGACGGTGATTGACGGTGGCTTGTTCTTTCCAGTCCTTGAATATTTCGCGGTGAATACGGGAGAACAACTCCGTCATATAAGTCACGCGTTTGGCCTGATCGTGAGAAACCGTTTCTTCGACTTCCTTTTGCAGGATGGATAAAAGTTTTATTCCTTGAGCGATTGCTAGTACGGTGCGTAATTTTTTCAATTGCGCATAGCTGGGAAGCTGAAGCGCCGCTTTATTTGTCATGACTAACTCGTTGCATAATTATTTTTCGGATGCGCAAAACTAAAAAAGCCCTATGGCGGGCTTTTTTATGAACAGATTATGTCGTTAAAGTGCGGTTGGGGCAAGGTGCGCGGGCTTGTTAGTTCGAAAGCGATACGCCGTCCGTGGCGCGATTTGTGCCTTATTTAGTGATATAGAGAATGGAACACGGATGGCACGGATAGGACTGATTGATACGGATTTTTTAAAATATTCTGAGCTTTTAATCCGTGTTTATCCGTTTCGCTAGTTCCCAAGCCCCAGCTTGGGAATTCAGTACGGGAAGCTCCAGCTTCCCGGCTCGCAAAGCTAGAGCTTTGCTCACTGGGTTCCCAAGCAGGAGCTTGGGAACCAGCGCACGGAGATACGGATTTTTAGCTCAAGCCAAATCTAAATCCGTATTGATCCGTCCTATCCGTGTCATCCGTGTTCTATTGGGAATACGTTGCGCTGAATAGTCACCTTATTTAATAAGATAATCCCGCATCATGCCCAAATCCTCGTGTTCCAGATTGTGGCAGTGGTACATGAACAGGCCTTTGAAATCGTTGAACGGTTTCAATATCGTGACTTTCTCGCCCGGCATCACCAGAACCGTATCTTTCCAGCCGTTATTTATAAATCCCGATGCGACGCTGGCATAGCTATCCTCAAAACCCGAGCTGACTTCCCGTTTAACAATTTGGAATTGTTCGCCATGTATATGCATCGGATGCGGCATATTCATCATGCCGTGCATGCCGCCGCCAAAGCCATTATCGAACTCGATTAATTGCAGGCTGTTAACCGGGATGATTTCATCCGGCTGAATATCGTTCATTTTATAAGAGCGGCCGTTGAGCAGAGCTGACATATGCTGCATGGATAAGCCGATGGTTCTGGGATTGGTTGCATTCGCAGCATTTTTGACATTTAACGCGGCAATCGGGGTTAGCGTTTTTGGCAAGGTATTATCGCCTTGCTCTTTTTTGGCGACCCGGATTTTTAAGATCGGGTAGTCCGATCCTGAAGGCAGGGTGCTGACCGACATCATGCCTCCGCCCATCATTCCGCCCATGCCATGACCCATCATACCCCGGTGTCCGCCTCCTCCCATCATGCCGCCGCCCATCATGCCCATGCCGCCATGGGTCGCAACATCAAACTTAAGGCTGCGCAAGGTCAGCTCGCTACCTACCGCCCGTCCACTAAAGTCCATCCAGGCATCCACTCGTTCTCCCGGCGCGATCATCACATAGGGATGTTGCTCGGGTTTTTCCAGCAAGCCGCCGTCAACCCCTATTACCGTCATGGGAGTGCCGTCATTCCAAGCCAGTTTATAAATACGGGAATTGGAAGCATTGACCAACCTGAGCCGATAGGCGCGCGTTGCGACCGGCAACACGAAATTAGGGCGGCCGTTGACCAGGATCTGGTCGCCCTGAAAGCCTTGCATGCGTTGCATCATGTGCGCCGAATAAGCCAGCTGGTTTTGACCGTCAAAACTGCGATCCTGAATCACCAGCGGTACGTCCAGGTCGCCGCTCGGTAAATTCAGCGCTTGCTCCTGATGATCGGTGACGATTAACAGGCCGGCCAAGCCGGAATAAACCTGTCTGGCGGTGACGCCGTGGGCATGGGAATGATAAAAATAGGTGCCGGCCCGGTTCAGTATCTCGAATTCGTAGATATAAGTCTCGCCATGATCGATTGCATACATCGGATTGCCGTCCATATTGGCAGGCACATGCAAACCGTGCCAGTGCAGAATCGATTGAGCGGGTAAATTATTATTAAGAATAATCCTGACTTTCTGGCCTTTTTTAAAGCGCAGGGTAGGGGCCAGGTAAGTGCCTTCATTATTATCAAGCACATCCGAAGGACCTTTTACGAGCTTGCCGGTGATTTTCCAGATGCGGGTTTTTTCACCATTTAAGATGGCGACATCGGCCGGGGCCATGGTCAGTTCAATTTCAACATCGGGCAGAAAATCGTCAGACGGAGCATTGACCCGGACAAATTCGCCGGCCTGCGCCCAGCTTGGGCAAGCGGCCGCTCCGGCGATACCGATTGCGGCATATTTTAGTAGTTTGCGACGTTGTAAATTAATCGTTTTCATAGGCCCTTCCTCGATTTAATTATTATTAACATATTGAAATATGCGGTTTTGTCTCATAACTTTTGCAAGGTGATGAGACTACACCGGCAATGATTAGTCAATGCTTCTATTCCATATAAATCCTGTACTTGAGCGGCGTAAATTTAGATACCGGTTAAAATATCGATCCGGTATCTTTGTTGCTTGCTCGGCTTTCCGGTTAAAAAAATGAACTGCACTTGTCGGTTGCATTAAAATAGCCAACAAAACAGTGCAAGAGACTCAATTGACAGACATAGAAACATTTTTCGGCAGCAACGGCGGCTTAGCCGAAGTCATACCGGGCTATCAACCGCGGGCGGCCCAGCTTGAAATGGCCGAAGCCATTGCCCATGCCATTGAAGCGAACCAAAACTTAATCGCCGAAGCCGGAACCGGAACCGGTAAGACTTTTGCTTATTTGGTCCCCGCCATTTTATCCGGCAAAAAAGTCATTATTTCGACCGGCACCAAAAATCTTCAGGACCAACTGTTCAACAAGGATTTGCCGGTGATTCGCAAGGCGATCAAAACGCCGTTTATTGCCGCATTGTTAAAAGGCCGCAGCAATTATCTATGCACCTACCGGCTGAAAAACGCGCTCACCTCCACGCTGGGCTTCAGCAAAGAAGATGCCGCCGCCCTGGCAAAAATAAGTTCCTGGTCGAAGCGCACTAAAATAGGCGATGTCTCGGAAATGTCCGAAGTGGCCGAGGCCGACCCGGTTTGGTATCAGGCGACATCGTCATTGGATAATTGCCTGGGCCAGGATTGCCCGGATTACGCCGACTGTTTTCTGGTCAAGGCCAGGAAAAAAGCCCAGGAAAGCGAGATACTGGTGGTTAATCATCATTTGCTGTGCGCGGACTGGTCGATACGCGACAGCGGTTTCGGCGAGCTGTTGCCCGATGCCGAGGTGGTGATTATCGACGAGGCGCACCAGCTGGCCGATACCGCGTCCAATTTTTTAGGCATTACCGTCAGCGCCAAACAGATGAACGATCTGGCGAAAGACGCGTTGATGGAATATTTCAAGGACGCGACCGACATGCCCGCGTTACGCACCGCCTGCGAAGATCTGGAACATGAGGTGAAAGACATGAGGCTGGCGTTCGGCATCGAGCTTAAACGCGGCGACTGGCAGGACATCGAAAACAATCCCAAAATAGCGGCGAGTTTGACGGCGGTTAAAGACCAGTTGCAGCGCTTGGCCGATCAGCTGGAGCTGGCCTCGGTTAAAACCAAAGGCCTGGATTCGTGTTTCAAGCGCGCCGACGAACTGGTGCAGCAGCTAAAAATCATCCTCGAAGACAACAGCGGCAAATGGATACGCTGGTATGAAACCTATAAAAACACCTTCACCTTAAGCCGGACGCCGCTGGATATTGCCGCGGAATTCCGTTCTTTTATGCAGCAACATCAGGCGGCGTGGATTTTTACCTCGGCGACCTTAAGCGTGGCGAACCGGTTCGATCATTTCGCCAATAACCTGGGGCTGAGCAATGCGGCCAGCGAAAGTTGGGGCAGTCCGTTCGATTATCCCAATCAATCCTTGTTTTACCATCCGAGAGGCTTGCCGCAGCCGAACGATCCATCGTTTATCCCGCTGATCATCGAATTTGCGGTGCCGGTATTGCAGGCCAGCAAGGGCAGGGCGTTTTTCCTGTTTACCAGTCATCGGGCGTTGAAAGAAGCGGCTGAATTATTGGAGAAGAAAATCGATTACCCGCTGCTGATTCAGGGCAGTCGTCCGAAGGGTTTGTTGCTTGAACAGTTTAAAGCGGCGGGCAATGCCGTATTGCTCGGCACATCGAGTTTCTGGGAAGGCGTGGATGTCCGAGGCGAGGCCTTATCCTGCGTCATTATCGACAAACTGCCGTTCGCGTCCCCCGGCGATCCGGTGTTAAAAGCGCGTTTGGACGCAATGACCAAACAGGGGCGCAATTCGTTTTTCGAATACCAATTACCGACCGCCGTGATTGCGTTAAGGCAGGGCATAGGCCGATTGATCCGCGACGTGACCGACCGGGGCGTATTGATGGTCTGCGATCCGCGTTTGTTAAAAAAATCCTACGGGCAGATATTTTTAGACAGCGTACCGGCGATGAAACGCACCCGCGATATAGAAGAGGTACGGGCGTTTTTTCAGGATGAGTAATAGCCCACAGTCACGGAAATGGAACACGGATAACACGGATTTGACTGATAATCACGGATAAAATCCGTTTAAATCCGTCTCATCAGTGTCATCTGTATTCCATTAATAAAATCATTAAAGTCAGCATCCGCTGATTAGTTACCAGGAAAAAACGAATAATGAAATTATTGGCAGTAGAAACATCGACCGAAGCTTGTTCGGCAGCGTTGTTTATTGATGGCGAGATCGCCGAGCGTTACGAGCTGGCCCCCAAAACACATACCCAACTGATTTTGCCGATGATCGATTCATTAATGGCGGATGCGGGCTTAAAGCCGCAACAGCTTGATGCACTGGCGTTCAGCCGCGGCCCAGGTTCGTTTACCGGGGTACGCATCGCCACCGGAGTGATTCAAGGCATTGCCTTGGGCGCCGATTTGCCGGTAGTCCCTGTCTCCACCTTGGCAGCCATCGCCCAGGATTTCTTCGATCGCAATGATGAAAACGTCGCTTTTGTCGCGATGGATGCGCGGATGGGCGAAATATTCTGGGGCGTGTATCGGCGCGACGACCAAGGCTATGCCGAACTGATCGGCGAAGAAGCCGTGACTCCGGCCGATGCGGTTGAATTTCCAGAGCTAACCGGCGTAGGCATCGGTTCAGGCTGGGGCGTTTACCCTCAGGAGTTGACGGCCCGCTTGGCTGGATGCGTCAGCCGCTATCAAGCCGACATGCTGCCCAGAGCCGGTGCGATAGCCCGTTTAGGGGCACGAGGTTTCGAGCAAGGCATGGCCGTTGCCGTCGAACAGGCCATGCCGGTTTATTTGCGGGATAAGGTTGCTAAGAAAGAATCTGAGCGCTGATACGGATGCGTCAAATCGATCATCCTTGATGCTCACCGTCTGCTGTTTCCCTAGCTAAGCCATGAAGGATGCTTATTATGAATTGGCTGAACAAATAGAGCATTTGTCAGTAAAACCAAAATCCGGAAAAAAGCAGCGCCGGCTATCGCAAAAAAAGAGGCTAGTAAAACGAGTATCTTTAAAATTTTCATGATTAGTCTCCCAATGTTTGTTTAATCTGGGCGCGATATTCCTCCCATTAAATAAGCAAAACAAGAAATTTAATCGATGATTAAGTAAGCGTTAATTTCGGTTTTCAGGTGTTTCAAATAAACAGTGGTTAGTCCACCACAAGTTGTTTTTTAGAGAAATTATGCTACGGGTACTTGATACTAAATCTCATGTAAAAATAAACCAATGGGTGAATTTGGATTGCGGGTATTTTTGCGTGAAAACAACAGAATAATCGGCGGTTATTCAGCAGTAAATTAAGCAGCAGGATGCTGAAAATAACCGCAGTGATTGCCGAATTTTTAGTCCTGCTTTAATCGGGATTAAGGTAGGGTGTTGTGGCGGTTTTTGCGCTGGGAGTAGCGTAGCAAGTGTGCCGAAGAACGAATCGCACGATTGATGCGGTTCACTGTGTTCACCGCATTCTGCGGGCTAATTGGGCCGCATGTTGTTTGCTCCATCCTATGTATTAATTTTTAAGGTATTGCCAATGTTGCGTTTTTTTATTAAATTTTTGGCTGTTGTTATTTTCGTTTATCTAGGGATTTGCGTTGGCTTGTACGCCGCTCAGCGATCTTTAATTTATCATCCGACTCCGAGTCTGGGGGCTGATTCCGCCGCTTCAAAGCTAAAGTTGGCAGTAGACGGGGCGGAATTGGCGATTTCTGTCAGTCCGCAGAAGGGTGATAGTGCGTTGATTTATTTTGGCGGCAATATGGAGGATGTTTCGTGGAGTTTGCCTTTATTTTCCAAGATGTTTCCAGGCTACGCCATTTACTTGCCGCACTATCGCGGCTATAGCGACAGTAGCGGAGAACCGACCGAACAAGCCTTATACAATGACGCGCTGGCGTTGTTTGATAAAATTTACGCGCAACATACACATGTTTTTGTTGTTGGGCGTAGCTTGGGTTCTGGCGTGGCAGTTCATTTAGCCAGTCAACGCCCTGTCGCTCGCCTCGTGCTGGTTACGCCTTATGACAGTATCGAAAAAGTGGCTGAGGGCAAATTTCCGCTGTTTCCGATAAACTGGTTGTTGCTCGATAAGTTTGAATCTTGGCAATTCGCGCCAAAAGTTACCGCTCCCACATTATTAGTTGCCGCTGAAAATGATCAGGTCATTCCCTATGCCAATACCGAGCTCCTCTATAATAGTTTTTCCAGGAATGTGGCTACGCTGAAAGTGATTCCAAGTAGAAATCATGATGACATCATGGAAAATCCTGCGTATCTCGAATGGCTAAAAGTCCAACCGGATAAGCCTTAATTTTAGCGCTAGCTAGGTTTACGCTGGTTCCCAAGCTCCTTTGTCTCGTTTGCCTCGTTCCCACGCGCTGCGTCCTGTACGTGTAAGGCCGATATTTCAAAGCATTAACCACGACTCGCGGCGTAGCGCGCCTTGACTGCGTTCCCACGCAGCGCGTGGGAACGAGACAAATCGCACAATTGATGCGGTTCACTGTGTTCACCGCATTCTACGGGCTGCGTATTCAGCTTTAACAATGACAATAAAAAAATTGCTATTTACGTTGACAATAATTTCATTGCTAAGTGCGGTAGGGCGGGGACAATGCTGTTTTGCCCACTCATTGTTTTTTTACCAAATAGTTTTGTAATTCAGCATCATCCAACAAAGTCTCTTGTTCCGCTTCCATCGTCAAACGGTGTTGATTGAATTTTTCGTATTGTTCCAATGCCAGCTGATCGGCGACTGCTTTGCTGACCGTTCCGGCATTAGTCAAAATGTCGCGTTCGTTAAACTGCAAAAACGCATCCAGCTTGGTGCGCCAGTCGCGCATAAAAACCTGCCGGTGGCGTTTGGCTTGATCCTCGGCATAATCCAGATACATGCCGACAATGCGGTTTAGGCCGTCCATTTCTTCGTTGTTCAGATAATTCTTGGCTACGGTCACATCGCCTTTACGGACTTTTGCGCCTTTCCAGGCAGTTAATCCCATATTCGGCTGGCCGGCATCGGCGCGATCAGCAATCAGTTCGGCGGCGGTTTTGCCGGAGATGGCGAAATGTAGTTTATTTTGTACGATTTTAAAAAACTCCAGCGTTGCTTCGGCTTGGGGATCGTAATCGACCGCCAGTTTATAAATATCGCGGATTTTCTGGTAAAAGCGTTTTTCACTGGAACGGATGTCGCGGATGCGCTCCAGCATTTCATCGAAGTAATCGGAACCGATGTTGGCGACCTGCTTTAAGCGCGCATCGTCCATCGTGAAGCCTTTTACCAGATATTCGTTCAAGCGCTCGGTAGCCCAGCGGCGGAATTGGGTGCCGCGATGGGATTTGACCCGGTAACCGATGGCGATAATAGCTTCAAGGTTATAGTGCTTGGTGCGGTATTGCTTGCCGTCGGCGGCAGTTGTCAAGTATTCCTTGACGACTCGATCTTCTGCCAGCTCTCCTTCGGCAAAGATATTTTTCAAATGCAGACTGATGTTCTGCTTGCTGGTTTGGAATAGTTCTGTGAGTGTTGCTTGCGCTAGCCAGACCGATTCATCTTGCAAACGCACTTCGATACGGGTTTGGCCGTCATCGGTTTGGTAGAGTACGAAGTTGCTGTGAGTGGGGGCGTTTAAGCTCATGTCTGCAATGTCTCTTTAATAAATTTATGAACCCTGCGATTCCGCTACAGCAGACCGTCAGCCACCTTTTACGCTGGTTCCCAAGCTCCTGCTTGGGAACCCAGTGAGCAAAGCTCTAGCTTTGCGAAACGGGAAGCTGGAGCTTCCTATACTGAGTCTCCCAAGCTGGAGCTTGGGAACTAGCACAGTATTTTGATTGTCCCGTGGCTTTTTGCTGTTCATGATTCACTTGGGGATGAATTCACTAGACCAGTCCATTTGTCAGCGATGTCTTTTAGTTTGCTGACCGTGGCGGGCTGATTAGTCCAACCTTCTACAAAGCTAATATCATGGGAATCAGGTAATTTTTCTATGGGAAGTTTGTTTATACGGATACGACTTGGAAGTGCTGCTGCTTCACCAACAAAGAGAGCTTCTCTACGAGTAAGTGCGGATAACATACTTGTAAGCCCGGCCAAGCTGTCTGGCAAAAACTTTGCTACATGCTGTTGGTCATTTGAATTAGTCAGCCGCAATATTAGCCATGAGTTACATTGCGACAAAACGGTGCTTTCAACATCAGAAGGTCTTTGCGAAACTAACATTAATCCAATGCCGTATTTTCTGCCCTCTTTAGCTATTCGCCTAACCGCCTCTTGCGCTTCTTTATACTGCGCTTCTCCATGGTTTGGTACATAACGATGCGCTTCTTCGCAAACGAACAATATAGGGTCTGTTTTCCTTTCTTCCTTTGTCTGCCAGAGTTTATATTGAAATAATAACCGAGCAATTAATGCAGTTAACGGCCCAGCCACTTCATTGGGTAAGCCAGATATATCAATAATTCGTAAATGTTTTTCATCATTTTCTCCTACGAACTGGGATAAAACCATTTCAAGCGACGGTGAATCTTCCTTTAGTTCATCCATGATGAAATTTAATTGGGGATTCGCTTTTAGAATCCTTAATTTCTTCAAAATCGAACTAATACTTTTTCTGTCTGAAATTGAAAGATTATCTTTCGATTTAGGCTTTCTACCCTGGACTTTATCAATGTGTTTAACAAATTCTGACAGTTTGAATGGAAGCGGCTTATCTCTATCAAAAGTTAATATGTCGTTGTCATTTTTAGTTTCTACAGGTTTCATTTCAGTTTCGCCTAAAGGATCTTCATCCAGTTTTTCCACTATTCCTGCATTTAGCATTCGAGCATAAGACAATGCTTCATAAACTATGTTATTTTCCGATGTGGCTTCCTTTTCTGTTTTTCCAATAATTAATGAGCGCAATTCTTCACTAGACATCAGCCAGTATGGCAATTTAAGTTCTAGAGCATCGTCATTACTGCTTGAGGCTTCGTGATAGGCTTTATATACAATCGCCTTATCTTTGAAGGCGGTGGCATATTCGCCATGCGGGTCAATCATTATTATTCTGGGGTGAAGACTACTTTTACCGTTTATCTGATAGTCAAGAACAGAATGGATAATTGATGCTACCGTACCCGATTTTCCAGAACCAGTAGAACCAAGAATGGCGCAATGATGACCGAAAAGCTTATCTATATTTGCCTTGCAAATCGCATTATTACTGCCAATATAATTACCGATAGGAATCATTGGACTAGTAGCTTGCTCTTCAGCAATATTTTCTGCTCCACGATAAACATTTTCTAATTCTTCATTAAGGCACAAATAAGCATCTTGTAATGGTAAAGGGTAAGTTTCTACACCCCGAGAAAAAAGCAAATTGTTCGTTTTATTGCTCCACAAGCCTTGCCCGAAAAGGTCTGCTTCTAGTATGCGTGAATCATCACCCGGCTCTATGGTGGTTTTGCCTTCTTCTGCCAGTAAGTCAGAACGCATTCTTAACATGCGAACATAAGCAAAAAGTAGCTTTCTACCAAAATGTATTTTAATGATGCTAGCCATCTGACCGATTGGATAAACACGGCCATCAATAGAGCGCGTTAACTCAGATATTTTTCTATCCAGTTCGATACGTAAGCTATTGCCATTAACCTCAAGAACCTTACCGATTCTTAACTCAGAACGTGGTTCAAATAAGGTGCTCATTCAGCCTCTCCTGTTTTCAAAAACTCAGTTAACCCAGAAAACTTCCACCAACTTAGTTTTTTATCAGGATCAATATTAAAAGGTATTAATGAGTCGTTATAAATACCTCTTTCTCCTGCAACAAATACCCGCTTACCAAGTTTTGGGTTCTGAAGCCAGGCGTCTAATGTTTTATTGATTTTGATGTTATCTCCATCGACAGGAAATTCCTTAATAAATGCAATAAGGGTAATATTTGACCGTAAGCTAAGAGCAGATTCTATTTCTGAATTGATATGCTCATCGCCGAAACTATAGCCGCAGCTAATAAAAACATTAGGTTCACTTGAATTTAAAACTGAACGAAATTGTGTAAATAATCTTGCAAAAGGATCTTTCTGAGTTTCTACATATTTTGTGGCTTGTGGATAGATCATTATTTCAGAGAGATCAGATAGGTAATTCGCACCATATCTTGCTCTTACCAGTCCAGCATCAATATTCCTATGCCAATCAACCGAACCATGAAGTTTGTATAAGTGGTATTGATCTGGGTTTGCTGTCTCAGTTTTAAATTCCTCATCTGGATTCCAATAACCCATTACACCGCCTGAGAAACCATCTATAACCATAATTTTTTCTAACCCCATTGCGTCTTCAAGCAACGTGTCGTAGTTGGTTGTAAAAAATGTAATTTTTGAACGGGGCTTAAGGTTAGCTCGTGTTCGAAACAGAGCTTTAAGAAAGTTTATGTGTGTAGTAATTTCAACCAGAGAATTGCCTAGGCAACCAATTTTTTCAGTTCCATCATCATTTTTTTTGTAGCCATATCGAACGGTAGTACCGATGGCTTCAACTATTTCTGAGTGTAAATTCCGTAACTCTAGTTGCTTAAAATCCTTGCCATTAATTGATGCAGATTTTTCTTTAGAACGATCTGCAAGGGCTATTAAATCACCTAAATGGCTTAGGTAGTGTTCAATATGTGCAGTTGTTTCATTAAGATCGGTACCAAGCGAATCATAAATTTCCTTATTTTTATCATTATCGCCTTCCGCAATAATCGCCTTAACTCGATTAGTTAGCGGATACATAAGCGGAATATTGGCATCACAACTAATCCCCGCTCCGAATAACCAACTTTGTCTATTCGAATTCAAATGTTGGTTGATATTTTCAACTAGGCTTTCAAAATTATTCATGACTATTGCTTCCAAAATTAAAATTCTAATTCCCACACGAGTCATTTTAACCTTTTGATGAAATTACTCTAACACTATGATCAATTCTTTTAAATTTCAGCAAGTAGATTTGGATGAAGCCCACGGAATTCGAGGGCTTAGTGTCACAGATCACCCCGTATTCCGCTATGCTGCATAACGAGCTACTGTCTCCCTCTAACCGCCGCCAAAATCAAATCCTGATTCAACACAATCAGCATTTTTCCGGTCATGTTGCTTTCGGGGATATTCACCAGCGATTTGATGTAGCCGCCGTCGCCCCGCAGCAGTTCGCCGACCGGCTGAACTTGCGCTTTCTCGAAACTGGGAATCGCGTCAAGCCCGTCCACCAATAAGCCGATCGGTCCGGTTTCGGTCTTAACGACGACAATTGCCCCAGCAGTGTTTATCGCTTCGTCCGGCTCAATCGGCGTGTTGGTTAAAATCCGGCCGTCGATGACGATGATCGGGGTCTTTTCGTTTTTGCCGTCGGGATTGTTATCGGAATACAGCACGCTGCCGACGACATAGGATTTGGTGCCGGGCAACGGGTTGATCATCGATACTTCTATCGCTTCGACCACATCGGCGGAGTAAAACGCGTAAATCTCCGAGCCGATATAAAACGTTGCCAGATCGACAACATCGCAGTTTATCGGCTCTTGCGGATAGGTAATCGCCACGCGTTGTTCGGCATCGGCAGCTTCGGTTTTTTCGCCGATCGGGATAAACACGAACGCAGCGACATCGTTATGATAGTCCCCGGTGGTTTTAAACTCGCGGTAGCCGCGTGACGAGTAACAGCCGACCGCATAATACTTTTTCTTGTAAAGCACGATCTTGGATTTTCCTGTGCCTTCTTGCAGAGCAAAAAAGTCAGGGTCTATCCAAAGCACATCGCCGTTTTGGTAATTGGACGCTTCGGTCGATGCAATAATGCGGCCGCTGGGACGCTCCACGAACAGGCCGAACGCGCCTGGCTTGTCGGGCAGGCAATCTTCAAGCATGTGCTTGAATTCGGGCGTGGAATCGAAAACGATGCCGATACCGCCAATCACTTTGTTGATGTCATCGATATGGCGGATCGCGGCATTGTAAACGTAGGTCGGCTTGCCGTCGTACAGCCAGGATTCTTCAAAGGGCGAAACCCGGTATTCCTGCGGCGAGCGCAATGAAAAAGTATCTTGGGCGTATGAGGCGTGCACCTGTCTGCCGACGGCGTCCATCGGATCGTTATGCAGATTGGACTCGGCTACGATGACGCCTTTGATGTCGTAGATGAAAAGGCGGGTGTAGACGGTGTAAAGCTTGTTGATGTAGAGCAGTATGTCGGTGATTTTGGCTTTATCGTCGGCGCTCAGGCGGCCTTCGGACAGAATGCGCCGGATTTCCGAAGTCAGCGCCCACCACCGGCAATCGTTGCTGCGCTCGTACAGGTTGCGATCCATAATGTCGATCATCAGCCGGGCGATGGATTCGGCATTGCGTAGTTCGGAGGTGATCATCGTGGTATGCAGCTTGCTGCTGGAGTCGGCCAGCGCTTGGGCGGTGCGCGCACCCATCGAACGCAGCTGTTTTAAAATCGCCTTTAGCGATAACAGGTTGCCGTGCTCGTTAGTGGCCATGACTTGACCGTTCCAAATTACGCGGTGCAGGAACAGGTTGATGTTTTCGGCGGCGTCGGCAATCAGGCTGGACAGTTCGGTAGACAGCGAGTCGCCATGACGGAGAATTTCGGCGTTGATCTCTTTGTCGGAGGCGGAAAAGCCGAATGCCGATTGCAACGGAATCATCGCGTGCCCGTACCATTCTTGTCCGGCATAGCCTTGATAGGGACGGCCCCGGTGCGTCACCGACAGGTATTCGCGTCCGGCAAAATCGGTCATGCCGTAGGCGTCGCCTTCGGGCACGGCTTCTATGACGCGGCCAATCGGGATATGGTCGTAATCGCTGGTGGCAATCACCTCGGAATCCGCGTTCAGCAGTAACATCACGGCTTTGTCGCCTTTCTTTTGCAGGCTGCGGAATATGCCTTCCATTTCGTTATCGAAACGAAACGATAAACATAAGACGCCAATTACCGAGTTATCGACCGGATCGACGATGCGTTTTGAGTAAATCAGGGCGCGGTCCGTGCCGGGCCTTAGGCTGGTTTTGCCGAAGGTTTCGACATAGTCCTCTATCGAATTCAAGGTTTTGCTAATAATCGGATCGGAAATGCTTTGGGCTACTGTGGCTGTGTTGCGGTCAAGCCGGGCCAGTATCCGGCTGTCGGTATTCAGGATGATAATGTCGTCGTAGACGGTATATTTTAAGCCGTACTCGTCAAGCAGTTGGTTGATTGGCTCTCTACCGGATCTATCGCCGTTTATCGAGGCCAGCACAAAATTGCATATGTCGGCATTGGTCGCCAGGAAACCGATGTCCGCGGTGCGCTCATACAGGTTGCGCACCAAAATATCGACCGATACCTGGGCTTTGGATTCCAGTTCGAGACAGGTCTTTTTAATTTCTTCGGATACCAATTGGCTGGTCAGTTTGCTTTCAAGATCGGCAAAACCTTTTTTGGTGGCTTCCATCGCCGGCAGTATGGTCGCGGCTTCCGCGGGGCAGCTGATTTCCGCGATGGCGGAAACCAAGCCCCAGGTTCCGTTCAAGTCGCGGAGAATTTCCTTGCATTGGGACACACTCCGGATATAGGGAGAGAAGGTTTCGAAACGTTCAGCTTCTGACAGCATGGGATTTATCCTTGGTTGTGCGTTAAATAATGAAACAAGATATTGTTCATAAAAATGCAATATGTGAGCCATATTGTCTGTTTCCTTACAAAACGTAAGTATTAAACGAGGGTTATTAAAAGTGGCGCCTTAGATATGCACCAAAACGGCGCGTAAAATCGATATGGGTTGCTAATGTTGTGCGGCTGGTCAATGATTTGCACCGTTACCAGCGCTGGTACAGGCATTTCGGCGTTTGGTCGTTATTGTTGGCCTGGTTGCCGGTAGGCGGGGATGCGTTAACGTTTATTGCCGGCATGATGAAAGTGCGTCTTTCGCTATTCCTGATTCTGGTCGGCGTAGGCAAAGGTTTGCGTTACGCGTTGATTATTGCTTTGTCGGAGCAAATTCTTTAATGCCCCCATTAATGGGGGCCTGCTTTAATAATAAGGAGATTATCTGACGCTAATCAACAATGATAGAATCAAGCTTTTCCACATATATCCAGGTGAAAGCAATGCTGTATATCGATCCAAACCAGCCAGGCAGTAAAGTTAACTTTAAATCCCGTTATCAAAACTTCATCGGCGGCAATTGGGTCGACCCGGTCAAGGGGCGGCATTTTGACAATTCAAGCCCGATTAACGGCAAGGTTTTTTGCGAAATACCCCGTTCCACGGCCGAAGATATTGAGCTGGCAGTAGACGCAGCCCATGCGGCCAGAGCCGCTTGGGGCGAAACCTCGGTTACTGAACGCGCGAATATACTGTTAAAAATAGCCGACCGTATTGAAGCCAATCTTGAAATGCTGGCCGTCGCCGAAACCTGGGATAACGGCAAAGCGGTGCGCGAAACGCTGGCGGCGGATATACCGCTATGCGCCGATCATTTTCGTTACTTTGCCGGTTGCATTCGCGCCCAGGAAGGTTCAATCGGGGAAATCGACAAAAATACCGTCGCTTACCATTTCCACGAACCGCTGGGCGTGGTCGGACAGATCATTCCGTGGAATTTTCCGTTGCTGATGGCGTGCTGGAAACTGGCGCCCGCTTTGGCCGCGGGAAACTGCGTGGTCATGAAACCGGCCGAACAAACGCCGGCGTCTATTTTGGTGCTGATCGAAATTATCCAGGATTTGCTGCCTGCCGGCGTGGTCAATATCGTCAACGGCTTTGGCGAGGAAGCAGGGCAGGCATTGGCAACCCATACCCGTATTGCAAAAATAGCCTTCACCGGATCGACTCCGGTGGGGTCGCATATTCTAAAATGCGCCGCTGAAAATATTATCCCGTCAACCGTTGAGTTAGGCGGCAAATCGCCGAATATCTTTTTTGAAGACGTCTTAAGCCAAGACGATGAGTTTGTCGGCAAATGTATTGAAGGCGCGGTGCTGGCGTTTTTCAATCAGGGCGAAGTTTGCACCTGTCCATCCCGGTTGTTGATCCAGGAATCCATTTACGATGAGTTTATCGCCAAAGTCAAACAACGCGCCGGGCAAATAAAGCGCGGCAATCCGTTGGATACCGACACCATGGTCGGTGCTCAAGCTTCCAAAGAGCAATTCGACAAAATCCTGGGTTACATTCAAATCGGTAAGGACGAAGGGGCCGAGCTATTGTTCGGCGGCGAGGTTGAAGCGTTGGAAGGCGACTTGAGCGCGGGTTATTACATCCAACCGACAGTCATGAAAGGCGACAATAAAATGCGCATCTTTCAGGAAGAAGTTTTCGGCCCGTTTGTATCGGTCACCACATTTAAAGATGAAGCGGAAGCGTTGGCGATAGCCAATGATACCGACTTCGGCTTGGGCGCGGGGGTCTGGACCCGCGATAGCAATCGCGCCTACCGTATGGGCCGGGGTATCCAGGCCGGTCGCGTATGGGTCAATTGTTATCACCATTATCCGGCGCATGCGGCTTTCGGCGGCTATAAAAAATCGGGTGTAGGCCGTGAAAGCCATAAGATGATGCTGAATCATTATCAGCAAACCAAAAACATGCTGGTCAGCTACGATATTAATCCGTTGGGTTTTTTCTAGGATTGATTAGTTAAAACTGGCGTGCGCAATAGCTAAGGATTTTTCACCACGAAGACACGAAGGATACGAAGGATACGAAGAATAAAAATATAAAACTTCGTGCCCTTCGTGTCTTCGTGATGTTCTTATCAACTAGCGCAAAATTAAAATCACAACGCCCATCATATATTCACAGGGTTTCTAATAATGATTACAAAAACAGGCAGGCTTCTTCATCAGGTTCTTCATGGCGAGATTAGTCATGCGGATTATATGCGGGATATTCAGCAACAAGGCGGCTCTGTCGAGCAACTGGAACAGCATTATGTTGAAGCGCATAAAACCTTCGAAAATCAGCAATCGTTAGTTAATAACCTTAGTGACAGTTATGACTTTATCGTAATCGGCGCGGGTTCTTCCGGATCGGTTACAGCGGCACGGCTTTCCGAAAATCCCGATTGGCGCGTTTTATTATTAGAGGCGGGTTCCGCCGACACCCATCAGGATGTTTTTACGCCTTCCCGTTGGCCCCACCTTTTTTATGGCGACCTGGATTGGGGCTACAGCACCGTTCCGCAGCAACATGCTAATAATCGCGTGGTGCATTGTCCTCGCGGCAAAATGACCGGCGGTTCCGGTAGCATGAACGCCACGGTTTGGGTGTGGGGACATCCGATGGATTATGACGATTGGGCTTATCGCGGCAATCACGGTTGGGATTATGAAAATGTCCGGCAGATATTTAAATCGATGGAGGATTATTCAGGCGGTCCTGACAAGTACCGCGGCGTAGGCGGACCCATGCCTTGCGGCCCTAATGACGATCCAAGCCCATTGGCGGCCGCTTTTGTCAAAGGCGCGATCGAACAGGGCATACCGTATGTCCATTCCTATAACGGCCCGGACTTGAATGGCGTTAGCTATTTTGACCTGAACCGCAAGGATGGCGAACGTTTTAATGTTTGCCGAGCCTACCTGGTGCCGGCGATGGCGCGGCCGAATTTAACAGTGTTGAAAAATGCCGACACCCGTAAACTGACTTTTACTGGTACCCGTTGCACCGGCGTCGAAGTCGTCGTCAACGGGCAAATCCGCAACTTCAAGGCCAATCAGGAAACCATTGTTTGCTGCGGTGCGATCAATACGCCCAAATTGCTGATGCTCTCAGGCTTAGGTGCTTCGGCTGAGCTTGCCGCGTTAAATATTCCCGTCGTGGCCGACCTGCCGGGCGTCGGCAAGCATCTTCAGGACCATATCCTGCTGGCCGGAATTAACTATCAGTGCAAAGGCGAACTGCCGCCGCCGCATGGCAACGCCGCCGAAGCGACGTTATGGTGGAAATCCAATCCGGCACTGCATTCTCCGGACATCCAGCCGGTCTTTATTGAGTTTCCGTTTGCCACGCCGGAACTGGCTGCGGCGGTGCCGGACAACTGTTATGCGATTGCCCCGAGCCTGGTTCGTCCCGCTTCTTGCGGTTCGATCAGTTTAAGCTCAAACGATCCGGCGGTTGCGCCCAATATCGACATGAACTATCTGGGCTGCGATGCGGATATTAACGCGCTTATCGCGTCGCTCGATCTGTGCCGGGACATCGGCAATTCATCGGCATTTGCCGAATACCGGAAACAGGAAGTGTTGCCCGGCCCGTTAAAAACCAAGGCTGAAAAAGTCGATTTTATCCGCATGAGCACGACGACTTATTTTCATCCGACCAGCAGTTGCCGCATGGGTATCGATGCGATGGCGGTGGTCGATCCGGCCTTGAAAGTCTATGGCGTGGAAGGCTTAAGAATTGCCGATGCGTCGGCGATGCCGGAAATTACCTCCGGCAATACCAACGCCCCGAGCATGTTAATGGGCGAGCAGGTTGTCCGGTTTATCAAGGCCGAACGGCAGGCCGGATAAGGATATTCGATGCGGCCGGTTGACGTTTGGTCAATTGGTACTGTATTGCCAAACGGTAAATTCCGGCCGCGATCCATATTGACGCATTTCATCGCGGCATTAGCCCTGCCGCGACGCCATCGGTTAAAACACGCAGTAATTTGCCTGCCACGGCCGTTTCATAATTTCCAGTTAAGATAACTTTGCTCTAATAATTTGCGTTGTCGGTTTTCGCAATAAGGAGATGTCAATGTTAAACGAACTGAATTTTTCAATTACTTTGCTTCAATCTTATTTAATCGGGTTCCTGAATATGTTAGCAGGAGGAAAAGCGGCTATGTGCGTCCTGCTGGTGTGTTTTGCGTTGCTCGTGATTGTTGAACTTTTCCATCCCAGAGAAAAACGGCCCGCCAAGCCGTTACGGCAATCCTATTTGGCGAATATCGAATTGTTTGTTTTTAATAGCGTGATAATGTCGTTGCTGTCCGTACCGTCGCTGTTGGCGTTGGCCGAACGATATGGCGGTAACGGGCTGCTTAACGCTATTTCCAATCCGGTATGGAAAGCGCTTCTTTCGTTTCTGGCTATCGATTTGCTGCTGTATTGTTTGCACAAAGCCAGTCATCGCTTTGATTGTTTATGGATGTTCCATAAGGTGCATCACAATGACCCTTGCTTGAATGTGTCGACGGCGTTTCGGATACATTTTCTTGAAATAGCGATCATCAGCCTGATGAAAGCGATGATGATTATAGTGTTGGGCATAGACGGGGCGTTGTTGCTTGCGAATGAAGCGGTCATTGTGTTTTTCACCATGCTGCATCACGCCAACATTTCGTTTCGGGGCGAGCAGTTGCTCGGCCGGTTCATTATTACCCCGTATTTGCATCGGGTTCACCACTCGATCCGGCGCAACGAGCATGACTGTAATTATGGCGCGGTTTTATCGATATGGGACCGCTTGTTCGGTACGCTGGCAGCGCTGAAACCCGCGGCAATAGGCGTCAGCGGCAGCACGGAACAAGACGTGCTGAGCCTGATAAAGTGCGGCTTCAGCATGAAGCGTAAAGCATCCGGCCAAATTGACGGCCTTGATCCGGCGAATGCGAAGCCGGTTTATTTCAAAACTGAGAAACCCGGCTGTCATCCAAGCAATAAACGTTGGGATTGGTTGGAAGCTAAATGACGGACTGACGTTAGATAGTGTCCACGAAAAGCACGAAAAATAGCAGTTGTAGGTAGGTCGCCGGCCGTGTCATATCCGGCGTTTATTATCATCCTTTCGATTTAGACCTTCCAGGTTTTGAAAACCTGGAAGGTCTGCCTATTGGACTTAAGGCCAAGTCAGGGACTGTTGTCATAACAACAGTCCGCAGAGATCTGTGCATAACGATGACCGCAAGAGCGGGGGAACGATGTGGTTTAACTATTTTCGTGCCTTTCGTGTTTTTCGTGGACGACGCTTTTCCAGATCGACAGATCTGCCGGTCGCTTGATTTTTAAGGTTCAAACTCGTTTTCCCACAGCTCTTCTAAACGTTGAGTCCTGCCGCAGGTGTAATGGTAATAGTTATAACGTATCGGGTTCTTCCGGTAATAATATTGGTGATCTTGCTCGGCAGGATAGAATACTGAGACGGCAGTGATTTTGGTAACGATCGGCTCTTCGAAAGGTTTGGATAGCTCCAGCTCAGCCTTGGATTGTTCGGCTAGGCGCCGCTGTTCGCCGTCATGATAAAAAATCTCCGCGCGATATTCGGGGCCGGCATCGCAAAATTGGTGGTCGGAGGCGGTAGGGTCGATGTTGTGCCAAAAGACATCGAGCAATTTGCTATAACCGGTTTTAGCGGGGTCGTAGAACACCTGTATGGCTTCGGCGTGGCCGGTGTCGCCGGCCGAGACTTCTTCATAAGTCGGATTCGGCGTATGTCCGCCGGTGTAACCGGCAATGACTTCGATCACTCCCGGTTGCCGGTCGAAAGCTTCCACCATGCACCAGAAACATCCTCCGGCGAAAGTGGCTTTGTCTATTTGCGTTCTGTCAGCGGCGGCGACTGCGGTTGCCGCGCCGAATCCTAAAATGCCAAGCAGCATTAACTTGGCTAAAAGGAAGGAATTTTTCATAAATCAAACGGTTATAATGAATATTAATGATAAGCCGAAGGCTGCGGTGCGTGGCCGATTGTCAGTTCCTTGTAAGCTTATCCAACACCTGGGTTAATTTTTCCAATTGTTTGTGCAGCATGCGGATTTGTCTTTCCGCGTTCTGCTTGTCGAACTCCAGTTTCATGCATTTGTCAGTGAGCTGTTGATTCGCCGCTTTGAGCATTTCGACTTCCGTTTGAAGCGACCTGACTTGATTATCCGGGGCGCTGGGCATGGCGGCGGAATAGTTGACGGACGGCTGTTTTACTTCGCGCTCCCGATGGACTGTTTCGGGGCGGCTGGGGGCAATAGCCTCGACAATTCCAGCCGGCTTGGCCGGGACGGCGGCCTGCGGCTCGGTATTAATGCTCGTCATTCCGCCTTTTAAAATCACCGCGTTGATTTTATGGCGGAGCAGTAAAAACACCGCCGCCTCGCTGGTCTTGCCGTCATCGCAAACGACAACGAAAGTCTTGTCGCGATTTAATGTTTTAAGCTGCATTCTTAATGAGAAAAAAGGTTCATTAATACTGCCGTCGAGGTGGTGGTCCTGGTAATCGTCCGGGGAACGCACATCCAGCAGCACCGCCCCGCGGCTTATCGCTTCCTGCATTTCGGCATAATCGACAAACTTTAAAGAAGGCTCCTTTATTAACGATACAAATTGCGGCTTATTCAGCCGCAATAAAGAAATATCGGTCAGCGCGGTGATGGTTACGTTTCTGGGGGCGCCGGAAAGCAGCGAATCCTCACCGAAAGTGTCGCCGGTCGCCAGTTCGGCCAATTTGATTTCTTTCGCATGCGGCGATGGTTTGCGGGTTAATTCGCAGCGTCCTTTTTTAATCAGGTAATAATAATCCCCGACACTGCCCTGATCGATGATGACTTCACCCTTACTGAAGCGGACGGCTTCCAGGCTCATTAATATTTTTTGTAAATTAGTAGGCGGAAGGCTTTGGAAAACCGGCGATCTTAATAAGGCTGTCATCCAGTCATCGGAATCGTCTTGGGTTTCTTCTATAAACATGTTACTGCTATCCTTAAGGAATAATACCGGTCATTTTAGAACATTTAGTATTTGCCGGCATATCCCGGCCTTTATATGCGGTTAAATTTAAACCGCGCAAATGGAATGCGTCATTGGATTATTTATCATTCTGCGCCGCAACAGTGCCCGGCTCAACAGGTGTTTTTTTAGGTATCTTTAAAAATTAAATTATAATCAACAAAGCCTTACCTTATTCCGGATTAATCAATAGACAATCAAAACAGGGGAAATCAATGGAAAGAAAAGAAGCGATGGATTTTATGATTAAGTTACTCAAACTTATGCTACATAAAGAAGGGTCCGATTTATTTATTACCGCCGGTTTTCCACCTGCAATAAAAATCAAAGGCAAGATGACGCCGGTCTCCCAGCAGGCCCTATCGGCTAACGATTCCAAGGCCTTGACCCAGTGCATCATGAACGATAAGCAGCTTAAGGAATTTGAAGAAAGCCAAGAATGTAATTTTGCGATTGCGCCGGCCGGGCTATGCCGGTTCCGGGTTAATGCCTATGTCCAGCAAGGCTGCCAGGGTTTGGTGATCCGGGTCATTGCCGCGGAAATACCTAATTTCGATAAATTGGGTTTGCCGCCTATTTTAAAAGAAGTGATGATGAACAAAAACGGCCTGATTATCATGGTCGGCGGCACCGGTTCCGGTAAATCAACGTCGATGGCCGCAATGATCGATCATCGCAACGCGAACAGTTACGGCCACATCATCACTCTGGAAGATCCTATCGAATATGTGCATCCCCACAAAAATTGCGTTGTGATGCAGCGGGAAGTCGGCGTCGATACCAAGAGCTGGGAAGCCGGACTGCACAACACCTTACGCCAAGCACCCGACGTCATTGTGCTGGGCGAAATTCGCGACGAAGAGATTATGAATTACGGGCTGGAGTTTTCCCAAACCGGCCATTTGGCGTTGGCTACTTTGCACGCGAACAATGCCAACCAGGCTATCGACCGGATTTTGGGCTTCTTCCCGATGGCGAAGCAGGCGAAATTGATGCAGGATATTTCGGTCAATTTACGCGCCATTATTTCCCAACGCCTGGTTAAAACCGTTGACGGCGGACGTTGCGCCGCCATTGAGATTTTATTGAATACGCCGTTGATTTCGGATTATATCGCCAAAGGCGAGGCCTCCAGCATCAAGCCGCTAATGGCTAAATCCCGCGAATTGGGCATGCAAACCTTCGACCAGGCCTTATTGGAGCTTTATCAGATGGGCCGGATAGATTATGACGAAGCCTTGAGAAATGCCGATTCCCAAAATGAGTTGCGCTTGCAGATCAAATTGGCATCCGGCGAAGACCGGGCATCGGGCGGGCTGTCATTGCAATCGAAAGAAGACGGCGGCAACGAGTCATAAAACATTTCTCTGCGATAACGCTAGCGCAGGTTCTTATCGTTCCCACGCTCCGGCGCTCGTCGTTATACGCAAGTGTCTGGGTGACACCGTCATCCCGGCAGGGGTTCACTCCGGGCTATCCTGCCCGGAGCCCTTCGGGTAAATGCAAATCCGTTCCAGACGGATTTGTGCCGGGAACCAGAAGCCATGGATGGCAATATTCAAGCTGTCAACAAGTCTTGCAACGCGGGAATTGCCTAATGACGAGCATTCACATCCCTGTGCTCTGGATCCCGGCAATCCCTGCCGGGATGACGTGCTTTTAAAGACTTGTGTATAACGACGAGCGCCGGAGCGTGGGAATGCAGTCTCAGACGCTCCTGCGTCGACTTCCTGTAGATCATGAAGTGCGGCGTATTAGTTTCAGGCTTTGTTTTTAAAGCTGTGGTTTAGTGAAATAGGATGCCGGAGTTAGGGAACGATAAACGGAAGTTAATTTTGGCAAAGTCCTTAGTGTTTTCATGATGAATCTATCCGCTTATGCCAATGCTGAGATAGATTTTTTGTAACTATTTGGCACATAGAAAAACGGAACACAGTGTTATACGTGTTCTATTGGGCATACGCTGAAAGTTACGATTTTTTTAACCTTCTCAATATAACCAGATACCGACATGACCCTGACACCTTATTTAAAATTAATGCTGGAAAAAAATGCGGACAGTTTGTCTTTAAAAGCGGGTTCTCCGGCACTTTTGGGCTTATCCGGCGAAGAATATCCCTTGGGTAAAAACGAGCTGAATTCAAACATCATCAAAGAAATCACCTTTAGCCTCATTAATGACGCCCAGAAACAGGAGTTGGTGCAAAACAGAACGCTTACATTTAATTGCACCGCGCCCGACGGCGAGAAATTTACCGCTAACGCCAAGGTCGAAGACAACGGCTTGGTGCTGTTCATCGTTCCTGAATCGGCGCTGGCAAAAGCCGAACCCGAACCTGTCAGTTATCAAATTCTGGGCGCAATGCCGGAAGACGATTTAAACATCCTGCCGTATTTGCAGGAAATGACCCGGCTGAATGCCTCGGATTTGTTTTTAACGGTCGATTCGCCGGTCAAAGCCAAGATTTACGGCCGGGCCGTGGCGCTGGACGATTTTCTGTTGACGCCCGAACTGACCAAATCGGGCGCTTTCGGGATTATGACCCAGGAACAAATCGACGAGTTTTTAGTTACCAAGGATTTGGATTTTGCGATCAGCCTGCCCGACGGCAGCGCGCGTTTTCGCGCCAATGCTTTTTATCAGCGCAAAACCGTGGGTTTGGTTTTGCGTCTGATTCCCTCGGTCATTCCGACCGGCAAGGAACTAGGCACGCCGGATATATTAATGGAACTGATCATGGCTAAACGCGGCCTGATGCTGATGGTAGGCGGCACCGGATCGGGCAAATCGACCACGCTGGCGGCGATGATCAATCACCGCAACGCCAATTCGGCCGGTCATATCCTGACCATTGAAGACCCGGTCGAATTCTCGCATCCGAACCTGAAATCGATCGTCAACCAGCGCGAAGTCGGCGTCGATACCGACTCGTATGCCAGAGCGCTAAAAGCCTGCTTGCGGGAAGCGCCCGACGTTATCTTGATCGGCGAGATTCGGGATCGGGAAACCATGTCGGCCGCTTTGGAGCTGGCTAACACCGGTCACTTATGCATCTCGACCATGCACTCGAACAATGCCAACCAGGCCATGGAGCGGGTGATCAACATGTATCCGCAAGAATATCATGCGCAATTGTTTATGGATCTTGCCGTCAACCTGAATGCCGTTATTTCCCAGCGCCTGATTCCCGATACGGCAGGGAAGCGTTGCGCGGCCATTGAGGTGATGATCAACACGCCCCACATTGCGAACCTGATTTTGAAAGGCGAGTTGCACGAAATTAAGGAAGCCATGAAATCCAGCGGCAGCAAAGGTATGAGGACGTTTGACGATGCCTTGTTCGGATTGTACAAAGAAGGACGGATCAGTTTGGAAGAAGCGTTGAAGAATGCCGATTCCAGTAATGATCTGGAGGCTAAGATTAATTTTGGTTGATGACGTAATGAAACACGGATGCCAACAGTAGGCGACACGGATTGGGCGGATTTACGCGGATTTTAAAGCCAGGTAGGGGGCGCATCGAGCGCCCCCTACCTGGCTGTGTTAGGCTATTTTTTGCAAGTGATGGAAATCTTGAATTGAATCCAGCTCATTTTTTTCTGCGGCTTGCGCTTTGAATAAATCCCATCGAATCTGTAGGTTGAGCCAGAAATCCGCCGATACTCCGAAAAACTTAGCTAAACGTAAAGCGGTACTTGGAGTTACGCCACGTTTTTGGTTTACAAGCTCATTGATCCGCTGATAGGGAACGTGAATTGCGTTTGCAAGATCGCGCTGACTTATGTTCATTGGCACAAGAAACTCATCCCGAAGCATTTCGCCGGGATGTGTGGGTGGCCTGTTGGTTGGAATACGAACCATATTGTGCTCCTAATGGTAATCGGTGACTTCTACGTTGCAAGGGCCTGTTTTACCCCACATAAAACAAATTCTGTACTGTTCATTAATGCGAATGCTGTATTCGGCTTTTCTGTCTCCCGAAAGACTCTCAAGTCGATTGCCGGGCGGAACTTTTAGTTCTTCTAATGATTGAACAGAATCAAGTTGATCGAGTTTTCTTGCAGCAACTTGCCAAAGTGTTTGAGGACATGCTTTTCTTGCGGCTTTTGAATTGACGCCATTGAATATGTCCTCGCTGGCTTGATCTTTGAATGATTCAATCATGGCCTCAGGATAGCATGGATTTCATGCTACAGCGTAAGCGCTTTGAGCATAACGTGGAGGTCACCGGGCGTGGCCCGGAAAGCTGAAAAATAAAACCGCATTGTAACCGCGCTCCGGTTGAGCACCATGTTATGTTTTGATCTCTTCACGACCTAAAACTCAAGATAAAATTTACACCCTTCATAGAAATGAACTCGAATTATTACCTCTTGGGATGATTCGACGACTTGGTATTTAAAGATGTCAGGATTACTACCATGAAAACCAACATCATGAAACAGATGATCATTGCCTCTGACGGCCTCTACGCGCATGGCTTCCTCCTCTGTATGGGGGGGACGAGCCAGAAACTCTGGGAACCAACTCAATTCTCCCTGCCACTTCTTTGAGTAGTGCAAGAAATACAACGCCCGCGCGAAGTGATCGACAAACGAGTCTACACGGCTGATTTCAATCTCATGGCCAAATCGTCCGTCAACCTCGACCGCTCTATCGGCAAATCTAGCAAGTATGCTCGAATTTCTTTTGTTCTGACGCCTTATCTGATTGCGATAGTGATTCCTGCCAACTTCGTTAATCGATTCTAAGCCTACAACCACGTTCAAAAAGTATTCGTCATCTTTTGACTTTCCTGAGTTGTGGAGGTTACACGACGGAACTGTCTGCAATTTCTTTCGAAAATCCTGCCCGTCCATCAGATCCTTCGACTTTGGGAAAAAACATCGCGGCGGAATGTGCTCGCGGTCGATGGCGGGAGCATCACACATATAGCAAGTCTTAATACCTTTCGTCATTGAGTCTCACATGTACTGAGGTTTCGAAAAACATAACGTAGAAATAACGGGACGCGGTGCAAAGAATGAAGATTAAACGAAAGATCGTTACCGCGTTCCCGTTGATTGAAATGTGTACGCCCGACATGGGCATTAACTAATGAGGTGAAAGTCCTCTGTAGGAGAATCACCGTCGAAAACCTTGTTGTTATTAGACGATAACTACTAGCGAATGGCAAGGGCCGATCCGTGAGGAGAG
>Ga0208789_1000131_pt1 | contig 102963 bp, 82 predicted proteins | sample Methanotroph_Enr_FD_187368 | JGI IMG/M metagenome (GOLD analysis project Ga0208789, IMG submission 187368) | Enriched soil microbial communities from Old Woman Creek wetland in Ohio, USA - Methanotroph_Enrichment_5 (SPAdes) (version 2) | ecosystem: Environmental > Terrestrial > Soil > Wetlands... | reverse complement strand
GGTAGCATGGGTTTTGCTCATTCCCACCACGCTCGAATTGATGAACCGGTTTGTGGACAATCAGATTTCAGAAAAAGAACTTTTTGAACTTACACCCCTGGATGCCAAATACGATGCCATTTACCTCTGTTCAGCTCTGGTTCTGGAAGAATTCCGCCGGAAGGGAATTACCAAACAACTTGCTTTGTCGGCCATTGAAAGCATTCGCGATACCCATCCGCTAAAAGCGGCGTTCGTGTGGGCTTTCAGCCCTGAAGGCGATTTGGCTGCCGAAACCATAGCGAGATTGGCCGGTTTGCCGTTGTATAAACGTGAGAAACAAGCCTAAATGAAATCATTATTTGTAGAATTAATTCATTAAATGTCAGTATATTAAATAAATGTCAGGTTAAAGTCAGGCCAATGTCGGGCTAAATACAGCTCAATTTCGTGGATTGTTTTTTAGTTAATCTATAATCTTGCTCAAAATTTCAATGAATCATGAATCAACCAGATTTAGGTAAAAAGATTGCTGAACTCCGGAAAGCAAAAGGTTTTACACAGGAAGAGCTTGTCGAAAAGTGCAACTTAAGTGTGAGGACTCTTCAACGGATCGAATCCGGAGAAGTTGCACCCAGAAGCTACACCCTAAAGCTAATTTTTACCGCTCTGGAATACAACATTCATGAATCATCCGAAAACATGACCAACAGGTTCGGTGAACCTCGGTTTAATGTTTCCAAATGGCCCGGGCAACTTTATAGATATGTACTTGATTTATTTAACTTTAAAACAAACCCAATGAAAAAAATTACCATTTTAGCGGTGACATTCTCTGTTATATTTCTCGGAACACTTGTTTTGTGTTCCGAAAGCAAAGCGCAAAAGGCTGAGAAAGCGATTAAAGCCATTGAAGAGGCTCAGAACAATATCAATAAGTGGATGAATAGCGAACAGGTTGATTCTGTTATGACTTTATTCAGGGGCGATGCGAGTGTATTGCCTTCATTAAACGGGAAAGCCGAAATTCGTGAAATGTTACAAGGTGCGGTTGATGGTGGATATAAAGTTATTGAATATAAAAATCTATCCATCAGTGTCGGTGATTCAATTGCAGTTCAGAAATACTATGATGTTTTCCAATACCAAGGAAATGAGTATAAGCAACAAGGGATGACAGAATGGAGACTTACCAATGGCAAGTGGCTCATTGTGAATGATACATCGACCAATTATTGAAGAATGTGTAAGCAACTGATCGGATGAACCCAAATCGTCAGATCAGTTGCTTTTATGGGAATGGAATTCTTATCCGATTTTATTTTACTTTTAAAGTCTAAACCTAAACCGCACTAAAATGAAAAAGATACTTTGCTTTTCATTCCTGATATTTACCTTCTTTCCAATATGTTTCGGCCAATCATCTGCAGCTAAAACGGATTGTAATAAGGATATAAAAGATCACCGTGGGAAAATGGCCCCCTGGGAAAAAGGCGCCTATGAAACCGGAATGTATCGTAATGTATTTCTCGAAGCCGGGTACAAACAAGGTGACATTGACGCCAAACTTACAAAGGCTTATCATGATGTGTTTGAAGGACCCAACAAGGTATATTTCGATGTTGGTGATTCGATGGCCTATGTTTCGGATGTGAAAAATCACGATGCCCGCACCGAAGGTCTTTCGTATGGCCTGATGGTTGCGGTGCAACTCAACAAAAAAGCGGTTTTCGACAAGCTTTGGCGATGGACAAAAAAATACATGCAACATCAGGGTGGCGCCCGCGATGCTTATTTTGCCTGGAGCGTCGACAATAAAACCTTTAAGCAAAATTCTCCTGGTTCTGCTTCCGACGGTGAACTGTATTTTGTGACCGACCTGCTTTTTGCCTCCAACCGCTGGGGAAACGATACCGGGATTAATTATTACGCCGAAGCCCGCCGGATCCTGGATGCCATGTGGAGCAAGAATGGCACGGAAGGCGTGACCAATGTGATCAATACCGAACACAAACAAATCACCTTTGTACCCGATAAAGGTGGCTATAACTGGACTGACCCATCGTACCACTTGCCTGCATTTTTTGAAGTCTGGGCCGAATATGCCAAAGATGGCCACGAACAGTTTTACCGCGATTGTGCCGATACGTCGAGGGTTTACCTTCATCGCGCCTGTAACCGGGTCACTGCATTAAATTCCGATTATGCCGAGTTCAGCGGCGCACCGCGAAATTTCTGGAAAATGAAGCCAGCCTTTCGTTACGATTCGTGGCGTGTGCCCATGAACATTGCGATGGATTATTCGTGGTATGCCAAAGACACCAAATGGCAACAGGATTACGGCAAACGGATTCAAAATTTCCTTTTTTGCCGGGGCATCGACACCTTTGAGGATCAGTTTATGCTGGATGGATCTTTACCCGAACAAAAGGAAATTCTACAAGCTGGTGGCTATCAAAAGCTGCGGCATTCTTTGGGATTGGTGGCGACTTCGGGTGCCGCTTCATTGATGGGAACCCAGGCCAAAAGCTGGAAATTTGTCGATGGCGTTTGGAATGCCAAACTCGAGCCATACTCTGATGGATATTTTGACCCTTACTTCGACGGCTTGCTTTACCTGTTCAGCGTGATGCACCTAAGCGGCAATTACCGGATTATTACTCCGGGGATGAAGTAATTGATGTTGTCTCAAATGTCAAAGTTTAGTAAATGAACCTTATAAATTGTAGGTTCACCTTCATTTCACCCCTCCAAACCTCCCCTGAATGGGAGGCTTTGAAGTCCCCTTCAGGGGATTTAGGGGTTTTTGCAGAGACGGTATTTTCAAATCGTAAGTTTGTAATAAACTAAAATCACTATTGAAACAACTTCATTAAATTACTGCTCCCTTCGTCAGGCACAGGGAGCGCCGCATTTGATGATAAAATAAAAAAATCAAAAAGATTTTCACCTCGCGTGTAACGAATTGACACTTTCGAAGGTATTGTTTTCAGATAAGCGAATTTAAAAGCAAACTGATTCCAAATTTAAATGACTGAACGGTTAAGCGACGAACAACTGATGAAGCATCTGGCGCAGGGCGATAACAAGGCTGCCGCCATACTTTACGACCGGTACTACAAAAACGTGTACGGATATTTTGTCCGGATGACACGCGATGCCGATGCCAGCCGCGATTTGACGCAGAATGTTTTCATGAAAATTATCCGCTACAGTCAGAGTTGGAAGGAGGATCGGGTGTTTGTACACTGGCTTTTCCGGATCGCACGAAACATCATGGTCGATTATTTCAGGGGAGCCCGGAAATTTTACGATCTGAACGACGAACCGGAAATTGCAGCCCGCGACAACGACGAATCGGTCAGGGCAATGGAAGCCCGCGAGTCGTATGATTTTCTGCTCGAAGCCATGGAAAAACTTCCGCCAGGTTATCGCGAACTAATTGAACTGAGCAGGTTTCAGGGCTTTTCGTACAAAGAAATTGCCGAAACTATCGAATCGAACGAAAATGCCGTGAAAGTGAAAACCTTCAGGGCAATCCAAAAACTGAAAGAGATTTATACCCAAATAATAATGGAATGATTATGGACTGCGAAGAGGTAAAAATAAATCTTCCTGAATACATCGACAGGAAATTGGATGAAACCACATCGGACGCCATCCGGAAACATCTGGAAAGCTGCGACTCGTGCACCGCGCTTCACCGCGAGTTGAGTTCATTCTTAAACTACATGGATTCGTTCCCCGCTCCTGAAGTTCCTGAAGGAATGAAAGAAGAATTTGAGGGAATGATGGCTTCGCTTGGGAATCAGGACAAGAAGAAAGTTCGCCTCATCCCGATGTGGACGAAAATTGCAGCGATGGTGGTGCTGTTTTTCGGAATGTATGGACTGGGTTACCGGGTTGGTTCGGGGAAAAGTCAAATGGTGCAAAATCAGTTGACTTCTGAGATTTCGGCGCAAAAACAGCAGGTTTTACTGGCCAGCCTGCGCGACTATACCGGGCCACAGAAAATTGATGCGGTTTACAGCATCAGCACCACCGAAAATGTAAGCGTTGAATTGATCGATGCCTTGGTTTATACCATGAATAGCGATAAAAATACGAATGTACGCCTGGCTGCGATTTCAGCCCTTTCAGGAATGATGGATAAAAACGACCGGGTAAAAACCGAGCTGATTAAATCGCTGGCGGTTCAGGAAAATCCACTGCTGCAGATATCGCTGATTCAGGTGCTGACCGAGAAGGGAGTGAAAGAAGCCAAACAGCAGATTGAAACCATTACAAACAATGAAAAAACCGATGAAAGCGTAAAAGCTTATGCCAAGGATATGATGAAAATAATCATATAAAATCAGGTAACGACGAAACTGCCGGCGCGACTCGCAAACCTGATCAGTTAAATTTAAAATTAATTTGAGTATCCGTTATGCATCCCAATTTGTAGTAAAAGTGTCATTAAGTGGTCATTGATGGTCATTAAATTGTAAAAGCGATGAATGACAATAAATGACTAAGTCAGATTAACGAAAAGCTCAATTGGGTGAATTAGTGAACATTCTACAACTTAAAAATTATTAGCCATGAAAAGAATTGCTATCATAGTTACAGCGCTTGTCTTTCCCTTTTTATTGATGGGGCAAACCAAAAAATTTGAATACACGCCCAAGGTGAAAAACAAGATTGAGATTTCTAATTTGTTGGGCGAGATTTCGCTGCAGAATTCGAGCGGAAACGCCATTGTGATTGAGTCGGATTTTAACCTCGAACGCCCCGACAGGGCTGCCGGGCTTAAACTACTGGGTGCGATGGAAGACAACACCGAACTGGGAGTTAATGTCAGCGAAGAAAACGGCATTGTCAGCATTCAGGGTGCAACCCGCCAAGTACGCGATTATAAGTACAAAATCCTTGTCCCGACCGGAATGGCAGTGAACCTCGACTACGGAAGCCCGTTTGCCAAAGAAGATGTAGTTGTCGATTCGTTTACGGGAAGCCTGGAGATCAAAACACTCAACGCGAATGTGAAGATTACCAAATCGTCGGGCCCATTTACGGTCAATTCCATTAGCGGAGACGTGGAGGTTGTTTTCGACAAGATTAACCAGAGCGAGCCAACTTCACTGGCAACCGTAAGCGGATTGGTTGACGTTACCCTTTCTGGTTCGGATAAGGCAAATATCGAAATCAGCACCATCAACGGGAATGTGTTCAATAACCTTGACCTGAAAAGTACGGCCAAACCTGTTGAGAAAGATAAACTTGCTTATGGGATGGATGCTCTCCGGATGCAAGGCGGAAATTCGTACGCCCTGAACGGCGGCGGCCAGAAAGTCTATTTGAAAAGCATTTCAGGAAACATTTACCTGCGCAAACATTAAACTTCCCGAACATGAGAAAACTTATTTTAACCGCTATTCTGATAGTGGCTGCAATCGTCGTGTCGTGGTCGCAAAAAGTGATTACCAAAAAGCTGGATGTTCAGGGCAAAAAAGTCGAGATGAAATTCGATTTTGCTGAAAACATCCGGGTGGAAGCCTGGGATAAAAATACCGTCGAACTGGAAGTAACTGTGAATATCGACGATAACCGTTACAACGATTATTATACCCTGAACGTGAATGAACACGCCGGAAGTGCCGACCTGATTGAAAAAGTTGATTTCGAAGGCATCAAAAAACTGAAAGGCCAGAAAGATTGCTGCAATTTCGAAACGAAGATCAACTATAAGCTGAAAGTGCCTGCCAACCTGGAATTCAATCTGAAAACCATTTCGGGCAAAATTGAACTGGTTGGTTCCGTGGGCAAAATGTCGATTAATTCGATTAGCGGTTTTATCGATTATTCCATTCCGGCCACAATGAAAGCCCGCATCAACCTGGAAACCGTAACTGGCGATGTATATTCGGATGTGAAGTTCGATAAAAGTGCTTCGAAAGAAATGACCTGGGTTGGCACCAAACGCGATTTGACCCTTAATGGCGGGACCTTACCAGTTGAACTGAAAACCGTGAGCGGTGACATTTATCTTCGGAAGACAAAACAAATCAACTAAGGAATGAATAGAGGATTATTTTAATATCAGCAGTTTATTAAAAGTGCGAAAGCCATTTCAGTTTCTGGAGTGGCTTTTTGCATTTCTACTCTTTTGAAAATTTTGAGTTGCCAAATGTGTTGATAGTCAGGAAAAACCAAAGAAAAGTATTAGATTTGGTAAGACGAGATACTTTTTTGTAAAATCAACATTTAAAGTCATGATATACAGAATTATATTAATCATATTTTGTGTTTCTGCTATTGGAACGAATGTGTTGGCACAGGATAATTCCCAGATTAAAAAAGTTGAAGTTGATAGTTTGAAAATTTACCAGGTTGAAAAATTAAAACAGGAAATTGAACAACTTAAATCCGAGAATTCATCCAGTCCAATAGTCCGGAGACTCCCTACCTATGTCGGAATTATAACAGCTTTGGTTGCTTTAGTTGGTGCATTTATTTCGTATTCGAAATATTTAGAAGAAAGGCAAAGCGAAACAGACCAAAAAATACAGGAGAATAAACTTCATCTCGAAGCGAAGTTCGATTCAGTTATAAATAATCTGGGTTCGCCAAGTCATTCCATTCAGGCCAGCGCAGCCATCTCTTTATTAACTTTTTTAAGACCCGAATACAAAGAATTTCATCAACAGGTTTATTTGATTTTACTTGCTAACCTGAAAACAGATCTTCCGGAAAATATAAATGCGCTTCTGGTAAAAACATTCGAAAAGGCGATACGACTTAACATTGAAGCCCTACAGTCGCAAAAGTCAGATAAGCTCAATAACAACAGGTCCAGTATTGAGCTTGACCTGTCGAGAGCTAATCTGTACCGAATTGATCTTCATGGATTAGACCTTGAGAATGTGGATTTAGCATTTTCAAATCTTCGAAATGCTAATTTGGATGGTTGCAATCTGAAGCGAGCTAAAGGTTTTAAAACAAATTTAAGTGGTGCCAGGCTTTCACGGTCGAATATGACCGAAGGGCGGTTTGATCAGGCAAATTTCGAAGACGCGCAATTTCATGAAACCAATTTGATTTCCACCAAACTGAAAAATACCAATTTAAAAGGAGCCGAATTTCAAAAGGCTAAACTGCAAGATGCGAACCTCGATGAATCTGAAATTTATGGTGCTAAGTTTGAACAGGCAAATTTAAATAATACTTACCTGAGAAAAATAAAATGTAGGGAATCTGATCTGGCAACTATTGTAAAAGCAAAAGATGATAGCTGGGGAAAAGCAAATTTTGACAAGGATATCTATGCTAAATTAGAGCAGATGTCATTAAAAAAGAGGGAGTCGAATACAACTGCCCAGGGACAAGCCACAACGCAGGGTAACGTTAATAACCAAATGGATCCAACTCCCCAATAGATGCAAGATAGCAAATTTTTTTGAAAATATTGGTATTTAAACCTATAAAACCAGCGCTACCTCTTGAAAATTAACATTATCTGGAGAAGTATCTGATGAAAACTTCCTGCCAGTTGATAGGCTGGGTTTCGGCATCTCTGCACTCTTGGAAAATACGCACTTCGGCTGCTTTCCTTCGATACGCCCAGCTACTCAGGAAGCACGTTGCTCAGGGAGCGGCACATTTTCAAGTATTCGTAGGCCAATTTCTTGAACACTTCCGGTAAAATCACGAAGCATTATATGTTGAGGATGCAACGATGGGTCTCCGACATCGGATGTTCCGTCTCAGGGATGGAGTTTCCGATATAAAACATCGAAAGGAGAGGCTCAGGGGTGCAGCATTCCGGTTAAAACATGCAAGCTTCAGTCTCTTACATCGATTGTTCCATATAAAACACGGAAAGGTTCGTGTAAAAGGTCGAACGTTCCGTGTTTGAAGTGGAGGGGGGTACTTCCGAAGTACCCCCCTCCACTTCACAAGTACCCCCTTGACTGTATTTTTCGAGCTCATCATTGAGTACTCCCTTCGACTGCTTCGCGCTCAGGGAGCGGCGCATTGATGAGCATTCGCTGCAATGAAACAGAAATATTTGCACACCCCGCTCCCTGAGCAGCCGGAGGCGTGTCGAAGGGAGTTATTGATTAGAATGTTGAAGGCAATTGCTCTTTAAAGGTAGCGAAATCAAGATGTAATATGTTATATTTGAAACTACATAAGGCGATTCTAATATTTCAGAAATTTGACCATGGCAGAAGAATTAAAAGATTTCGACGAGGAATTACAATCTGGTAAGTACCTTTTCAAATACTGCAAGTTTGACGTTAATGCATTGCAAATAATCATTAATAAAACGCTTTATTTTTGTTCTCCAGATAAATTGAATGATCCTCTGGATTCCAATTTTGATATAGAAATAACTAATCCGAATAATTTTAAAGAGAAAACAAGAGACAATATCAAATATTCAGGTTTCCCTTTAAGTGAGGATGTAAAACTTCTATTAAAAGACTACGGATCAGTAATGGGCAATGTTAAGAGTCAGAAAAAGTTGTTTGAAGGTTATTTTAAATATATGCAAAATACCTTTCTTGGAATTTGTTCCTTCTCAACAAAAATAAAAGATGGAAATTTACTTTGGTCCCATTATGCTAATGAAGCTAAGGGTTTATGTCTAGTATTTGATAAAGAAAAACTTGTTGAGTCATTAAGTCAAAAACTAGGACTTAGTTATAGAATACTAAAGGGGAATATAGATTATGATGGAATAAAACCACTTTTAGTTAAAATTACAGAAGATAATGATTTAGAATACAGTTTCAGTCACTTGTTCTCTAAAACGAAGCATTGGTCAAGTGAAGAAGAATATCGAATAGTATTAGAAAAATACGAATCTAGCCCTTTTGATTTTGGTTTTAGTATGTTTTACCCATTTTTGAAATTTGATGACAGCTGTTTAGAATTTATAATCTGGGGGGAAAGGATTTTAGAAGAACATTCTCAACTTTTATTAAAATTAAAAGACGAACATGTTTTCGCTGCAGAATTACTTAACCATGAGTTTGATCGGTAAAAAACGCGACAACTATTTCACTTCCACCTCTCCCCCCATCTCCGACCTCCCTGCCTCGCCCAGCGCTTCAATCGAAAAATAGTAAATTGTTTCTTTGTCCAGTCCGCGGAAATTATAGTTGGTTTCGCCGTTCACGGTGATGCAGTTGTATCGTTTGCCGGGAGAGACGCCGTACCAAATGTTGTAGCCATAAGCGTGGGCTGATGGGTTCCAGTTGATCATTGCATTGCGCGGGTCAGCAGCAGAGCGGTTCACCTTAAAATTGCGGACTTCCTCGGGTTTTTCTCCTTTGGCAAGTCCAAATACCCGGAAATCGCTGATGGCAAATGAGCCGGTTGGCATGTGGATATTTTCTATTTTCAGGAAACGGGTGTTGACCGGCTTTTTCAGTTCCACGTAATCGTGCGGCACATCGCGGTCATTGTCGCTTTTGTCCACCAACAGCGTCCAGTTTTGGCCATCAACCGATTGGTAAATGCGATACTGGTGGTACAAATCCATTGCTTTGTTGTGCTGAAAAGCCTTGTGGTCGTAGTAATTGATTTGCAAAGCGTACACTTCTTTTACTGCGCCCAAATCTATTTGCAGCCATTCGCCCGGATTACCGGTTTTTGCTGCCCAGTAGGTGCGTATGTTTTCGTCGGAAGCATTTTTTGCCATAAAATCGCCATCCGTAGAAGAAACTGTGACGGGTTTTTGGTAGGAGAGGAGCATCCATCCGGAGAAGGTTTCGCTGCAGTGGTCGGTGGCTTTGGTTGGGGTCAGGCAAGGGTAATCGCCATAGCCGGTTGAGGCGTACATCGTTCCATCTTCGTCGAAACCAGCAGGGTAAATGCCAATGCGCCGTTCGAATTTGTATTTCAGCGATAACATGCAAGTCGCGACATGCCAGTAATTTCCGTAGTTGTCAGCAAATGTTCCGCCATGGCCGGCTCCCTGCACAAAACCACCGGGTTTGTACGACATGGGGTTGTGTTTCTGGTAGGCGAATGGCCCCAGCGGATGGTCGGCCACGTAAACGCCGTCGGCATACACCTTGAATTCGGTTCCGGGAGCGCCGTATTGGAAGTAATATTTGCCGTTGTGTTTGGTCATGAAACTGCCTTCGGTAAAGGGCGCCAGCGTGGTGCTGTCGTCGTTGTTCATACCGAAGCGTTCCCAGCCGTGTTGTTCGGGTTTTAGCATCGTAACATCGATGATTTTGCTTTTCGGGTAAAAATTACTGCGATTTAGCTCGACGCCTTTGAGTGGCCATTCGTTGCTCGATCCGTAATACATGTACAAACGCCGATCGTCGTCGAGGAACAATCCCGGGTCCCAGAATGGCAGCGAAACCGATTCAATTTTGCGTTTAAACCGTCCGCTTTTGGGATCGGTGCTGTACCAAACCGGCAATCCGCGATAGGTCGAACCGGTGTAAAACAGCGTGTCGCCGCTCACGAACGCAGCGGGGGCACACTGGTCATCGTCGGTTGGGGTGCGTTGGAAACTGGCATACACAAATTCCCAATGGCTCAAATCTTTCGAAACATGAAATCCGCCCTGGTTGGTCGAGAACAGGAAATATTCGCCTTTGTAGTTCACCAAAATCGGGTCGGCCGACGAGCGGAACGAGCCATTCTGTTTCACATTGTTGTTGTATGGCTCGAAGTTATAGCTGATGTTTACCGGGTTGCAGAAGGTTGTTGGGTGATCGTTTAGCGGATCGAACCATTCGGTTACCCGCGCCTTTTCGCCTTTTACTGATATTAATTTCTGCGGATTCAGTTTAATGTCGACCTTGCTTCCCAATCGTTTTACATTCACATTCGCCATCTCCATGCCGGGATAATATACCACCATGATGGTATCGCCGTAATCGGCGATTTTGTACATACCGTTGGCATCGGTATTGTCGTGCGCAGGACTGTATTGATACATCACTGTTGCACCTTCGAGCGGTTTCCCATCGGGACCTGTAACCTGCCCGGTGCGAAATTTCTTCTTTTTCAATGTGATTGTATAGTCGCTTACCTGGCCTTTCACCACGATAACACTGTCTTCGGATTCCTGTGCTTTTGCCGAAAAGGAAAGAGAAAAAAGGAAAAAGAAAAGGGGGAGGAGTAGGTTTTTCATGGTTGGTTTTGATAAGAAGTAATTTAGCCACAAAGGCACCAGGACACTAGGTTTCTCCAAGAATAAAGCTTGGTTTTCAATGTTAGGGCCTTTGTGCCTTCATGGCTAAATATAGATTATTTCAGCACAAACGCTGCTTCCAATGTATTGGCTGAGCTGGTTCCAACAAACACTTTGAAATCGCCGGGTTCGCTGACCAGTTTCAGATTGCCGTTGTAGAAACGCAGGTCTTTTTCAGTTAAGGTAAACTCAACGGTGCGGGTTTCGCCTTTTTTCAGGAATATCTTCTGAAAACCTTTCAGTTCCTTCACCGGACGTGTTACGCTGCCTACCATATCGCGTAAGTACAACTGAACCACTTCGGCGCCATCGTAGTTTCCGGAGTTGGTTACCTCAACCGAAACTTTCAACATACCGCTGGTAGTCAGGCTCGAATCCGATAATTTCAGGTTTTTGTAATCGAACGTGGTGTAGCTCAAACCAAATCCAAATGGAAACAATGGGTCGTTTGATACGTCGAGGTAATTCGAGCGGAATTTCGAGAACCATTTGCCTTCGTCCAACGGACGACCAGTGTTTTTGTGGTTATAATAGAGCGGAATTTGTCCAACGTTCTGCGGGAATGTTGAACTGAGTTTTCCGGATGGATTGACTTTGCCCAATAGCACGTCGGCAATGGCATTCCCGGCCTCGGAACCTGCAAACCACACATTCAGGATAGCCGGAACGTTTGCTTTTTCCCAGTTGATGGTCAGCGGGCGGCCTGTAAACAGCACCATCACCACCGGCTTTCCGGTTGCGAGCAGTGCTTCCAACAATTCTTTCTGGTTCTCCGGAAGGCTGATGTCGGAACGGCTCGAAGCTTCGCCACTCATTTCAGACGATTCACCTACGGCAGCAATGACTACATCCGATTTTTGGGCTGCAGCAACCGCTTCAGCAATCATTTCCTTTTGTGAGCGGCTGTCCCATTTGGTTGGTTTCCCAAAAATGCTGATTCGTGCGTCGAGTTTCGGGTCGCTCACCACATTGGTTCCCATGGCATACAGAATGTTTGCTTCATTTCCGAGCGCATTCTTCAACCCATCGAGCAACGAAACCGATTTTGCAAAATCGCCAGCCACACTCCAGGTCCCAGGCATATTTTCGCGATTGTCGGCCAATGGGCCAACCAAAGCAATGGTTTTTTTATTCTGAAGTGGCAATGTTTGATTGTCGTTTTTCAACAAAACAAACGTCTGAGCGGCAATTTCGCGGGCTGCCTGACGATTTTCAGGTGTAAAAACTTCGGTTTTCGCGCGGTTAACATCGCAGTAGCGGTAAGGGTCTTCAAACAAACCGAGTTGGTATTTGGCTTCCAGGATCCGGCGACAGGCCTGATCGATTTTCTGAAGTGTGACTTTACCTTCTTTCAGCGATTCAGCAGTGGTATTGAGCAGTCCGTCGCTCACCATGTCCATATCTACACCGGCATTCAGGGCCAAAGCCGAGACTGCTTTCAAGTCGCCAACTCCGTGCTGGGTCATTTCCGCGATACCGGTATAATCAGTCACCACAAACCCGTTGAAACCCCATTCTTTGCGTAGAAGGTCGGTCAACAGCCATTTATTGCCGGTTGCCGGGATACCGTCGATTTCGTTAAACGAAGCCATCACAGTGCCTGCACCTGCATCGATAGCGGCTTTGTAAGGAGGTAAATATTCGTTATACATACGGATATGGCTCATGTCGGTAGTGTTGTAGTCGCGACCGGCTTCGGCAGCGCCATACAATGCAAAATGTTTTACACAGGCCATGATGGTATTGTTTTTCCGGAGGTCGTCGCCCTGGTAACCTTTTACCATGGCTTGGGCAATTTTAGAACCCAAATAAACATCTTCTCCTGAACCTTCGGAAACTCGCCCCCAACGTGGATCGCGGGCTATGTCGACCATGGGCGAGAAAGTCCAGCAAATACCATCGGCACTGGCTTCCTGAGCAGCGATACGGGCACTTTTTTCAATCAGGGGCATGTCCCAACTGCACGACATCCCAAGCGGAATCGGGAAAACAGTCTGATACCCGTGAATCACGTCCATCCCGAAAAGAAGTGGGATTTTCAGGCGGCTTTGTTCCACCGCAATTTGCTGAACATCGTGAATCTTCTGCGCACTTTTGATGTTGAAAAGTCCGCCCACTTTGCCTTGTTTGATTTTTTCGGAGATGTTGTTGTTGCTTCCAGCGCCGGTAATAATATCTCCGGATGCCGGCAAATTCAACTGGCCCAGCTTTTCATCAAGGGTCATTTTTTTCATCAGGTTATCAACAAAGGTCTTCATTTTAAGATCTTCACTTGACGGATTTTGGGGAGTGAATGACATGAGCAGTGACGTACACAATGCCAGTAAAATCAACAGAGTTGTTGCCTTTTTCATTTTTGTGGTTTTTAAATCTTGTTTGTTTGCGTTGAGTGCAAATATGAAAAAATTAACCACAGTAGACACATAGGACACAATAGAAAAATATCAAATATTCTGAAAAGTCTACCTTAATCATTTCATTTTCGAAATTTCTATGTGTTTTATGAACCTATATGGTTCAATATTTAAAACGTAAATCCCAGATTGGTTAATCCGTTCTGAACATCTTTATCCTGCATAAACAGTTTCCAGAGCAACTGTGTCCGGTAGTTTTCAATCATCGCCACAATTGGACCCTGGTCGATGGCCAAATAGCGCGGCGGACACCAGTTCTCGGTTTCGCTGAACGCATCGTAAAATCCATATTTGCCCCAAAGTTTATCGCCCATTTTATCGTAGAAATAACGGGCGGTTCGCATACTTTCTTCCGGAGAATATGGGAACGACGAAAGCGCTGCGGTTGGTGAAATTACTCCGAGATCGTTGGATGGCATGTGAGCATTGTACCCCTGCACGGAGTAACTGGCTGTCAGACCCCAACAATCGAGGCCGTAACCTTTGAATTTCTTCGGATTCTCGACGCAGTACTGGTAGTCGATCATCACCTGGTTGCGGTTTTCGTCCCAGTAACTGGCATATTTGTCTTTCAGGTTGCGCGGATCGAGGCCGAGGTACGAATAATGTGCCCAGAAAAGCGGGCCTCCATATTCGGCAGCGCCATTGTGTTTCAGCTTCAGGGTATAACCGTATTTGGTTGTTTCTCCGTTAATTCCACCGTTTCGCGCCCAGCATTGGTGGTAAGCTTCGGGCGAAAGCGGATAAGTTGGAGAACTGGCACCCAGCACATAGGCAATCAAACATTCGTTGTAGCCTTCAATGGCAAAATTCATTTCCCAGTTGTAGGTTGGCGACCAGTGCCAGTACAAAGCCGGTTTCCCGTTTTGGTACCAGCTCCATTCCACTTCGTTGCAAAGTTTGGCAATCTGACCAGCCAATGCTTTTTCTGCCGGAACATCCTGTTTCAGGTAGTTCTTCGCACAAATCAAACCTTGTATCAGATAAGCAGTTTCAACAATGTCGCCACCATTATCCTTCGTGCTGAAAGGTTTGATTTTGCCGGTTTCGCCATATAACCAGTGAGGCCAGGCGCCATGAAAACGATCGGCTTTTTCGAGAAATCCGGCAATTTTGGTCAGTCGTTCTACTCCAGCTTTCCGGGTAATAAAACCACGATCCATGGCCACAATAATCGCCATCAGGCCAAATCCTGAACCTCCGGAAGTGACCACGCTTTTGTCGTTTTCAGGATAAATACCGTCGGTATGAATACGCTCGCAAGCCATTCCTGAAGTGGGTTCAGCGCCATCCCAGAAATACTGGAACGTTCGGTATTGTATCAAAGTCAGCAACGAATCGTCCGAAATCGGTTGAACGGCGGCCGTTTCCTTTTTCTGGTTTGCATTGCTGCCGGTACACGAAATGAAACCGATTGCTACAACCAGTCCCACTATTGAAATTTGTAATAGTCTGTTCATTGGGTTTTGTATGTAAATCCAAGTTTGGTTAATCCGGCCTGAACTTCGGGACACGACATGAAAAGCTTCCACAGCAATCCGGTCCGGTAATTCTCGATCATGCCAATTTGCGGTCCCTGATCGATGGCCAGAAATGAATCGGCAAACCAGATTTGGTCTAAACTAAAGGCATCGACAAAACCATATTGTTTCCAGATTTTGTCGCCCAGTTTGTAATAAAAAAAGTTCAATGCCTGAAGCGATTCTTCAGGAGTAAAAGGTAGCGAACAAATTGCAGCGGTAGGCGCGATAAAGCCCTGATCGTTGGCTGGCGAACTGGCCGTGTAGCCTCCCTTAATATCGCTGGCGGTAAGTCCCCAACATTGTTTGCTGTATCCGTAGTAGTTGTGTGGGTTGTCTTTGCAATATTCGTAATTGATTTTCGAATGGTTCACCGTCTGAACCTGGTAATTGGCATAGGCATCCGACAATCCGTTAGGGTTGATGCCCAGAAACGAATATTGCTCGAAAAACAATGGCCCGCCCAATGACTCGCCCAGTGGCAACTGATACCCATAAAAGCTATTGCCATTTTTAATGGCGCCATTCTTTGCAAAACCATTGTCGTACACAATTTTCGGAATGGTGTGCGTTGTGGATGAAGCTGCCATGACATAGGTAATCAGGCATTCGTTCCACCCGCGCACCGGCACATTTACGGCAAAACCATAGTCGGCGCTCCAGTTCCAGTACAACATATTTTCGCCACCTTTCCTGAACCAGTCCCATTCAACGCCATCCCAAAGGGCATTGATGTCAGTGCGCAATTTAGTTTCTGCCAAACCAGAACCATTGAAATACTGGCGCGCAGTAAGCAATCCCATCATCAGGTACGAGGTTTCAACGATATCGGCGCCATTGTCTTTGTCGCCAAAAGGAACGACTGTTCCGGTTGATCCGTTCATCCAGTGCGAAAAAGCGCCATGAAATCGGATGGCTTTGCTGCCCAGAAAATCTGCAATTTTTTGTACCCGAGCCAGTCCGTCGGCCCTGGAAATAAATTTGCGTTCAATGGCAACCGGGATAGCCATAATTCCAAAACCTGTTCCTCCGGAAGTGACCACATCGCCCGATGAATTTCGTTCGAGCGCCATGCCTGAAGTTGGATTCCCCAAATTCCAGAAATATCGGAACGTTTGCTTTTGCACAAGCGTCAGGAGCGAATCCTTGTGTATGACTTCGAACTTGTTGGTCGAATCGATGCCTGTTGTCAGGTTAAGCGTGATAGGCGTGGAAAGGGAGCCGCCAGCTTTCGATTTCAGCGCGTTCGAAACCGACAAGGTGTAGCTCGTCAGATTATTCAGGGTTGAAGCGGGTTTGACGGTCACCATGCTGTCTTTCTTTTCAAACACCAGATTAACAGGAATAGTCACCGAATTTCTATCCGTCAATGTAATCGCCGCTTTAGCTGAAGCCTGATCAAGTACCGATGAGAAAGCGATTTTTACTGATAGCAAATCGATTAACCCTTTGTAATCGAAGCCCGAAAAAGTTCCGTTCACTTTCACCGAATTGTAGCTGAATGAAATGCTCGCCGGATCAGGGTTTTCATTTTTCCGGCAGCTTAGAGCCAGAAGAAGCAACAAAATGTACACTGTCAATTCTGATATCCGGTGGTTCATCGGAGAGTTTGGAGTTTCGTATGAGTTTTTCAAAAGCGACCATCCCAAAAGTCGTAAAAATGAATTACAACCTTTGAGACAGTGCTTTTTGTTGGTTTACTAAATTATTCTTTTCTCTCTTATTTTTAAGAAATGATCATTCGTTATTGGAAAATCTTTTCGAATGACTAATGACTTTTTCCTAATCTTTATTTTTCAGCGTTCATAATGGTTTTCACCTCGTCTTGCGTCAGCGCTTTGTTAAAAATGCGCAATTCATCCATCAAACTCAGGTCTGAGAAATGGCTCCATTCGGTGAAACGTGGAGCTCCAGACATGATCGAAAGAAGGTCGCAACCGGTCCAGTCGATTCCGCTAAATGTCCCCTGTTTAGCTACCTCGCCATTGACGTAAACCACGCATTCAGTTCCTGAAATGGTAAATGCCATGTGAGCCCATTGCCCGGTTGTTGGATCGACTGTTGCCGCAGCGCCACCATCAAACCACGAATCGGCAGTTCCATTCCCGGCGTTCAGTTTAAAGATTTGAGCGGTTGCTGAACCTTCTCGGAAGAAGCGGAAGCCCGAATTACGATTGTTTTGAATGGCCGGATATCCGGCATTTGTTTTGTCCTCAGGGCCCATAACTAAAATACCACCACGATCGGGAGTTGCATTAATCTTCGTCCAGAATACAGCGCTAAAATTGCTATTCTTTAATCCGGTGGCTGGGAAGGTCAGGTACGAATCGGTTGCACCGGCATAAGCTCTTCCTTTTTTACCGTCAGCAAAGTCAGGAGTGCCAACTTTTGTTGCAGTTGTGTTGGTATTCAGCTCTTTGTAGCTGCCTTCAAATGGCATATAAAATACTTCGCCCGGGTATTTTGCCACATAAGGCGAATCGTTTTGGATGATGGTCTGAATTTCAGTTTGTGTCAGCGCTTTGTTAAAGAAACGCAACTCATCGAATTTGCTCAAGTCTGATTTATGGTCCCAATAGGCAAAGTTTGGAGCCCCTGAAGCAATTGATATGGTTGAGCATCCAGTCCAGTCGATTCCAGTATTGGCAACCGTAGTAGCAACAGCGCCATTGATATAAATGGTACAGTTGGTCTGAGAAACCGTGAATGCCAGGTGCACCCAATCGGTATTTGAAGTTTTGACAACACCGCCATCGTTCCATGTTTCACCAGCGCCAGTTCCAACGTTCAGTTTAAATCGTTGCTCGGTTGCACTGCCTTCGCGGAAGAAACGCACCCCTTTGGTACGGTCTTCGCCTGCCGGACTGATTGAAATAAGCCCGGCCCTGTCGGGTGACGCATTTAATTTAACCCAGAACTCAGCCGAAAATTCAGTGCCTGTTAAACCTGCCAATGGGAATGTCAGGTACGAATCGGCTGCGCCAGCATAGGCGTTGATGCCTTTCAAACCTGTACCGGCAAAACCTGGAGTTCCGACTATCGTAGCCGCCTTAAAACTGATTTTTTCTACATAATCACCGTCAAATGGCATATAGAAAGTTTCACCTGCATATAGCGCTGTATATGGCGGTTTTTTTTCGAATTTTACTGAAGTATTGGTTACTTTCCCGTCCAGATCGGTAGCCTTAATGGTTAAGGTATGAACGCCATTTGAAACTTTGTTGTAGGAAAACTGCTCCACAGCGCGCCGATAATCTTTGAAACTTGCAAAACTTGTAATTTCAGTCCCATCCATCAATACTGAAATCGATTTCAGTTCGATATCGTCGGTAACTTCAAACTGGATATTGATAGTCGCCAGAAGTTCAGGTACCTGAATTTTGACACCTTCGGTCGGATACTTAATGGTCACCGCGGGCGCCGAAGCATCAGTGCCGGGAGCTATTGCCGTGATTGGATCAATGCCTTCGTTACATGCTGTAGCAAAAACGATGATAAACAGACAAACTAATATATTTTTAAAAATTTTCATTTTTCTTTCATTTTAAGTGGTCAAATTAGTTATTGCTTTAAAGCTGGCAGTAAGTCAACCTGGGTTTGCGGATAGGGAAGGAACGTTTTATCTGCCGTAAAAGTCCTGCCATCGTAGCTCAGTTCGGCTGATTTGCCAAGGCGTACCATGTCGTAATAACGGGTTCCCCACTCCATTGCCAATTCAGCATACTTTTCGTTCATCACCGCGGCATTGTCAACACTGGCAAGCGCCGGCATGGCCGACCTTGCCCTGACTGCGTTAACAGCGGCCAGTGCGGTCATCGCGGAGCTTGTGGCTCCCTGGGTGAGGGCTTCGGCGTGCATCAGCAATATTTCGGCATAACGGATACAGATGAAATTTTTGTTTGTTCCGTAATCAGTACGGCCAGGTGTCAATTGATCGGAAGGCAAATAGTGTTTTCCACTGGCAAACAAGGCCCTTGCATAATCGTTGATGCGGTCGCCCGAGCGGGTCGTATTTGTAATCCAGGATGGCAGGGTCGCATATTTCGAATCTTTTTGGATTTCGGCAATTCCGCGGTTGGTAAAGAGTACGCTGGTTTCCAGACGAACCGTTTCTCCACGGTCGAGCATGAATTTGATGTATTTCATGCTGGGCTCCCAGAAACCCCAACCATCGCCGGCACCGGTAACTTTGGGCGTCCAGCCCTGGGGCCCGAAAAAGGCATACAAATAAGCGTAGTTATCGCCCGAGCCTTTCCCGAAGTCTGAATACTGCATTTCAAGCAGGTTTTCCTTGTCTAGTTTTCCACCAATCTTGAAAAGTTTATAATAGTCGGGTTCAAGGGCAAACTTACCGGAACTGATGATTTGAGATGTTGCCTCGGCAACAGCCTGATAGTTTTTCAATTCGAGGTTAGCCAATGCCTTGATGGCCAATGCCGTGTATTTGGTCACGCCGCCGGGTATGTCGGTTCGTTCGTTTGGATTCGAATTTGGCAACATCGAAATGGCCTCGTCCATCTGTGCCGAGATGTGTTTCATTACCTCGTCTTTTGTGGCTAGTTTGGCAACCAACATCTCAGAAGGATCGGAACTGGTTGGAATGAATATCGACCCCCAAACGCGGGAAAGGTTAAACAGCCACCATGCACGAAGCGTTTTTGCTTCAGCAATGTATTGGTCGGCAAGTGCTTTGTCGCTGGCTTTTTCCTTGTAAAGTGCAATTTGTTCCATTGCAGAATGTGCAATGAAAATATGCCCGTAAAAGTTTTGCCAAACCGAATTGTACATCCAGAAATCCTTGTTGTAGTTGAATTTATCGGTTTCGGCAAAGTCTTGCTGGTCGCCCAAACCACCTGCATTTACATCGTCGCCACGAACTGAAATGAGTGGATAATTTTCCCATCCAATGGCATTAAAAGTAGCATACACCCCATTCAGTGGTAAAATCATATTGTTGCTGAGGGTGTAATCGGTTTGTCCGGTGAACGATTTGTTTTCGGGTAGCACGTCCAACTTATCCTGACATGCAGTTGCTGCCAGCAATGCAACAATCGCAAATGTGAGCTTTATAGTGTAATTTCTAAGTTTCATAGTACTAGATTTTAGGAATTAAAATTTGATATTCAGCCCAATCGTGTAAACCGCTGGTACCGGATACGTTTGTGTATCGATACCGTTTGCTACTTCAGGATTGAACCCGTTGTATTTAAAGAAAGTAAGCGGACGGTCGGCAGTTAGTGAAATGCGTGTCTCGGGCAGTGAAGCTCCAAATACTTGTTGCTTTTTGATGTTGTAAGCCAATTGCACGTTTTGGATACGGAAGAAAGAACCGTCTTCCACAAAATAGTTGCTCATTTTCTGGTTCCAACCTCTTCTTAAGCCTGATGCAGATGGATATTTGTTTGAAGTACCCTCGCCATGCCAGCGGTTAATAGCCAAATCGGCATCCATGTTACCATCGGCAGTCCAGATGATTTCGCCACGTTTGCGGTTCAATATCTTATTCCCGGTTTGGCCTACCATGTTGGCCGAGAAATCGAAGTTTTTGTAGGAAATTCCCAGGTTTATACCATACATGAAAGTTGGGAAATACGAGCCTAATACCACACGATCGCTGTCGTCAATCTTTTTGTCGTTGTTTTGATCCTTGTACTTTAAATCGCCGGGAACCAGGCCATTGGCTTTTGCAAACGGATCGGCATCAATTTCGGCCTGATTTTGGTAAACACCAATCACCTCGCGCCCGAAGAACGCCAGAAGCGGTTGCCCAACGATTGAACGTTGACGAAACTCGGCACTTCCCCCATCGATATAAGGTTGTCCGTAAAGGTCGCGGACTTCGTTTTTCAATGTGGAAATGTTGGCGCCAATCGAGTATTTAATGTCTTTGGTTAGGTTGTCGTTCCAGTTTAATGCAAGTTCGATCCCTGAATTCCGGATGATCCCAACGTTTTTAAGCACGCTTCCGCCAATAGCGGGAATATTAACATTGATGGCGGCATTTTTGGTGTCGCGGATATAATAATCAGCATCAACTGACAAACGGTTCTTCAGCAATCGGGATGTTAAACCGAAATTAAGTTCTTCGGTTACCTCCCATTTAAGCGACGAAAAAGTGTTCGTGGTTTTTGTTCCTGAAACCAGCACTCCGCCAATTGCAGTTTGAATAATGCTCGTTGTGTTGGCGCCGTCGCTGGCCTGGATGTTATCGTTACCCAATTCTCCCCAACTGGCGCGTAATTTCAGGAAGTCGACAACCCCATTTTCTTTCATGAAGCTTTCTTCAGAAACAACCCACCCAGCGCCTACTGTTGGGAAATAGCCCCATTTTTGTTGGTATTTCGAACTTCCGTCGGCCCTCATCGTGGCATACATCAGGTATTTTTCATTGAAATTGTAGGATAGCCTCCCGAAGTAGGATAACCCATATTCCCTGGCTCCTGAATCACCAACTTTTTCAGCCACTTTTGTTCCTGATTGATCGATGTACCAGGATTGTTCATTATCGATTGGGAAATTAAGGCCTTGGGCTCCCAATTTATTGAAGGCTTCATCCCTAAACGAAGTTCCAGCCATAACTGTAATCCCATGCTTCCCGAACTTATCAGTGTATGTTAATACGTTATCCCAAATCTGGTCAGAATAATTAGTCATCCAGCGGGTAATTGTTGCATCTTTTTGCTGGAAACTGTTTCCGATGAAATAAGGTAGATCGACATTGCGTTCGTCGAGCGAAGTAAAGGCATGATTGTATGTCGATTTGATTGAAAGTTTTTCAGGAATAAGATCAAGCTTCACGTAGAAGTTGGCCAACATTTTCTTGGTTTTTAAGCGGTTGTTGTTGTATTTCATCGTTGGGAACGGGTTTTGCCCGCTGCGGTACCCCAAATCCTGGGCGTTCGCCCATTTTTCGGGCCATGCGGTGGTATTTTGTTCGTCGTAAACCGGCATAATCGGAACAGCAAAATAAGCCTGGTTCCAAGCGCCAGCTTCTTCGCCATACTTGATGGCATTACTGAAAATCATATTTCCACCGATGGTCATCCAGTCGTTCACTTTAAAATCAATTTTTGAACGAAGGTTGAAACGTTCGTATTCGTTCTTCATATCCAAAACACCTTCCTGTGAAAAATAACTTGTCCCTATTGAGTATGAAGCTTTTTGATTTCCACCTGAGACACCCAGGCTGTGGTTTTGAATTTGTGCGGGACGGAGAATTTCTTTATACCAGTCGGTATTCACATCCGGGACGTTGGGATTGATCCGGCTGCGTCCATAACGTTGCATGGCATTCAGTATAAAACTGGCATCTGCCGCTGAACCTGATTCCATGGCCATTGTTGTGAATTGCTCGGCATTGGCCATTTTTAATACGTCCTGGGCCACCTGCATCCCATAATAACCGTCGTAGGTAATTTCTGATTTCTGGTTGATGACGCCCGATTTGGTTTCGATCAGCACTACGCCGTTGGCAGCCCTAACACCATAAATTGCTGCGGCTGAAGCATCTTTTAGTACCGAGATGGACGCAATGTCTGAAGGGTTCAGGAAATCGATGTTGTCGAAAAACATTCCATCGACAACATATAGTGGAGCATCGTTATTGTTTGAAGTTCCATCACTTTTAGTCGGATAAGAACCAACGCCGCGAACCCGTATGGTTGGTGCATTGCCCGGGGCACCGTTGCTTACCACCTGAAGCCCTGCGACTTTTCCCTGCAATGACTGCATAGCCTGGCCAGCCGGTGTCTTTGCCAATTCTCCTGATTTAATCGTTGAAATGGAAGAGGTGAGGTCTTTCACCTTTTGCGTTCCATAACCAACCACAACTACTTCGTCAACATTAAATGACTCTTCTTTCATTTGAACGTTGACTGAATTGCGATTGTTAACCGGTATCTCTTGTGTTTGCATCCCTACAAAACTAAATACCAGGGTTGCCTGTGGGCTGGCTTGAAGTGAATATAGCCCGTCGGCATCAGTTATTGTGCCCTGCGTGGTGCCTTTTACGAGTACACTAACCCCGGGCACCGATTCATTCTTTATATCAGTTACTTTTCCTTTTACTGAAAGCGTGTTTTGAGCAAAAAGGATTGATACTGACAATAGAAGATTCAGTACAACAAATAGTTTTTTCATAGTCAGATTGTTTTAGTTATCAAAAATTCGCAAAACAAAACTAAACTACCCTGAACTGAATGCGAAAGAAATCGGTACACCTCTAATTCATCGGTAACAAAAAATGTTGCACAACAACTACACTTTTACCTCATCTCGTTTTGTAATAAGGATCATAAATATTTGTTTATCAGTGAAATTTAACTAAACAAAAAAACACAATTGATGTCGTTGATGAAGAGGATAACTGCTTTGAAACGCATTGAATTTTAGTCGATAATGAAGTCTGTCTGATCAAAGTTCGCCATCTAAGGCATAAAAATCGTTACATAATTCCGATAAAGAATTACATCATTCACACATTGCGGAGTTTTCACAATTTCTTGTCGAATGAACAATAAGCCATCTTTTCCGTCGATTTGAGATAAAGTTTTATGACTCAGAAAACACCTGTTTTTTTACTATTTTTAGTTCCTCTAAATTGAAGTTAACCAATGATCAAGTCCATTCAACGGCACATACAACGTATATTTATAGTTTTTCTTTTCCTGTTGGGCAGTCTCCATTTATTTGCCGTATCAGGACATTATCTAAAAAATTATACCAAACAGGAATATAAAGCCGCCAGCCAAAACTGGTCGGTAACCCAGGATGCAAAGGGCTATATGTATTTTGCAAACAACATCGGATTGCTTGAATTTGATGGAATTACATGGACCCTTTATCCTTCGCCGGGTGGAACTATTATCCGTACGGTGGCCGTTGATAAGAACAACCGCATTTTTACTGCCGGTTATCGCGAATTAGGTTTCTGGGAACGGAACGCACTGGGACGGCTCGTCTACCATTCGCTTAAAAAGGAGGTTGAAAAAAACTTTACTCCCAACGAAGAATTCTGGAATGTAATTACTTCAGGCAACCGCGTCTACTTTCAGTCGTTTTCGAAAATCTATATCTACGATTATCAGAAATTTGCATTGGTTCAGCCTCAGGGATTTATCAATTCTATTTCTGACGGGGGCGACCGGATCTTTGTCAACATCATGGACAAAGGTGTTTTTCAGATTACAGGCGATCAACTGACACCTTACTTAGTTGACGGTTATTTTAACCACAAAGAAATCCGGTTTATTATTTCGCTCAGTCCGTCCGTAAAGCTGATCGGAACTTCAAACGACGGAATACTTAAATACGACGGACTGAAAATGGAGGTCTGGAATACACCTCAACACGATTATTTCCGGAAAAACATCATTAATCGCGGGTGTCTGACTTCGGATGGAAAAATAATCATCGGAACAATCCTCGACGGAATTTCAGTTTTTGATCAGGATGAAAATCTCCTTCATAGGTTCGACAAAGAAAATGGGTTACAGAACAATACCGTGTTGGGCGTGTTTTCCGACACAAATCACAATATCTGGATTTCCTTGGATAAAGGCATCGATTTTATTTCTTTTTCGCCCGATCCATCGTATTCAATTATCGAACGCAAGGAGCTTGGGGCTGTTTATACGGCTGCGATCTATCGCGAAAAACTATACCTGGGAACTAATCAGGGATTGTATTTCAGGCCACTTTTTTCAACTAACGAACCGTTCGTTCTTGTTCCTGAAACACAAGGCCAGGTATGGGATTGTAAAGTAATTGATAACCGCTTGTTTGTAAATCATAATAAGGGAACCTTTGAAATCTACAACAATCAGGTAAAATTTACTCTTGGTTCCGGAGGTTTTTCCATTATCGAAAATCCGCTTAAACCCAATTCACTGGTGCAAAGCACGTATTCGAATCTGGTATTCTACAAAAAAGAGAATGAGCAGTGGAAGATTGACCGGATAAATTATCGGTTTAACGATTTGATCCGCTACCTGGAAATCGACCACTTTGGAAATTACTGGGCCAGCCACATGTACCGGGGAATTTTCAGGTTAAAATTCGACGACCGCGATTCGTTGGTTTACAATCGCTACTACGGAAGTACTGTTTTCGGGAAGGACAACAACATCCACGTGTTTAAGATGGAAGGCCGCATTGTTTTTACGACCGGCGAAAAGCTTTATACGTTTGACGACCTGAAAGATACCATTGTTGATTATTCAACAATGAATGAAAAGCTTGGTTCATACCAAAAGGCAACGCGCATTGTTGCAGGGCCCGATCATCGTTACTGGTTAATCACCGATCAGTCGTATGGTTTGTTTCGCATTGAAAACTCCGAGGTCAGGAAAATAAAGGAATTTCCATCCGGATTGTTTAATAAGCAACTCGTTATTGGCTACGAAAACGTCTTCCCGGTAAGTTTAGGGAAAGCCATTCTTTGTCTCGAAAATGGGTACGCCATCCTGAATACTGATACGATCAGTCCGGCTTCCATGATTTCAGGGAAAAGTCCCGAACTGCGCCGGGTTTCTATCAGCGGCACCAACGAACAATTGGCCGATTTGCCACTAACTGATCAGGAATATAGGATACACTTCAACCGAAATAACCTGCACCTGCGATTTTCTTTTCCTTTTTTCAGCAGCGATAATATTAAATACCAGTCGTTTATTGAAGGTTTAGATCAACGATGGTCGGAGCCCAATGATGTGCCGATTTTTAGCTTTAAGCGTATTCCGGTGGGGCATTACATCGTAAAAGTGAAGGCTATCAATGCCTGGGGCGAATCCAGCAAGGAGTATTCGGTCAATCTGGTCATTCTACCGCCTTGGTATCTTTCGCGACTGGCTTACGTCGCTTACCTGATCCTTGCTATTGCCGGACTGTTGCTTTTCAGACGACGGATTATTGCCAAAACACGCGCAAAAGAAAGTCACGATAGGGAAGAACGTGAACGCGAACTGATTCAACTCCGGAATGAAAAACTGCAGGCAGAGCTTTCGTTTAAAAGTTCGGAATTAGCCAGTTCAACCATGGCAATCATCAAGAAAAATGAGTTTTTGATTGATGTGAAAGAAATACTTCGGAACCAGAAAGAACAGCTTGGTACGCGCTATCCGGATAAATATTACGATACGCTGGTCCGGAAAATTGACGATAACATGAGCAGTCAGGACGACTGGAAGGTCTTCGAGGCTAATTTTGAACGGGCGCACGAGCAATTTATGAAAACGCTGAAGGATAATTACGATGATCTCACGCCCAGCGATTTGCGCTTGTGTGCATTTCTCCGGATGAACCTGGCATCGAAAGAAATTGCACCATTGATGGGAATTTCGGTTCGGGGTGTTGAAAACCACCGGTACCGCCTACGGAAGCGGCTTAATCTTGATGCCGACAGTAACCTAACTGATTTTATCATCAGGTTGTAAAGGACGAAAGTTTCCGCTTTCGAAACCCAATAATTTAAAGCTTGAAATGATATTTACGGACGAATTTATACACGACTTTTCTTCCATTTTTCCTGAACAGCAGAACTTTCTGCCCTGGGAAATTACCAACAGCCTGAAGGAAATCATTCAGAAACGCTTGCTGCAACTGGGCGACGATTATGAAATAAACGATGGTGTAGCCATTCACCAAACGGCAGTTGTTGAGAACGGAGCGGTGCTGAAAAGTCCCGCTATTATTGGCCCCAATTGTGTGGTTGGGGCAAATGCTTATTTTCGCGAAGGCGTTTATCTGGATCAGTCGGTTAAAATCGGACCAGGATGCGAAATTAAAAATAGCATTATTTGCTCCGGAACAGCCATTGCCCATTTCAATTACGTTGGTAACAGCATCATTGGGCGAAATGTGAATTTCGAAGCAGGCTCAATCGCTGCAAACCATTACAACGAGCGGGTTTCGAAACGGATTTTTGTCTTGCATCAATCGGAAGTCATCGATACCGGTGTAGAAAAGTTCGGCTCGTTGGTGGGCGACAACTCCAAAATTGGGGCGAATGCGGTGTTATCGCCCGGAACCATACTCGAAAAGAATACCATTGTGAAGCGGCTAGAACTGGTAGAGCAGTATAAACCTACTGATATTTAGATTAAAGCATGAAATTGAAAACCACACAGGCACATAGATCACAATAGAAAAATACTAAAAAAACTATGTGTTCTATGTGGTTAAAAATAAATAGAAAACCTGATTGAAAATGTAAACACATGAAGAAAGAGATTTCCATTGCTTGCATGAATGACTTACCTCAGCTCATTGAATTGCTGAAAGACCTGTTTACCCAGGATATTGAGTTTGTACCCGATTTGAAAAAACAAAAGATGGGACTGGAAGCTATAATCAACAATCCAGAAATTGGCGAAATCCTTGTTCTGAAAGGCGAAAGCAATATTTTAGGGATGGTTAGTTTGCTTTACAGTATCAGCACTGCTTTGGGCGGGAAAGTCGCGATTTTGGAGGATATGATTATCCATAAGGATTACCGGCAAATGGGACTTGGCAAGGAATTGCTCGGTGAGGCCATCCGTTTTTCCAAAGAGCGAAACTGTTTGCGATTGACCCTATTGACCGATTTCAATAACGATGCAGCCATTAACTTTTACCAGCAATTCGGATTCAAAAAATCGGAAATGATACCGATGAGGTTGGTATTTGGGTAGAAAATGCTCCCTTCGACACGCTTTGCTAACTTCGACTAACGCTCAGTTCACCGCCTCAGGAAGCATGCTGCTCAGGGAGCGGCGCTTTGAGCATCATTAGTAGCCATGAAATAAATCTGTTGAAACACTCGCTGCCTGAGCGTTCGACTGAGCTCACGCCGAAGTCAGCCGTTAGGCGTGTCGAAGGCGGTTCCTCGATTAGGACGACAAAATATGTTTATCAAAAGGTGCGCATAGATAGAGAAAATGAATGGAGATCGTTAACTTTGAAACGATCATAATTCAGTTTTATAAATCAGAATGGACTGTAATACTTCTAAATCACTAAATCTATTTTTATGGGATTAAGCTCTAATACCTTATGGCACCAAACAAAATACAACTTTCTGAAAAACATAATTAAAGAAAGGCGAATAAATGTTTCATACAGCTTAGAAAAGCTAAAATCAACAAGTCCTTATTCATCTAATTATGCTTTCCCGATGGTAAGTCTATCAGATATTCCTTTTTCCGAGTTAAACTCCCATTTAAATAAATATGGTGGTCATTCAATTGGGTTTAAAAGGGAATGGGTTGTAAAAAATAAGTTTACTCCTGTATGCTATTATAGTGATAAATCTTTTTTGCTCAGTGATGTAATTGAAAGAATAGAGTACTATCGTCAGAGGGGAAATTTATCAGATGATGAAAAACGTGATCTTAAAATATTTTTATATCATTTGGCGAATTCAAAAAATTATGAAGGCTATCTCAAAACAAAAGATAAAGAATATCAAAATTATCGGTTTTCAGATGAAAGGGAATGGAGATTTGTCCCTCTAATAGAATATATGCCAGATGGCTTAGATTTTATTATTCATGAAAACATATATGAAGGTGAGAAAGCACAATATAATAGCAGGTTGAATATGAGTATAGGATTTGGATTGGAGGACATAAGATATATAATTGTTGAAAAAGAAAGTCAGATTAGTAATTTTAAAGATTTGATTCAGAAGACCTTTGAAAAGGATCTTTCAACAAAAGGACTGAGCATTAACAAAATTAATTATTTCACTACAAAACAAGTTGAGAATGATATTTTTGGACTAGCTCATGATGTTCAATTATAATCAAGAATATTGGATTCACAACTAATCAAAAAAAGCCGTCACAATTCACTTTGAGACGGCTTTTCTATACTGAGCGGGTGACTTCAAGTCACCCGCTCAGTCTTTCTTTGCAATCAGGTGTCCAAAACCTACGGTTTGTTGCATGAAGCTTTCGCTTCCACTGTTTTTGGATTCGATTCAATCGCAGAGATCACCTTCAGCAATTGTTCGCCAATGCCAATTTTGTAGCCGGATGAGAACAGGTAGACATTTCCGGAGGCATCGCAGAACAGTACCAGCGGCAGCTTGTCTTTCAGTCCGGCGCCATAAATGGCCGATATGGCATTCAAAATCTGGTCGTTCGGATCGATGCCGCTTTCCATATTGGCGGGCAGTTGGTAGGTTTTCAGCACTCCGGCCTGTCCGGCTTTTTCGGCAGGCATGGCCACCACGAATTGTCCGCCCCACTTGTTGAAATGATCGACATACGGACCCAAATCGTTCAGGATATGTTTCGAAGGTTCTTTATCAGGATCGAGTACCACCAACACCGAATATTTCCCGGCCACCAACGACGATAAACTCATGGCTTTCCCGTCTTTTTCGAGGTTCAGCGCATCGAGATTCAATTTTCCGGAGGGTTTCAGTTCGCCCGATTGTTTGCGCAGTTTCACCGGAACGGTTGTCAATTTTCCTTTTTCGATTGAGAAGAAAGTCATACTACTTAGCACCGATCCGTCTTCCATGCGATTTCCGGTAACCAGCGCATATTGCCCAACTTCCAGTTCAATCGGTTTTTCCGAGTTGGTGAGTTTCCCACCTTCCGGAAATTCGAGTGTGCGGTAAAAACCATCTTTCAGGAACCCAATGGTATAGTGCAGGCTGTATTGCGGAGCTATTGGATTGTCTTTTTCGGTCAGTTTCAGCATCCCTTTTTCTGGCTGTGTCGCTGCAATAACATCAAAACCTGTACGCAGCCATTGACCGTTTTTGTTGTATTCCGGAATCTGTGTTTCAGGATTCAGCCGGGCCGGAATGCCAAACGTGCGGCAGGCAGCCACGAAGAAAATGTCGCGCGAAAGTGGATCGGCCACGCGCAGGTTATAAACGCCAATCGGCGTAATCGGCGCCCGCGAATGTTTATTGGCCACGGTGTTCACACGGATGTTTTCGCGAATCCAGTTGGTCAGTGCAGAGATATCGTTTCGGGTCGAATTCGCCATTTCAGGACCAAACGAAGTGGCCAGAAAGCTTCGCCACGGACTTAAATTTTCGAGTGCGATGCGAGGTGCCAGCACATATTTGGTAAAAAGTTCCTTCGAAGGAACTAGTTTTTGTAATCCAGATGTCGCTGTTTGTACGAGGTGGTCAGTCAATATCGATTCGGGCGTATCGCTGTAATCTTTGTCTGCCAGTTGAATGGCCATTTCCAGAAGTGTGCTTCGATACTGTGCTGCATTTTTTTCGAGATAGGCTGAAATCTGATCCCAGTTTCCATAACTTTGTTTAATCAGTCGGGCGATGGTGTCTACCGGGAGTTTGGTTTTTGCTGCAAATCCTGCAATCCAAACCGAGTCTTTAAAGGTTTTCATGTACGCATTCCGAATTTCATCTTCTTTGGCCAACCTGAGATCATTGGCTTTTTTGGCTTCCGGAGAGACCGTGCTTTCCGCTTTAGTGGCGTGTGGTGGAACCAAATCGAACAACTCAGTCAGGTTGGCTGGCGTGGTTTGGTTCAATACCAATTCGAGCGTATCTTTTTCAGGAACCGAAATCTTTTGGTAGGCCAGTTTCCCATTTTTTGCGGCCCAAATAATGAGGTCACCCATGCCGGTTGTCAGGCTTGTTTGTCCGTTGGCGTTGGTATATCCGGCTGCGATGGGGTAATATTCGGCGTAATTATACAGCTGAAATTCCACTTTTGCACTGTCGGCAGGCGTTCCGTCGGCTTCTTTTACTGAAATCGTTATCTTTTTGGTGGTTGCATAATTCGAGCTCAGGTTGAGTTCCGAAAAGCGGTCTTCAGGAGTAATCACGTTTTCGCCACCAAAATAATGGCCGTATGTACGGGTATGCACGAGCATAATCCGTGTTGAGGGTTCGCTGAACCAACCCATGTTCAGGTCAACATCGGGTTCGCAGGCGCCGAGGTAATTCCATTTGCCGTCGATCCAGACTTCTACCCAGGCATGGTTATCGTCGGAGTGTGCCCAGCGTGGCGTGTAAACCTGACGGGCCGGAATTCCGGCGGTACGCATGGCGGTAACTGTAAATGTTGATTCTTCGCCGCATCGCCCGAAGGTCTTCTTTACGGTGCTGAGCGGGGCGCTGGTACGCGAATCGGTTCCGCGGTAATTCACCTTTTCGTGGCACCAGTGGTTGATTTCCAATGCAGCCTGTTTCATATCCATACCTTTCACACGTTGTGTAATTTCGTCGTACATCACTTCACGGAAATTATCGAGGTTTTCGTTGTTCACGCGCAATGGCAGCACAAAATGCAGGAACTCTTCCTCCGGAATGGTTTTTCCCCAAGCCATTTCCTGACGGGCTTTCAGGCTGAACTGCGTGTTCTTCAGGAAAAATTCAGGCCGATAATCGGCCAGGTCGCTTAGTGGCATGTAGGCATACAGAAATTCCATCGCCTGTTTTTCGTCCGGAGAAAGTGACTTGTTAAAAATGTCCCATATTGGGATCAGGCTTTTGGAAGTCATTTCTTTCTGAACGGTCAGCATTCGCTGAATGTCGGACTGTCGTTCAGGGTTTTGGATGAGTGACGGCTTTTTTGTACACGACGCGAGAAGGATGGAAATCAGGATGAAGCAAAGTATCTTTTGTGCCATGGAAATTCGGTTTATAGTTTTAGGTAATGCAAAAGAAGCAATTTTTCGGGTTATATCAGTGTGATAAAATGCAGGTTTTCTTTGATATGTTCCATGTTGAAGATGATATAATTGTCAAAGCCCAGTCGCACTGAACATGTTTCATCGTCTGAATAATTTGGTATGCTAAAACAAGCCCTTGACGTGAGTTTTGCTGAACTCTCAGCATAATCCTGCTTTAATTTTTCATTGACAAGACTCTATTATTCAGTTAATCCGTTAAATTTTGATGGATCATATTTCAATATGGTGTAGGAGGAAGTACTCTCTCTCATTACTACGCCAATGTATAAATTGTTTTTTGTAAAGAAGTTGAAAAAATCGTCTCCGGTGAATATAAAGGGAAATTTTTCCAGCATTTGCCATTTATCCGATACTATATTATATGACCATAATCGATAATCATTTAGGTTTGAATGATTTTTGTACCCGCCGTAAAAGCCAAAATAGATTTCGTTTCTATAAGAAAATGAAAGTAATCCAGTATACTTAATTCCAGGAAATTTTGTTTTTATAATCCATGTGTCATTACCAGCATTATATTCCCAGATATTTTTCCCTGAATCCATCACATACGCCTTTCCGTTTAGAGTAGTTCCTCCAACCAGATCTACAGGACAGATTGCTTTTTTAAACCATATGTCAGTTTTTGGATCGTACATATAAGATACGTAAGGACTCAATATATAGATGTTATTGTTTACTGACAGTCCCTGAAAGTAACCGTTGGATCTCCAATACTGAAATGGGATGGGAGATTGAATTGACCATTCACCATCCTGAAACCGATAGAGTTTTGCGCTTATGTTACTGAAGTAATACTGCGTTTTGCCAGAAACAACTGCAGTAAACTTTGTATACTCATTCCCAATTACTGGATAATTATTCAAGCGCGAAAACTCGTTCGTTGATGGATCAAAGCGAAGCATCTCTGCATTGTTGTACAGTACATATCCAAATTCATTATCAGAGCAACCATAAGATAATGTCTCCCATACCGAATTAGAGCCAATCCATGTACTGGTGTATGGAAGAACAGATTTTACAATCGACCATCCATTATGTGTACTTCCTTTGCTCATAAAGCTTATCGTGTTTCCATATATGATCTTATTTTCGCTCATAGCAAAAGCTCTTATCTTATACTTAATGCCACCAGCCAAAGCGTGATCAATTCTGTAACTGATTTTTCCTGAACCTAGATTTTCGGCTAGACTTATTTTATCTGAGTTTTCAATCGTTGGATCTTCAATACCCCAAACAAATCCATAAGCTGTTGCCGGTGATTTTCCGGGAACAATTATTTCAGCTTCAAATGTCGCTCCTGTTTCATCTACATCTTTCGGGATTTGTGTTCTAATTATTGCGAGATCACGCTGATCAGGTTCAGCATCTTTGCACCCAGAGAAGAAAAATAAAATCAGAAGTATATATAATAATTTGTATTTCATGGTGTTATAGCATAATTCCAATTCTAAAAGAAAATTTATTGTAATTGAGTAAATCATACATCTGCTCAAAGTTGTATAACTTGCTATAATTAAAATCTGCAAACATTGAATGTTTTGATCCATAATTTAAAATTACTCCTGTTCCAATTGAGAACCCGGCTAAATCATCTTGCAATACAGGAGAATCCGATATTTTAGTAAAAACAACATTTCCAGATGTTTCGTATTGAAATAAGGTGCTTTCGTTTCGAATATTTCGTGAATAAACAGGTCCAATCTGAAAAAATGGAGAAAATTTGTTTTTCAAAATGGTGTACCTTAAATATAGAGGAACACTGATTGTATTGAAATTTAAAACAAGATCATAATCGTTTCCATCATTGAATGCCATAGAAGCTCTGGAAGTCTCAAAATTGAGCTCCGGATGAAATGATAAGTTAATAACACCAAAGGGGATATCTGCAAATACATTGACAGAGAAATTTAACGCATGCATATTATCAGCAATTGAATAGCTCCTTAGTGTATTGGCAGCAAATAAATTATACCAAGTTGGACCAAAAGAAAATCCATAACGAGGTCTGAGAAAGGGGCGGTTAGCACAACTATTATAATCCTTAATATATCTTATCAAATCATTCTTTCGTGTCCTGACATAGGGAATGTTTTTTAAAGCCGCAGGGCAATCAACCAGGAGGCTATCCACAAATATCTTGTTATTATTCAAAATTTGGGGTATCTCAATCGGATTAAGATGAGTACGATCAGAAAGAAAATATTTTTTTTCTCCTTCAATAAAGGCGTAGTATAAGTTGACCTTTCCCAGAACAAGTAATTGAAAAAAGTATCTCTCCTGACCACCGTTTATATTTATTGGGAATGCTTTGTAAAAGTGTTTGTCGTCAAATCCGTATGATATAATTTGATCCGGAGAATATTGAATTTTCTTTTCACCTTTTCTGATCTGGATAATTTTGAAATTCGAATTACCACCGTCAATCAGTTTAATACCAATATAAGTGGTTGAGTCAATTGAATAATAACCCCTTTGGGCGAGTAAGATTATGGGAGACAGAGAAATAAACAGAATGAATAAGTATTTTTTCATTTGCGTTGATGGTTACATGGCAAAACAGTTAAAATTAAAAATATTATCAACATAATATCTCGTTTTGGTAAATTATTTTCTATCTAACAGGAATTATTGGAAACTGAATTGCTAATGAAAAATCCGAAATACGATTTGTCTATATTCTACGCCAATTAATTACTTTTTATTGACCGCCTCCTGCCTAAGAAAACCATTCCATGAAATAAATAATTTCTCTTAACCAGTTTTAACACAACTTAAACAACCAAAGGTTCGCGAAAACGTTTAACAATCTGGTAAGTAGAATTTTTAATGACAGAAATAAAATGCGAACAGTAGAACGAGATGATCAGGCAGTGAATCCATGGATGGTCATCAACAAAAATATTGAAAAGTATTTGAAACCCAGTGTTGGAAGAAGTATCTGGCAAATCGCGAACACATTTATTCCATACATTGGATTGTGGATTTTAATTGTTTACAGCCTTTCGGTTTCGTATTGGCTAACGGCTTTCCTGATCCTTCTGGCAGCAGGTTTTTTGGTGCGGCTTTTTATCATTTTTCACGATTGCGGTCACGGGTCGTACTTTAAATCTCAAAAGGCCAACCGGATGGTAGGTATGTTTTTCGGGATACTGGCCTTTACACCCTACGACAAATGGCACAACCAGCATATGAGGCACCATGGCTCGGTGGGAAACCTGGATAAACGCGGAGTTGGTGATGTTTGGACCATGACCAAAGAGGAATATCTGTCGAGCAACAAATGGAACAGGCTTAAGTACAGGATTTATCGTAATCCGTTAGTCATGTTTGGCATCGGTTCGCTTTATGTCTTTTTGATTCAGAACCGGCTGACGCAAAAAGGGATGACCCGAAAGGAGATTGTAAATATATGGGCAACGAATGCTGCTTTGGCAATTCTCTTTGTTATCATGGGCTTGGCCATTGGGTTCGGTACGTTCGTGATTATTCAGCTTTCGATTCTTTATATTGCAGCTATTTCCGGGTTGTGGTTGTTTTATTTGCAGCACCAGTATGAAGATGTTTCCTGGTTCAGGAGTAAAGAATGGAATTACCGGACAGTTGCTTTGGAAGGTAGTTCGTTTGTGAAGTTTCCTAAATTGCTGCAATGGTTCTCCGGAAATATCGGGTTTCATCACATCCACCACCTGAATTCCCGTATTCCTAATTACTATCTGTCGAAATGCTACCGGGAAAACACCATTTTCAAAGAAGTAAAACCTGTTACTTTTATGATGAGCCTCAGGTCGTTGAAGCTCCGTTTATGGGATGAACAAATCCAGAAGATGGTATCGTTTGGTGGTCGGCAATAACAATCCGTACAGAGTTGAACTAAGAAATGAATCTTATAAATTGATGAAAATGGTCATTAGTCATCTGAAAATGTGCAGCTTGATATTTTCTAATGGCCAATGACTTTTTCCTGTTAATAAAAAGTCTGATCGGATTAGCTTAAATGTGCTTGTAATCAGCGTTGATGGTTTCTTTTAATCCAATATGGTAAGGCGTTGGTTGAAACCCAAAACGCTTTTCAAACTTACTGCTGTCGAAGATATAATCCTTCTTATTCTGATACATCATTTCCAGAATCTCTTTCATGATAGGCGTAATAAAACCCAAAATCCAGACCATATATCTGTTTATCTTTTGATATCTGGGCTTTACGCCAAGTTCGGTGGCTATTAACCAGGTCCATTGAAGCGCTGTATATGGCTCGGCTGCAGTTGGCAAATGCCACACCTGATTGTACGCATCCTCTGTGTTCCCAAGCAAGGCAGTCGCTTTTCCGGCATCAGGAGTGAAGGTGTACGAATGTTTGGCATTGGGTGAGCCCAACACATTCGCCTTTCCACCGATTTTCAATGGTTTAATAATCGTTTCGTTCAACATGCTTGAACTCTTGATTCCGGGGCCGTAAAAATCAGCCGAACGTGCAATCAGCGCAGTTAAAGTCCCAGTCTTTACTTCATCCATAATCATTTGGGCAACTTCAGCTCTCACTTTGCCCTTTTTGCTTGGAGGGTTGATGGGCGTTTCTTCGGTCATCCGATCCAGATATTTCGGATCGTACATATAAATGTTGTCGAAGAATACCAATTTTGAATTGAATTCTTTGCATGCGGAAATTACGTCTTTGATGAATTTTGGCCAACTTTCCTGCCAAACTTTAATATTGTACGGAAAGCCAACGGTTACATACACAACCTCCGAACCTTGAATAGCCCTGCGGACATCTTCGGTATTCAACAAATCGGCAGCCATTAATTCGTCCGATTCATTCACTTTCTTCGGATTTCGGCTAACCAGCCTTATTTCGTTGGTATAGGTTTTAAGCGCCTTTGCCAGTTCAACTCCGATTGCACCGCCTGATCCAAGTATTGTTTGCATATGCTATCTTTTTTTATTGATATGTGAATGAAACAGTTAATTTGCATACAAGTTCATGCGTGATGATCCCATAATCCTGAAGTTCTATTTGCCCACCTGACTTATCTTAAACACAACAGCGTATTGCGAAGGTAAAGCTTTTGTCAGACTTTCAGGAACGGAAACTTTAAATCCTGACGCATCGGCTTTCCATTTCAGTGAACTTCCTTTTTTCCCAAGCAGATTGATTTTCGCACCTTTTTCAGGAGCAAAACCTTTGACCTGAATTTCTGCCGGAAGTTTTTCTCCTTCAGTCAATAGATAAATGATGTAAGCAGAACCATCTTTGCCACGAGTGAAACGAAGTTTGCCATCGAAATATGGTGCAATGGTGCGGGTGCTGTAAATGGCTTCGCCGTTAATTTTCAGCCAGGTGCCAATTTCTTCCAGCCGGCTGTAAGCTTCGTCGTACCAGGTTCCATCGGGGCCCGGACCAATATTTAGCAGAAGATTTCCACCTTTAGCCACGATGTCGGTTAGCATGTGGATCACTTTGCGTGTTTCCATCATTTTGGCGTCGTACGAGAACGACCAGCCACCGCCCAAAATCATGCACGATTCCCAAGGGTATGGCAACATTTTGTCGGGAACGGTATTTTCGGGAGTCAGGTAGTTCTGATTTTTGCCTTCTACCGCTCGGTCAACCACAATACATTCGGGCTGTTTCGATCTGATCTTTTGAACCAATTCATCCATTTTGATGTCCTGATTGAGCATCTTCTTAACGGTAAATCCTGGGACTTCCGGAGCAGCCCCTTTGTCGGGGTGTTTCTGAACCCAGCCACCGTCGAACCACATCAAGTCAATTTTTCCGTAATTCGAACAAATTTCCATGACCTGATTGTGCGTGAAATTCACAAAGTTGTTCCACCGTTCAGGATACTTTCCCGGATCGTAATTTACATTGCGGTCGAGCGGAGGAAACTGCGGGCACCAGTAGTCGGGGCTGTGCCAATCGGGTTTCGAGAAATACGCGCCAATCCATAAACCTTCTTTCCGGAAAGCATTAAAAATCTCGTTTGTTACGTCGGCCTTTGGGTTGGTGTGAAAAGCGCAATCCTTTCCGGTAATTTTATAATCGGTGTATTTCGAGTCAAACATGCAGAACCCGTCGTGGTGTTTGGTGGTGAAAACCACATATTTCATACCAGCATTTTTGGCAGCTTTCGCCCATTTCTCCGGATCAAATTTGGTCGGATTAAACGTTTTTCCCAGGTTTTCGTATTGCTTTTTATAATGAAAATAGTCTTTTACTGTATCTGGAATGCACCAGTCTTCGTCCTCAGGACAAATCGACCATGACTCGACAATTCCCCACTGACTGTAAGGTCCCCAGTGCATTAGGAGGCCGAGTTTAATGTCTTGCCACTGATCAATTCGTTGCTGAATTTGTGGATTCGGATCAGGGAAATAGGTTTGGCCTTCGTGTTGGGCGTTGACTTTCAAAACAGAAAGCAATAGAAAGAGGAAGAATATTTTTGCAAATCTCATAAGAACAATGATTTGATATTTGGGTTTATTTTGTATTCGGAAGTCCAACGACGTGAAAACTTCAGGTGGGCAAAATAGATACTTTTTAATTTATTTACAAACTTACTTGGAGTTATTGCAATAAATAATTATTCATGAAAAAATTTATTCTATCTTGGTACCTATTAAAATAAAACAAATCTACAATGAAACAATCATTTACAAGACTCGTGATTTTACTGAGCTTTGCCTTCTTGTGGAGTTGCAAGCCAAACAGAACATTCACTGAAAGTGAAATTGCACTGATTCCACAGGCGCAAAAAATGACTTTGGGAGAATCCTCTTTTAAATTCAGCAAAAATACCAAACTTGTTGTTGAAAGTGTTGATCAGGAAGTTATTGCGAAGCAGTTTGCCGGTTTGTTTGAAAAAGCAACTGGTTGGAAACTTCAGGTTGTAGTTGGTGGAAATGAAGGATCGAACCAGGTTTACTTTAAAACAGAGCCGATAATGGCGCCCGAAGGCTACATTCTTGAGGTGCAGAAGAACCGTATTGAAATCAAAGCGGCAAAACCAGCGGGTTTTTTTTATGCTACTCAAACCTTGCGTCAATTGCTGCCTGTAGAAATTGAAAGTGCGCAAAAACGGCAAAATATTGACTGGTTGGTTCCGGTTGTCAGCATAAACGATAATCCGGCATTCAAATGGCGCGGTTTTATGCTCGATGTTGTCCGTCATTTTTTCGCGAAGGAAGATATACTACGGATGATTGATAATCTGGCTCTGCATAAAATCAATACGCTCCATCTTCATCTGGTCGATGATCAGGGATGGCGCATCGAAATCAAAAAATACCCAAAATTAACAGAAGTAGGCGCCTGGCGCGTTAATCATGAAGACAAACCCTGGAATGCGCGCCCAAAACAGCAAGCTGGAGAAAAGGCAACTTATGGTGGTTTCTATACTCAGGAAGACATCAAAGAGATGGTTGCCTATGCCCAGTCGCGATTCATTACCATTGTTCCTGAAATTGAAATGCCAGCCCACGTAACTTGCGCATTGGCAGCCTACCCGCAATTTTCCTGTAAAGGTGGACCGTTTACAGTTCCTTCAGGCGGATTGTGGCCTATTACCGACATTTACTGTGCCGGAAATGATTCTACTTTTTTGTTTTTGCAGGATGTTTTGTCAGAAGTAGTTGATTTGTTTCCCTCGAAATATATTCACGTAGGTGGTGACGAGGCTACAAAAACCGAATGGGAAAAATGTCCGAAATGCAAAGCACGAATCAAAACCGAAGGATTGAAAAACGTAGGAGAGCTGCAAAGCTATTTTATGAAACGGGTGGAGAAGTTTGTCAATTCGAAGGGGCGTACCCTTTTGGGTTGGGACGAAATTCTGGAAGGTGGTTTGCCTGCTGAAGCAACGGTTATGAGCTGGCGTGGTATGCAGGGTGGAATTGATGCTGCCAAACAAGGCCACGATGTGGTGATGTCGCCCAATTCGTATGCTTATTTCGATTACTATCAGGGGCCTAAAGATCAGGAACCTCTGGCTATTGGTGGTTATTTGCCGTTGAGTAAGGTTTATAGCTTCAGTCCTGTCCCTAAAGAATTAAATGCAGAAGAAGCCAAACATATTTTGGGTGGTCAGGCCAACCTGTGGACCGAATTTGTACCCAATTTTAAACATGTTGAATATATGGCCTTTCCGCGTATTGCCGCCTTGGCCGAGGCTGTTTGGAGCCCGAATGAAGTTCGGAATTGGGAGAGTTTTTCGCACCGCATTCAACTGTTTATGAAACGGTACGATCAGATGGGCATCAATTACTCGAAAAGCGCTTACGCAGTTACTGCCAAACCGGGTTTTGATCCGGTGAAAAAACAGTTGGCAGTTAACCTGAAAAGTGAATTGGCCGGACTTGAAATTCGCTATACCACCGATGGGAGCGAACCTACAAATTTATCGCCAATTTATTCGGAACCGGTTTTACTCGATAAAACATCAACCTTGAAAGCAATTACTTTTTCTGATGGTATTCCGGTAGGGAAATCGATGAACCAGTCGTTTAATATGAATAAGGCGACCGTAAAGCCAGTAAAATATGTGATTCCTTACAGCGAAAATTATCCTGGATCGGGCGAATATACCTTGGTGAATGGAGTTCGTGGAAGTACCAGCCATTCCGACGGCGAGTGGCAGACCTGGGAAGGCACGAATATGGAAGTTGTGATTGATCTGCAACAAGCAACAGAGATTCATACAATTTCAGTAGGTTCGCTTCAAAATGTTGGCGCCTGGATTTTTCTTCCCCGTAAAATGGAATATTTTGTTTCGAATGATGGCATAAGTTTCAAAAAAGTAGCAGAGAAATTGAATGACGCCGATCCGCTTTCAGGAGAAAATCAATTGAAAGATTTTTCGGTTGAATTTGCTCCGGTAACAGCCAATTTTGTAAAAGTAATCGCCTATAACCTGGGTAAAGCGCCTAAAGGTCACATGGGAGCTGGCCAGAATGCCTGGATGTTCATTGATGAAATAGCAGTGGAATAAGGAATTGGTATCGATTCTTTAAACGAGATTCTAGATAAGAAACTCTGGATAGAAAACCCGTTTTCTCACGAGAAGACGGGTTTTATTTTGCTATTTGGAGTTTATAAACCATTCGAGGTATTTCTTCTTCAGCATTTGAAGTCTTTTCCTATGTAGGAAAAGTGATGAATTTGTCACAGAGTTAGGGTAATTTTCGTCAAATATTGTCACAAAGTTAGGGTAATTTTGTTTTGTACATAAAAAATCACGTTTCAGAAGAAAGCGATTTCAGATGATGTGCCTGTACTTTATCCGGCTAATGCTAGAATCACATGCCTGAATTTTTTGTGGTCATATAATGAAAATGTACTTTCTCCGTTTGAGAGAGAAAGGTTCATGATGATCAATAGGAAAGCACAACTCTGGTTATTTATTATTTTCTGCATAGCCATTATTTCTTGCCAAAAAGAAAAGTTTATAACTAGCGGCGATTTTAAACTTCGGTTTTCAAACGATACGGTGTCCTTCGATACCGTTTTTTCAAGCATTGGTTCCACCACCGAATGGTTAAAAGTCAAAAACCCGAGTAAATATTCCGTAAACATATCAAAAATATATCTGGCTGGTGGCGCGAACTCTCCTTTTCGATTGAATATAAATGGAGTGAATGGCATTGAAGATACGGATGTTAAGATCTCTTCGGGTGACAGCATATTCATATTTGTAGAGGTGACAATCGATCCAACCGGACAAAATGACCCGATGATCGTTAAAGATTCAATCGTCTTTGAATTAAATGGAAACATTCAGGATGTTAAATTAGTCGCTTTCGGACAGGATTTTCATCTTTTTAAGGGAGACGTACTGAAGACCCAGCGTTGGCAAAACGACAAACCATACCTGATTTATAATTCAGTTTGGGTTGATACCTTGGAAACTTTATCAATTGATCCGGGATGTCGGATTTATTTTCATAAAGGATCGAGTTTGTTTGTAAAAGGGACTCTAAACGTGCATGGTACGCTGGAAGAGCCAGTGAAATTTTCAGGTGACCGGTTGGAAAGTTATTATTCTGATGATCCTGGCCAATGGGGAGCATGGAAAGTGCTTGATGATCAAAGTAAATACATTTATGGTGGTATTCATTTTCTGAAAGGGAGTAAAGATAATACCATGGATTATGCAATCATTAAAAATGCGAATAAGGGAATTCAATTAGATAGCATGGGGTTTTCGGATAATCCGATGCTGGTTTTATCGAATTCGCGAATTGAAAATATGTCGCTAAATTGTATTGATGCATGGTCAACAAAACTGAAAGCCAGCAATTGCATTTTTGCCAATAGCGGTTCGTACAGTGTCGCGCTTCGTTTTGGTGGCAGTTACGAGTTTTATCACTGTACCGTGGGCAATTATTATAGTTCCAGGTTTAAAACTCGGAAAGAACCATCGCTGATATTGAATAATTATTATACTTATGGTAGCAAAGTATATGCCTATGATCTTAAGAAAGCCTATTTCGCCAACTGTATTATTTATGGATTGATGGGCGATGAAATTTCGCTCGACCAAGTGGATGCCGCAGTATTTAATTATCAGTTTCAGAATTGCTTGTTGAAAACAAAATCAACGCTTTACTCAGACGATCCGGCATTTTCGGGTTCTATTTTCAATAAAGACCCGATGTTTCTTGATGTTTCCAAAAACGACTATTCTATCGGCACCATGTCTCCGGCTAAAAATGTTGGAGATCGAAATATTGCCACTCAATTTCCAACTGATCTAAAAGGGAATTCCCGTTTAGCGGATGAAGGCCCCGATCTGGGCGCTTTGGAATGGATACCTTCAAAGAAATAGTAATATTGAAAAACCCGCCTTCTCGTAAGAAAACGGGTTCGATTTATAGAGAGTAAGCAACCGATCCGCCTTTACGACGGTACTGAAGCTTACGAAAACCGCCCCAACAGTAGTTGGCGCAGTTATAGGTATGGCCACGACATGTCGTGGCCGTACGCACGTTACCGTACGTTATTTTATTTCCGACCCGTTTTTTACCGGAGTGGTCGGTGTCACAAATTTCAACGAACCATCGGCATCCTGCGCCATCAGGATCATTCCCTGCGACTGAATTCCTTTCAGTTCTTTGGGTTCGAGGTTCACCAAAATGCTCACCTTTTGGCCAATCACTTCTTCCGGACTGTAATATTCGGCAATGCCCGAAACTACGGTACGTTTGTCGATTCCGGTGTCGATGGTCAGTTTCAGCAACTTTTTGGTTTTTGGAACACGTTCAGCTTCCAAAATGGTTCCGGTACGGATATCCATTTTATTGAAATCGTCGAAAGTGCAATTTTCTTTGGCCGGTGCAACTTGTGCATTGGCAACTTCGTTGGCTTTCTTCGTGGCCAGTAGTTTATTTACCTGTTTTTCGATTACCTCATCCTCAATTTTCTCAAACAACAATTCCGGAGTATTGGTTTGATGACCCGCTGGTAGCAGATCGGTACGTCCCAGATTACTCCAGTTCAGCTCGTCCATATTCAGGAAAACGCGAAGTTTATCCATACTGAAAGGAAGGAAAGGCGCGAAAATGATGGTCAGGTTGGCAGTGATCTGCAAACACACGTTCATAATGGTTTCCACGCGTTTCGGATCGGTTTTGACTACTTTCCAAGGCTCGGCATCGGCCAGATATTTGTTCCCCAAACGCGCCAGATCCATGGCGTATTTCAATGCTTCGCGGAAACGGTACTGGCTAATGCTTTTTTCGACTTCAGCTTTAATCACTGAAATTTCGGCCAAAGCAAGCCGATCGGTTTCGGTAAGGACTCCGGCAGCCGGAACTTTTCCGTCGTAATATTTCTGGGTCAGAACCAATGCACGGTTGACGAAATTGCCTAACACAGCAACCAGTTCGTTGTTATTGCGGGTCTGGAAATCTTTCCAGGTAAAGTCGTTGTCTTTGGTTTCAGGGGCATTGGCGGTCAGCACATATTTCAGTACATCCTCCTTGCCCGGAAATTCATCCAGATACTCATGCAACCAAACGGCCCAGTTGCGCGAAGTCGAGATTTTGTCGCCTTCGAGGTTCAGGAATTCGTTGGCCGGAACATTTTCAGGCAAAATGTATGAACCTTCAGCCTTCAGTATGATGGGGAAAATAATGCAATGAAACACAATGTTGTCTTTACCAATGAAATGTACCAGTTTGGTTTCCGGATCTTTCCACCATTTTTTCCATTCCGGAGTTAATTCTTTGGTTGCCGAAATATATCCAATCGGTGCATCGAACCAAACGTACAGCACTTTCCCCTCAGCTTCATCGAGCGGAACCGGTACACCCCAGTTAAGGTCACGGGTTACGGCGCGTGGCTGCAAACCACCGTCGATCCATGATTTGCATTGACCGTAAACATTTGATTTCCATTCTTTGTGACCTTCCAAAATCCATTCTTTCAGCCAGCCTTCGTATTGATCAAGCGGCAAATACCAGTGCTTGGTTTCTTTCAGTTCCGGAATATTTCCACTGATCATCGATTTCGGATTGATCAGTTCATTCGGACTCAGCGCAGTTCCGCAACTTTCGCACTGGTCGCCATACGCTTTCTCGAACCCACATTTCGGGCAGGTTCCGGTAATGTATCGGTCGGCCAAAAATTGTTTGTTCTCGGCATCGTAGTATTGTTCGGATGTTTTTTCAACGAATTTTCCATCCTGATAAAGTTTCAGGAATATTTCGGAAGCAGTCTGATAATGAATCGGATCGCTGGTTCGCGCATAAATATCGAACGAAATTCCGAAACGCTCGAACGAGTCTTTGATCATGCCGTGGTATTTATCCACGATATCTTGCGGGGTAACTCCTTCATTCTTGGCTTTTAGGGTAATTGGAACCCCATGTTCGTCCGATCCGCCGATAAAAGCCACTTCCTGACCGTTCATGCGGAGGTAGCGGGCATAAATATCAGCAGGAACATATACACCTGCGAGGTGTCCGATGTGAACCGGGCCGTTGGCATACGGCAAAGCCGAAGTAATGAGGGTACGTTTAAAGTCAGTCATTGCACAATGATTTTATTGAGGGTGACAAAGATAGTTGATTTTTTGCGCGGAAAGAAACAGTAGACGGTCACAGTCGATAGTATTCGGCATAAAAAACAATCAGGACACAATTTATTTCTCAACATTTGATTTGTATTCAAAAAACTCATCGGTGGATTGTATCCGTATTTGTCCACTGCCACCAGAAGATGCCCAGCCAAAAGCCGCCGGACCTGATTGACCCGAAGATCCACTGCGCCCACTCGGATTTCCAACGCCCCCGGATCCTCCTGGTCCGCCATATCCACCGGACCCATTCATTCCGCCCGATCCACCTTCGCTGCGGGTCGTGATTAAGTGACGGTAGGGCATTGCATCCCGGGTAAAATATAATGTAATATTGCCGCCATATCCACCCGAGCCTCCCAATCCACCGGGGCCTCCCCAGCCGCCATCACCGCCATCTTCGCCCGGCCCTTGATGGACCACTTCAACTACAACATCAATAACCTCATCCACATATTCTGTTTCAGTTGTTTCTACCTCAACTTCAACATCGTACTCTTTCCCTTCGGCGTCTTTGCGTTTATGTATTTCCTTTCGGACAACCTTTTTAGTTACTGGTTTTTTGACGGTTTGCTTTTCAATGTGTCTTTCAATCCATTTTTCTCCATCGTGTCCACTTCCTCCAGAACCTCCATTACCGCCGCTTCCTCCATTACCACCCGAGCCACCAAATGAACGAACGTCCAGGCTCCCTCCTTCCGGATTAATCAGGTAGCGGTATTCCTTGTTTGAGAAAAGGTTTTGTGCATAAACATAAAGCAAGTCAGCATTCAAAACCGAATCGCGGTAAAGATCGACCCACACCCCAATATCCGGGCCATCGTCACCAAATTCGCCATTCTGACCATTTTGACCATCGGAGCCATTGCCTCCCTGATAGCCTGGACTTCCAGAAGAACCGGAGAATCCGGGGATGCCTGAACTTCCGCTAAAATGAAGGTCATAAGCATGCTTGTAATCAAGTTGAACCGAAAATGTATCTGCAAGCGAAGTATTCCTTAATGAGTTGACAATTAAAGCAGCATGGTGATTTGCTATTTTCATGAAATCGGGATCAATGGTAAATTTCCCATTCTTCCAATACCCACCTTTCCCAGAGAATAAAAAATTCCCGGATTCTTTGTTGTTCCTCCAATCATCGCAAACGCGGACGATGCCATTGTTAAACTCCGAAATTACTTCTCCATTAATCTGGCTTCCGGGAGATTTATCGTAGTTGCCAGTTGGTCGGTATGCAATCTTTGTTTCGTAGTTAAGCGGCAATAATAATTTTTTAGCCAATCCCGGTTGCTTCCTGGGGTATGCCTTAATGTCAATGTACTTCCCTTTCGACGGAATAAGTTCTTCGCTAACCGTAATCCGGCCTGAGGCGTCTGTTCCACCGACTACATCAATTTTATATTTCCACCACCAGACGGTGCCTTCCAATGCGCCGGTAGTTTTTTTGACTTTCCCATTTTTGTAGTAGGAAACAATCCCAATGCGAAACGATTCGCCTGGAAGAACCAATTGCTGTTTATCGAAAATAATCTGGATAGAATCAACTTTTTGAGAAAAGGGAAAAGCAAAAGCCGTCATGCCTGTTCCTGAAAACAGGAAAATAACCAATGCTAGTAGGAAGAGGCAATTTCGTTTCATCTTGTTGAGGTTTTAGACTTGATGTAATGCTGTGCTAAATGGCAAAAACCGTTCCGTTTTACACTCGTTGGAGCCAAGGTTCGCCAATTTATTTATCCGGATTATTATTTATCGTGTTTTAAAGACTGTATCCTGCATTTCCCCAAAAAGAGAATGCCTGATTGTAGTTTAAAAACATTAAAAACTATCAATTCGTCGCTAATTCCACTTGAAAACCTGAAAAATATAGTTAGTTTTACTCGCTTTTTTAAAAAAGATATGTACAATTCACCACTATACGGGAACGAATGGAACTGGCGTAACATTAAAATGGAAGCGCGAGATTTACATATTGCTTTGCGGTCGTAAAGGCCGGGGAAAGGGATTTTCTGCGTTTATGCAGTAAGTCCCTTTTTTAGTTTTTAGGATTGAAAATTGAAGAAACAGAATAAACGACTAATCAAAAAATCAAAATCATGGCCAGACAAAAGAAAATCTACCTCGACGAATCAGAAATGCCTAAGCAATGGTATAACCTTGCTCCCGATCTACCCACACCAATGAACCCACCACTTGGGCCTGGTGGAATTTCGATTACTCCTGAAATGCTTGCACCCGTTTTCCCAATGAACCTGATTGAGCAAGAAGTTTCTCAGGAACGCTGGATCGACATTCCGGAAGAAATCCGTCAGATTTTGTTTCAATGGAGACCAAGTCCGCTGATTCGTGCCTACGAATTGGAAGCTGCTTTGGGAACTCCTGCCAAAATTTATTACAAAAACGAAAGTGTTTCACCAGCCGGAAGTCACAAAACGAATACTGCCGTTGCTCAGGTGTGGTACAATAAACAATTCGGGATCAAAAAACTGACCACCGAAACAGGAGCAGGACAATGGGGATCAGCACTTTCGTATGCCTGCGCCCAGATAGGCGGAATCGAATGTAAAGTTTACATGGTTCGCGTTAGTTTCGACCAGAAACCATTCCGCAAAATGCTGATGCAAACCTATGGTGGCAAATGTGTACCGAGTCCAAGCATGGATACTCAGGTCGGACGCGACATCCTGGCCCAATATCCGGATACCCCAGGAAGTTTGGGAATCGCTATTTCGGAAGCCATCGAAGAGGCGGTAAGCGATCCAACGGGAAAAACCCGTTATACGCTGGGATCGGTATTGAATCACGTCATGCTGCATCAAACCATTATTGGACTCGAAGCCAAAAAACAATTGGCTAAGGTGGGTATCAAGAATCCTGACGTGGTAATCGGTTGCTGCGGTGGAGGAAGTAATTTCGCCGGATTGTCGTTCCCATTTATGTACGACAAAATCAATGGAGCCAACATTCAGATCATTGGGGCCGAACCTTTCTCTTGTCCGACCCTGACTAAAGGAAAGTTTGTGTACGACCATGGCGACGTAGCCAGAATGACCCCTATGATGGCCATGTACAGCCTGGGGCACAATTTTATTCCCGAGCCTATTCACGCCGGTGGACTACGCTATCACGGAATGTCGCCACTGGTAAGCGCTGCAATGCGCGATGGATTAATGGAAGCACAGGCTATCCATCAGAGCGAATGTTTTGAAGCCGGCTTATTGTTTGCAAGAACTGAAGGAATAGTTCCAGCACCTGAAACAACCCATGCAATTGCCGCCACAATTCGGGAAGCGCTAAAAGCCAAAGAAGAAGGGAAAGAGAAAGTTATTCTTTTTAATTTCAGCGGAAATGGGATGATGGATTTGGTCGGTTACGACAAATACATGACTGGCCAGCTTTCTGATTACGAACATCCGGAACAAGAAATTGAAGCTAACCTGGCAAAACTGGCAGGTTACCCAATGCCAAAATAATACAATAAATACTACGACCCATAAGGGGATGGTTTAAGCGCCATCCCCTTATTTTTTCAACTATTCCTTAGGGTTTCTGAACTGCCGTCAGATCCATTGGCCCCTGGGGTGAATCAATCTTTCCAGACATTTTCCCTTCTGCAACTTTACCAGTAACCGTTACCGGATTCGATTCAACTTCGACCGCAAACGAAAATGTGTTGTTTTCAATTTTGATCTCCTTGGCTTTAATTTCTGTTCCATCGGTAAATTTGATGGTTATTGTTTGCTGTCCATTGGCTTCAGCAAAAACAAGTTTTCCCGAACGATACTGGTAAGGCGCTTCCGCGACTTTGTATTCCCAGGTTCCTTTCAGGGGAGTTTTTGTTGCGGCAAACGCCGAACTTTCCACCACAGTCACACAAAATGCGACTAATAATAACATTGCTAATTTTCTCATTTTCAGAATTTTTAAGATTTAGAATTTGAATGGATTGGATTGATTTCCAAAATTTTTCGAGTCAAATCTAAAGCGCAGATTCCGATAGAAAAAATCAAAGGGACGAATAAACCAATGTGGGGGTGAATAACAACAACCCAGGAATCAGTTCCTGATGTAAGGTTTAAATTCAGGATAAAATTTCCGCGAAACAGGAACAGGATTATTTACCCCGGATAGTTTTAACCAGCATTTAGCCTTCTCATAATCGACCAACTCAATTTTCTGAAGGTTGACCATAAACGACCGATGGCAGCGTTTCATCGGTGAATTTACTAAAAGTACCTCGATGTTTTTGAGAGAGTTTCTCAAGATTTGTTTCACGGGTTTCCCTTCGGCCTGATAAAAAATGAACATGTAATTATCGGCCGATTCAAAATATAGAATCTGGTCGGAAGCAATTGAAAACCGCACGATCCCTTTTTCATCCGGAAAATCCCAAAGCCGGGATTCAGGCATGGGTTTATCAACCTGCAGTTTCAGTTGCCGGAATTTCGATTTCTGAACAAGCTGGGCGATCAAAAGCAAAGCCAGCGAGTAGGGGATCAAAATACTCAGGAGGGTATACCGGATACTGTCGGGAACCTCTTTTAGCAACTGGTATAGATCAATCTCGCGGTACGACTGATACATTAAAAATAACACAGCCATAACTAAAAGTTCGCCTAAAAACCAAAGTGCAAAACTCCAAATACGAAAATGATGAACCCCAGCTATCCTACGGACAACAAACTGAGAAAAGGAAAGTACCAGTCCGCCAATGATTCCGAACCCAGACAGATGGACGAATTCCTCAACTCCGGAATCATTGCTCCAGCGGTTGATATTGAACGGAACAAAGACATTGACAAAAAAAATACTGAAAAATACCGCGAATAAAACCAATATCCATCGGTGTCGCACCTGGTCCAGCAGAACAAAAGGCAAATTCAGGAATGCTCGGATTTTCATGTGCTTATAATTTGTTTTTTTTAATTGCCACATGGAACTCCCGAAGAATCATTCTCCTGTGTGGGAACGATTTTCTCATGGTCGTTTCATCAGTTAAATCGTAATTTGTCAGGTGACAAATTTGGAAGTATTCCTGAAAAGATTGACTGAATTTCAAAAAATATTTACTGGCTCCAGAAAGTTTTTAGTTTGTGGGTTGACTATCCTTTTTGCTGGTATCAATTTTTAAAATCGGATACAAGGGGCAAAATCGGAAAACGGCAGTTGCAATAAGCACAACTCCTATAAGCCCCCAATAACTTTCAAGAATAACTCCCGCGATGGCAATTCCAATTCCGGCGACCAAACGGAGGATTCGGTCAGTTGATCCAACATTGCATTTCATAACGATACGATTTAAAGGTTTAAACCTGAAACGTTTAATTCGTGTAGTTGTTTAAAATTCTTTTCCGGGGAAAAGCAGAAAAGAGGTTCGGATGAGCCTCCTTTCTGCATCGAAAAGAACAAAAATTCGATTCTTTCTTTGTTGTATCAGTGATCTAAAAACTCGCGTTTACCTCTTTTCTGTCACTATAACTCCATTTGCTTCAGTCCAGTATATGTCATTTTGTTTGTATATAAACACAAATCGGCCATCAGGTGAAATGTCAAAAGAATCTTCATCTCCAGAAGTATTAAACCGATCGCTCGGATTGCCAGGGAAAGACCACGAACCATCTTCTTTTTTATATGAAATATAAACATCATATCCACCTTTGCCATTTTGACCAGTAGAGGAAGTAATTAAATATTTTTCGTCAGGGTCAATAAATGGGTCAGTATCGCTACTTTGAATAGTAAATGGTACACTGATTTTTGTTGGTTCGGTGTAAATCCCACCCGAATATTCTGATTTGTAGATGCATCCGAATTGCTTTTGATCATCCCAATAACAAAAATAGATGGACCCATTTTTGGCAATAGTTGGATGAAATTCCCAAATATTTGGGTCGGGAATGTTGATTATCTTCTGTGGTTGATCCCATTCTGTCCCAACCCTTTCCATTCGCCAGATGCAGTATTGTTTGATATCAGCCTCTCCCTTGCTTGATGAAAAGAATAAATACTTCCCGTCGGGTGAAAATGCAGGTTCGCAAGCAAAACAATCCACATTGAAGTCTGCCACCCGCGGCTCACCCCATCGATTGTTAATCTTCTTAACGTGCATTATTTTACTTTCAGGCCACGTCTTCCCCCCCGAAAAGAAAACTTCATCTCCGGCAGGTGAAATTGCCAAAGATTTCTCTTTGACATTTTTTAGTGACACCATATTGGGTGCAAATAGTTTTATTGAGTCCCCAGGACTTGGAAACCCAAAATAGTCGAAATCAAAACGTTGAGCAAATATCATTAATGAAAATGACATAAGAAATACCATTATACCTGTACCTTTCATAACAATATACATTAAAAATACATCTGGTAATTTTATTTAAGCACTGGTTTAGTCATCGACCAGTGAGTCTGAATGATTTTCCACCTTCCGTCCGGTTCCAGCCGGTAAACTTCGGTACAGTTCCATTTTTGCACTGTTTCCTTCAGGTAAGAATTCAGGTTAAAGGTTAAAACGGCCATCTTTTCAGTAGCCTGAACAACTGGGTTAAGCATTTCATAGCGGTCAACATGGACATGGCCGATAATAGGTTTGTAGAGGGCGGTGAGTTCATCCAGCCCATTTAATCTTCGCTCAAGTAAAGGATCGAAATACACCACATCGGGTGCCGAAAGTTCAAGGAATCCGGTCGGGTCGCCGTTGTTCCACCGTTCCAGCGCCGCTTTTTCTAACCCGATAATAGTCGCTTGCATGGTTTGTTTCTCCTGTGCGTTTGTCATAGTAGTAAAAATTAGGAATAGAATTAAAAAGTAATATCTCATGGCTTGAATAATTGATTTGCAGGGCAAAGTTAAAGCAGAAACATTACTGAAGATAACAGGAAACAAGGAGAAAACAGCACTTTTCAGGGCTATCGGTGTTTCCGAAAGGCAAGAGGCGAAAAACCGGTTTCGTTCCGGAACAGACGGATGAAATAAGACGGATCGCTGAACCCAAGTTTCCAGGCAATCTCCGAAACAGGTAATTCGCAGGATCGCAGCAATCGTTTGGCTTCAGTCATTAGCCGGTTAATGATGTATTGTTTGGCCGAAATACCCGATTCCTTTTTCACAAGGTCGTTTAAATATCCGGAGGTAATACAAAGTTCGGATGAATAGAACGACACCTTATGCTCGCTGCAAAAATGCGACTCGACCAACTGCGTAAACCGTGCGGTTTTACCGCTTTTGGGCTTGTCGGTTAACTGGTAAAAAGTGCGATAGGCATTATTCAGCCAAGCCAGGACCTGATACAGCAGGGCACGCAACAAATGCGTTTCCTTGCTGTCAGAGATTTCCTGTTCGATTTGCAACAGGATGTTGAAAAGGTACTTCCCTTGCCCTACCGTAAGCGGCAACTGGTTAGAAGCCTGGCTGTTGGCGAAAAAGGACAGTTTTTTCACAAACAACGGATCGCTAAAAAAGCTGCACAGGAATTCTTCCTCAAAAATCAATACAAGCCCATGAGGTATATCTGCCACTTTCCATTCCCTGATTTGCCCCGGGGCGGTAAAATAAAGGTGATTGCATGTGATCGGAAATTCATGCTGATCAAGGGCAAAACTTCCGTCGCCATCAAGGATAAAGGTGATGTCGTAATAAGTCAGGCAATGCCGGGGAGTGTCCCGAATGTATTTTTTGAGCGATTCGAGCCTGATGAGGTCGATCAGCAATTCACTTCCATATTTGTTTTTGCTGAACTGATATGTTTTGCAATCCGGAGCCTGTCTGTTCATTTTTCAACAACCCGCTCAGGTTTAGAATTCCTTTCCCAGGATTTCGGCTGCTGAACCAACTAATCCAGAACAGACAGTATTGAATAAATTCCGTTCATTGGCCCCAGCTGATCCTTCAGGAGTTGAAATGTCGACTCCAAGCAATTTTTTGCATGTTAACGAACCATGTTTTGCGATAAACAATTCGTTGAATTTTTTAACTGCCACTTTCGTTTCTGCCTTTATTTCCTGGATAGATTTCTCTTTAAAATTCGCTTTCAGGCCCAAAACCATATACGCCCCAGTCACTGCACCACAGGTTTCGGCCATAGCCATTCCTCCACCAAATCCAAGTGCAATCCGCAAGGCAGTGGTTCTATCAAGGTTCAATTCCTCGGCATAACTTAAAAGTACCGATTGTGCGCAATTCAATGCCTTAAAGTTTTCAATGGCTAGTTGTGATTTTTTCATGATATTATTTTTGAATAAAATCAAAATTAGCATTTATCGCTTTCAAGTCCAATTCTGTGGATAAATTGGGCTAAATCATCATTTTCAGGTAACCCAAGTTTCATTTTCCAACAATTTGTGATTTCCCACGTGCGTTTAATAATAGCATTTAATTTCAATCAATTATCCATCGTATTTTAACACAAAAAAAGTATATTTATACCCTGTAAAGTTCAATAACCAGTCAGATTCATCTGACTCAACGTGAAAAAGGGTCGTGTTCAGTATTTATTTTATCAAACCAAAAAGAACAGAATGATAAGTTCAAGTAGAGCACAACCAAGCACAAGGAGGCAAATACCTCTGCGAATTAATTCGCGAGAATACAAGGGAGATCTGAGATTTATTCGAATTTTGTATGATGAGGGATACCTCCACAAAATGAAACAACCCGTCAAAAACAAAATTTGTTTTTTGGAAAAGATTAATTTCGGGGAAAGTGAAGGTAATGTCAGGAAAATTTTGGGAGAGCCTTTTTTTATCTATCGGAATCATTTGTCCAAAATGCATCATACGGTTTATACCTATGGGCTCAAATCAGGAATTAACAAATTAAGAGTTGAACTTCACTTTTTGGAAAAAAGTTTTTTCCTTGGAACAATCTTTTATAATGCCGAAAATATAAATGATTCGGACCTTAATCATTATTTTAAAGAAACTTTTGATCTCGATATATTCCATTTTAAAAGGGATATTATAGTTGATCCCTCTGATAATTTTCTTGAATTTCACCAAGAACCGAATTGCTTCATCATGACATTCTCTAAAATGAGATGGATCAATTCAACCAACATATCTCAAAACATCAATTAGGTATTTTATCTAACAATCAAGATACTAAAAACCCGGAGCTATTGCCCCGGGTTTTTAGTATCTATCCTGAGATTTTTATTCTCCTCTTACTGCTGCAACTCCGGGAAGGACTTGTCCTTCAAGGTATTCGAGCAAAGCGCCACCAGCAGTTGAAATGTACGAAACCCCGTCGGCAAAACCGAATTGGTTTACACATGAAACAGAGTCGCCACCACCAACTAACGAGAAAGCTCCTTTGGAAGTAGCTTTAACAATAGCTTCGCCAACTGCAATTGAGCCAACAGCAAATTTTTCCATTTCGAAAACGCCTACAGGGCCATTCCAAAGGATAGTCCCGGAGTTTTCAATCACTTCTTTAAACATGGCAATGCTGTTTGGGCCGGCATCCAAACCTTGCCATCCAGCAGGAATTGCGTTGGCTTCAGTAATTTTTGTATTAGCATCCGGAGCGAATGCATCGGCTGCAACAACGTCGGTTGCCATGAAGATTTTTACGCCTTTTTCAGCCGCTTTTTTCTCAATGGCCAAAGCTGTATCAAGATATTCCAATTCACAAATCGAGTTACCAACTTCGCCGCCATGAGCTTTCACAAAAGTATAGGTCATTCCACCGCCCAAAATCAGGTTATCAACTTTGTCGAGTAAGTTTTCGATGATCGTAATTTTTGAAGAAACTTTAGCGCCACCCATAATGGCAGTCAATGGGCGCTGGGGGTTTTTCAATACTTTATCCAAACTGGCGACTTCACTTTCGATGAGGTAACCAAACATTTTATCGTTCGGGAAGAATTTGGCAATAACGGCAGTTGAAGCATGTGCACGGTGGGCAGTCCCGAAGGCGTCGTTTATCCAGCAGTCGCCATTGGCAGCCAGTTGTTCTGCAAAAGCTTCGTCGCCTTTTTCCTCTTCCTTGTGGAAACGAAGGTTTTCGAGCAACATAACCTCGCCTGGTTTTAAAGCTTTGGCCATGGCCTGAACTTCAGCGCCAATACAATCAGGAGCCATTTTAACTTCGCGGCCAAGCAATTCGCTCAAATGAGAAACCAAGTGGCACATCGAATATTTTGGGTTTGGTCCGTCTTTCGGGCGACCGAAGTGCGACATGATGATGGGTGATCCGCCTTCAGCGATTACCTTGTTGATGGTTTGAACAGCAGCACGCATGCGGGTGTCGTCTGTAATTACAAAATTTTCGTCGAGTGGCACGTTAAAATCAACACGGATAAGCGCTTTCTTTCCGGCGAAATCATAAGTTTCAATAGTTTGCATATATGTTATTTTTTAGGTTACAAAAATCCACCCCAAATATAAAAAATATATCAGTGAGATAGGAGGTCGATTGCTTTTGGCTTCCTGAATTTAATGTTGGGGTAAAGTATTTTCAAGACGGAAGTCGGGAAAGCCGGAGACCAATGCCGATCCCTGAGTAGCAAAGTATATCGAAGGGAGCATTAATTTGTCGAAATCTCATTTTTTAGTGAGTGGGTAGCTCCAAGTCACCCGCTCACTGTTCCCCAAGCTTGTTGAAATCTAAATTTCCGTCAAAAGTAGTTTTCCACACAGAATTGTTATTTTTGACACTCCTCAATTAATCCTTTATGTTTTTAAAAGAAGTTATCGGACAAAACGCTATCAAGCAACGGTTAATTCAGTCGGTTAATGAAGAACGGGTGAGCCACGCCCAGCTTTTTGCCGGCCCTCAGGGAAGCGGTAAACTGGCTCTTGCCATTGCTTACGCACAATTTGTAGCCTGTACCAACCGTCAGGCCAACGATTCGTGCGGCGAATGCCCGTCGTGCAAAAAGTACAAAAAACTGATCCATCCCGATCTCCATTTTGTATTTCCGGTGATTAAAACGGCCAAATTCAAAGAGCCGGTTTCCGATAATTTTCTGGAAGAATGGCGGGTCATGATTGCCAAAAACCCCTATTTCAACAGCGATCAGTGGTTCGAATTTATAGGTGTTGAAAATGCCCAGGGCCTGATTTATGCGCATCAAAGTGAAGAAATAATCCGGAAGCTCAACCTCAAATCGTACGAATCGGAATACAAGGTAATGATCATTTGGTTGCCCGAAAAGATGCACGTAGCCTGTGCCAATAAGTTGCTGAAGATGATCGAGGAACCGCCGGTAAAAACCTTGTTTATCCTGATTACCGAAAACGAGGAAGACATTATCAGCACTATCCGGTCGAGATGCCAGCTCATCATCATACCCCCGATTGATGCGGTTTCGATTGAAAAAGCGATAAGTGCATTACCTGAGGCTGAAGGCTGTGACATCAGGAATATTGTACACCTGTCGAAAGGAAACTACGGCAAAGCCATGGAGCTACTTGAACCCGACGAACAAACCGTTTTTAACCTCGAACGCTTTAAAGAATTGATGCGGTACTCGTACGGACGAAAATTTTCCGACCTTTTTAAATGGGTCGATCAGGTTGCAGGCATTGGTCGCGAAAGACAAAAGAGTTTACTAAATTATTTCCTGACGATACTGCGCGAAAACTTCATTTATAACCTAAAAAACAGCAATTTAACTTTCATGAGCGATCAGGAAGAAGAATTTTCAAAACGGTTTTCGCCTTTTATTAACGAACGAAATATCATTGAGCTGACTGAAGTTTTTGAAACTGCTTTCGCCCATATCGGTATGAATGGAAACCCGAGGATCATATTTACCGATGTTGCGTTTAAAATTACCAAACTGATCAGGAAATAGGGGATATGGTCAGTATTCAATCGCCGGAATTGCGCTTCTGGACACTGGAACACTGAACACTTTTTCCTAATGACCATTAACCAATGACTAATTACCGATTTTATAACTATTTTTGCACGTACTTGGTAATTCACTAATTATTATGGATGATCTCAATTGGGTTGATCGCGGATGCTGCAATGGACATGGAGGAACTTGTTCTAAACTGAACGTTTATGATTGGTTGGACGATGTGATCAACATTGCGAATCCAACCGACTTGGTTGAGGTCAGGTTCAAGAATACCCGAAAAGATTTTTTCCGAAATGTGAACAACCTGAAATTGGATCCGGGTGATATTGTTGCCGTTGAAGCGAATCCGGGGCACGACATTGGGATTGTTACCGTTACCGGTGATCTGGTTCTCGACCAGATGAAAAAGCATAAAGTGACACTGATCAACGGTGAAATCCGTAAAATATACCGAAAAGCAAAACCAGCCGATATCGACAAGTGGAAGGAAGCCATTGCCTGCGAACAACAAACCATGATACGTTCGCGCCAAATCGCCAATGAGCTTAACTTGAATATGAAAATTGGCGATGTAGAATATCAGGGCGACAAAACCAAGGCTATTTTCTATTATATCGCCGACGACCGTGTCGATTTTCGCCAACTGATCAAGGTTTTTGCCGACACGTTCCGGATTCGTATTGAGATGAAGCAGATTGGCGCCCGGCAGGAAGCTGGCCGAATCGGTGGAATTGGTCCTTGTGGACGCGAAATTTGTTGCGCTTCGTGGATCAGCAACTTTGTATCGGTAAACACTAATTCAGCCCGGTGCCAAGACATTTCGCTCAACCCGCAAAAACTGGCCGGACAGTGTGGCAAGCTCAAATGCTGCCTTAACTTCGAAGTGGATACCTACCTTGATGCACAAAAAGACTTTCCGTCAGCAAATGTTCCGCTCGAAACCGAGAATGGAACCTATCAGTACTTCAAAGCCGATATTTTCAAACAAATTTTCTTGTATTCGAAGGTTGGCGATAAAACGGGAAATTTAATTGCTGTTCCGGTCGAGAGAGTGAAAGAAATTATCCGTTCGAACCAAAAGGGCAAAGCCGTAACTCGGTTAATTCACGAATCAGATATTAGGCCTGTTGTTGAAAAACTGGGTTTCGAAGATGGTTCGAACCACGATTCGTTAACCCGTTTTGACGATCCGAAACGCGCTGAAAACAAAAAAAGAGGCAACAACCGCCGTAGAAAATTCAAACCCAAATCATGAGACAAATTTTTCTAATTTTTCTTGCCCTCTTCCTGATTACAGGCCTTGTTTCTTGCGACCGGAAGAAGGTTTTTGAAGCCTATCACAAGATCGACGAAAAGGGATGGAACAAGGATTCGGTCGTGATGTTTACGGTTCATCTGACTGACACCATCAAAAACAACAACCTGTATGTAAACATTCGGAACAAAGGGACCTACGCATACAGCAATATCTACCTTTTCCTGACCATCGGTTCGCCCGATGGTGCTTTGCGTACAGACACCGTCGAATTTACTCTGGCTGAACCTTCGGGCAAATGGAAAGGCAGCGGAATTGGTGGCTTGCACGACAATCAGATTCCATACAAAAGCAGTGTCTACTTTCCGCGTAAAGGCGATTACAAATTCATGATCAAGCAGGGAATGCGCGATAACGTGCTGCAGGGAATCCGCGACGTTGGCTTCCGTATCGAAAAAACGTATTAGGAGGCGGAGGGCAGAAGTCTGAAGGCTAACTCGAATCCCGTAACAAATTCGAAGACCGAAGGTGGAAGACAAAATAGCAAATAGTAAATAGTAAATTGTCAAATAGTAAGTAACAGTGGGGAAGAATAAATTATCGAAATTTGCTGATCTGAATACATACGAGCATGTAGTTCAGATATCGTATAAAAAATTAGTAGCCGAAGAATTTAAGTACAAAGGAAAGTGGAGCCAATCTTTCTTCGGGAACAACAATCCGATTATACTTGAACTGGGATGCGGAAAGGGAGAATACACCGTGCAATTGGCCAGCCATTTCCCGGAATTTAATTTTATTGGACTCGATATTAAAGGCGCCCGGATGTGGGTTGGCGCTACGCAGGGTATAGAAAAAGGACTGAAGAACGTAGGTTTTTTGCGTACCAACATCGAAAACATCGGTTTATTTTTTGGAGCGGATGAAGTTTCCGAAATCTGGCTGACATTCTCCGACCCGCAAATGAAAAAGACAAGGAAAAGGCTGTCGGCAACCAATTTCATCGAAAAATACAGGCAGTTTATGGTCCCGGGTGGAATTATTCACCTGAAGACGGACAGTAATTTTATGTACCGGTACACCGAAGCGATGGTGGCCGAAAACCATTTCGAAGTGATTCGGAAAACTGACGATTTGTACAATTCGCCCATCCTTGACAAAGTGCTGTCGATTAAAACTTATTACGAACGGCAATGGCTCGACCGCGGTCTGAGCATTAAATACCTGGGATTTCGCCTAAGTCATCAAGATCCACTTCGTGAACCTGATGTTGAAATTGAAAAAGACCCTTACCGCAGTTTCGGTCGGGAGGGGAAAGAGTAACCCTGTGGTCAGTATTCAGTTGCAGTTGACAGGGAGAATGTTGCGGATTGCGTGTTAAAGAAGTCGTGAAGCCCGTAACCCGAAACAATTAACAAACCTGAGATTTGGAAATTGAAACTTCATCTATGAGCGATTTTTACGATAAAGTTTACGAAGTAGTCCGGCTAATTCCTACAGGAAAAGTGACAAGTTACGGAGCTATTGCAACATATCTGGGTACTGCACAATCGTCGCGGATGGTTGGCTGGGCCATGAACAATGCCCATGCTCAGGAAAAATACGTTCCTGCACACCGGGTTGTCAACCGGAACGGATTACTCACCGGCAAGCATCATTTCGGCTCGTCAACCATTATGCAGGAATTGCTCGAAGCCGAAGGAATCACGGTGATTGATGATCAGATTATCGATTTTGAAAAGCACTTCTGGAACCCGATGATTGAACTTGACATGGAGTAGTTTGTTGAAATAGTACCTAAGTAACAAAGATGCAAAGTACCTGAGCTGAGAATCGTTAATTTGAATCTGGCCTCGCGTTAAGGTTTCACTAAGGTACTTTGGTACTCAGGAACTTTGGTGCTTAAATAAAGAAAAAACTCAAAAACAAAATACATGACCGAAATACCACATAAATTAATTGTTCCCAAAAATATTACCGATGCACTGCGGAATGTGATTTTCCCCGGAAGCAATCAGGATGTTGTTTCACTCGACATGGCCCAGGAAATCAGGGTTGCCGGTAAAAAAGTAACTTTTTCTTTGGTTTTCCAACGTTCTGACGACCCCAATAGGACTGCGGTTATTGCAGCCTGCGAGGAAGCTATCCTGACCCACCTTGGTCCTGATGTCGAAATAAGAGGCAACATCACCGCGAAAGCCGTTCACCAGATGGAACGCCCGATTTTGCCGGGAGTCAAAAACCTGATCGCCATTGCTTCAGGAAAAGGTGGAGTTGGAAAGTCAACCGTTTCGGTAAATCTGGCCGTTGCGTTGGCTAAAACCGGCGCCAAAGTCGGGCTGATTGATGCCGATATCTTCGGGCCATCGATCCCAAAAATGTTTGGGGTGGAGGATATTAAACCCGCCGGGGTCCGTGTTGACGGAAAAGAACGTATTCAGCCCATCAGCAAATTTGGAGTTAATTTTTTATCCATCGGATTTTTTGTAAATACTGAAGATGCCGTGATCTGGCGCGGGCCAATGGCCTCCAACGCCCTCAAACAATTAATTACCGACGGAAATTGGGGAACTTTGGATTATCTGCTTTTCGATCTTCCTCCCGGAACCAGCGATATTCATTTGACCCTTGTTCAGACCGTACCAGTTTCAGGAGCTATTATCGTAACCACACCGCAGGATGTGGCGTTGGCTGATGTCATCCGTGGAGTGAATATGTTCAAAGGAAAAGGTGTTGATGTTCCGGTTCTCGGACTTATTGAGAACATGGCCTGGTTCACTCCTGAAGAACTTCCGGAAAATAAATACTACATCTTCGGAAAAGATGGTGGTGTGAAACTGGCCGAAAGGCTTGAATTGCCATTGCTTGGGCAGATACCGATTGTCCAGGGAATCCGCGAAGGTGGCGATTCGGGCAATCCGGTTGCCTGGGACGAAAACTCAGTGATCGGGAAAGCATTTGCAGAAATAGCCGCTAATGTAATTCGGGAATCCGACATCAGGAATGAGAATCTCGATCCAACTAAAAAAGTAAAAGTTAGCCGAAAATAGTCGGCTGATCAGTACATAAATTCGCAGCGGAACATTTTGTCGATTAATCGGCAAGATGTTCCGTTTTTTTTGTTTTCGGCATGATTTGAAATTAGCTTTAAAGAGGGACTTTTTTTATCCGATGAATCTTTCGTATTACCAGTATTAATGGATTAAATTTTTAATTTTGCTCTGCCACGATTCAAAAACGAATTAGCAAATACAAACCATTAAAATCATAAAACTCAAAATTCTTTTCAAAAATGAAAAAAGTAGCAATAGGTGTTGATATTGGCGGAACTAATACAGCCATTGGTGTTGTTGATGAATTAGGAAATGTAGTTGTAAAAAGTAACATTCCAACCCCAACCGATGGCGATGTTGATCGCTATGTTGATGATTTATCTCTGGCAATTCATGAATTAATCGATTCGGTTAAACTTGTAAATCCTGAAATCGAAATTCAGGGAATCGGGATAGGGGCTCCAAACGCAAATTATTATGCCGGAACAATTGAATATGCAGCCAACTTGGCATTTAAGGGTATTGTGCCTCTGGTAAAACTTCTTAAGGTCAAGTTTCCTGAACTGAAGGCCATTTCGATGACCAATGATGCCAATGCCGCGGCTATTGGCGAAATGATTTATGGCGGTGCCATAGGGATGAAAAACTTTGTCATGTACACCCTCGGAACTGGCGTTGGCAGTGGGATTGTTGTCAATGGCGATCTGGTTTATGGCGACGATGGTTTTGCAGGCGAATGCGGACACACTACTTTAATTCCGGGCGGAAGATTATGCGGATGTGGCGCCTTAGGACACTTTGAAGCATACTGCTCGGCACCCGGAATGAAACGTACTGCTTTTGAGCTGATGGTGAAGTACAACGCTACCGATAGTTTGTTGGCCGACAAATCATTCAACGAACTCGATTCGAAAATGATTTTTGATGCTGCCGAAAGAGGCGATAAAATTGCCAACGAAGTTTTCGAACAAACAGGCAAATGGCTCGGCCAGGGTTTTGCTGATACAGCTCATCACCTCAGTCCTGAAGCTATCTTTTTGTTCGGTGGTCCGACAGCTGCCGGCGATTATATTTTCAAACCGGCGAAAGAAAGTATGGAGCAACATTTGTTAACGTCCTTTAAAAATAAGATCCAGATTCTGCCTTCTCAGCTAAAACCTGGCGATGCAGCAATTGTGGGTGCAAGTGCGTTAGTTTATCAGGAGCTAAAAAAATAGATAAAATCACAAATAGCTGATTGATAGTAAATAACGATCAGTTGTATTTAAATATTGAAGGGGAAGAACAGCTAATTTAGGCTGTCTTCCCTTTCGTTGTTTTTATTAATATTTGTTAATTCGTCAGGTTTTGTGGTTCAAAATTCATAGCTTCACAAACGAAACAACAAAACAGAGCGTTTGAAAAACATAAGAAAACATATTATTCCCGTACTTTTTATACTCTTCTCGGTATTCATTTTTCACAAAAGCGCCCATGCCGCCGGAGCTCTTAAGAAAGTAAAATACAACTATCTTTTACATTTGCCTGAAGAATACGGCAAAGATCCTGATAAAAAATGGCCCATAATTTTTTACCTGCATGGTCGTCATGCCAGTGGCAAAAATCTGGAAAGTTTAGAGCGTTACGGATTACCCTATTACCTCGAAAAAGGTAAAAAAATAGATTTTATTGTCGTATCTCCACAATGTCCTTGGAACAAAAATTGGGCCTCGGAAGACTGGTTTAACCCAGTTTACGATGAAGTAGCTGCCAAGTTAAAAGTTGACGATTCGCGGATTTACCTGATTGGGATGAGCATGGGAGGTTTTGGAACCTGGGCCGTTGCCAATCGTATGCCCGAACGTTTTGCAGCCATTTCGCCCATGTGCGGAGGAGCCGATGTCAAATGGGCCAATCAGCTCAGCAAAGTACCAACCTGGGTCTTTCACGGAACTGCCGACCGGTCAATTCCCATCAGCCGTTCGGAGGTAATGGTAAAAGCGCTTGAAAAGTTAAAGTCTGAAATTAAATTTACCCGCCTCAAAAACATGGGGCACGACATCAGCAAACAATTTAACGACGATAATTTATATTCCTGGTTATTGGAGCATTCATTGAAAAAAATGCCTTTCTGGCAAGAGCCTCTGCCCTTCATCAAAATGATTGTGGCTACGAAAGTTTTGGCAACTCCGCCTTTCAAGCCTGCTGGCTATGCTTCAGTCCAATAGTGATATCGGCTTCACAAAACAATAACTCAAGAACAGTAATTTTTGGCAGTTAAATAGTTGTAGCTTTGTCGCAATGAAGGCAATTTACAGATTCATATTGAAGATTTTGGGATGGATTCTGATGGTGCCGGTGTATTTTTACAAATATGCCATCTCGCCGCTAACCTCTCCATCGTGCAGACATGAACCGACCTGTTCGCAATATGCCATAGATGCTATCAAAATTCACGGTCCGTTTAAGGGATTTTGGTTGGGAACCAAGCGAATTGCCAAATGCCATCCCTGGGGAACACATGGCTACGACCCGGTCCCACCGAAGAAAAGTGATCAGTCTCAGTAGTCAGTTTTCAAGATAGAAAAGGTAGTTTAAATTAATGTAAGTCGTTGTTGAAGGAATGTTTGAATCCCCAAATTTTCAAATCTTCACATTTTCAAATCCTCTTTTCGCAAATCGAACTATCTTTGGGTGAAAATGTTTATAGCTCTTCAGAATCCATATTTAAATTATGAAGAAATACTTGTATCTATTTTTTGTTGTCCTTTTTGCCTGTCAGCCCAAATCAAAGGAGACGTCCAGCCTGGTTTCGGTCAGCATTCTTCCGCAGAAATATTTTGTTGAGCAAATTGCGGGTAATTTAGTACAGGTCAATGTGCTGGTTCCGCCCGGAAGCAGTCCGCATAATTACGAAGTGCTTCCTTCTCAAATGAAAGATCTGGACAAATCGAAAGTATGGTTACAAGTTGGCCTGCTAACTTTGGAAGATGCCTTGAAAGATAAGCTCGCCAATATCAATAAAAACCTGGCAATTGTTAATTGTTCGGAAGGAATTGTCCTAATAGCCGGAACCGAACACGAGGAAGAGGGGCATGAGCATTCCGCGAACGAAGCTTTTGATCCGCACATTTGGTTAGCCCCGGCGGATGTTAAAATCATGGCCAAGAATACGTTGAATGCCTTAAAAACAGGATTTCCTCAACATTCAAGCGCTTTTGACGCCAATTATGCCCGGTTCATTGCTCGAATTGATTCAGTTTCGGCAGTGATTGACCAAAAGCTTGCCCCAATGAAAAACAGGAATATCCTTATTTTTCATCCGGCGCTGGCTTATTACGCGCGACAATTTAACCTGTCGCAAATAGCGCTGGAATTTGACGGGAAAGAACCTTCCCCTAAACACATGAAAGACATTGTCGATCTGGCTCATCAGCAAAATATACACGTTATCTTTATTCAGAAGGAATTCGATCCGGCATTTGCCCAGCAGTTGTCACGCGAAATAGACGGGAAAGTCGTGATCATCGATCCGCTTGACTACAACTGGGAAAAACAAATGCTCGACATCACCGAAAAAATAGCAGCGCAACAATGAAAAAACTGCTTGAAATAAAGAACCTTTCTGCCGGATACGACAACAATATTGTCCTTGAAAATATTTCCATGGAAGTCTTTTCTGGAGACTTTATCGGGGTTATCGGGCCAAACGGAGGAGGAAAAACCACGCTGATCAAAACCATCCTCGGATTGATCAAACCCACTTCCGGAGAAATGACGCTGCACATTAGCAAAACCAACATCGGCTACCTTCCTCAGGTCAACCAAATCGATAAGCGGTTTCCGATTACAGTGATCGATGTTGTCCGCTCCGGAAAGGCCAATTCTGCCTTGTTTTCATCATTCCACAAAAACACCGCGGAGAAGGAAAAAGCTGAATCGTTACTTGCAGAAATGGGGATTGCACATATTCGGAACAAACCAATTGGCGAACTTTCGGGAGGACAAATGCAGCGCGTATTTCTGTGCCGGGCACTGATGAATCAGCCGGAATTGCTGGTTTTAGACGAACCGAGTACCTATGTTGACAATAATTTTGAAGGCGAATTATACCTGAAACTGAAGGAACTAAACGAGCAAATGGCCATTATCCTGATTTCGCACGACGTTGGAACCATCTCATTTTTTGTGAAAACCATTGCTTGCGTCAACCGGAGTTTGCACCATCACCCGAGCAATATTATTACCGAGGAGCAACTGACATCGTACAATTGCCCGCTCCAAATTATCACCCACGGAAACATACCGCATACCGTTTTGAAATTACACGACGAACACGATCATCATGGACACAATCATTGAGCTGTTTTCATACGACTTCTTTGTGAATGCCTTTATGGCATCGCTATTGGCAGCTATTTCGTGCGGAATTGTGGGTACTTACATCGTTTCGCGTCGCATTGTTTTTATCAGTGGTGGCATCACCCACGCCTCGTTTGGTGGTATTGGGATGGGTTATTACCTTGGCATCAATCCGCTTTTTGGAGCGGGTATTTTTGCCATTTTATCCGGAATGGGTATTCAGCTTTTTAGCAGCAAGGGAAAAGTGCGCGAAGACTCGTCGATTGCCATTTGGTGGTCGCTCGGAATGGCCATCGGAATCATATTTGTTTATATGACTCCGGGATATGCGCCCAACCTGATGAGCTACCTGTTTGGAAGTATACTAACGGTTTCATCCGGCGAAATCTGGCTGATGCTGGCACTTGCAATTATCATCATTCTGTTTTTTACCTTGTTCTATCGCACCATTCTGTATATTTCGTTCGATGAAGATTTTGCACGGACGTCAAACTTGCCGGTGAATTTGTTCAATTATTTGCTGATGATCCTGATTTCGCTGACCATCGTACTAAACATCCGAGTGGTTGGAATTATCCTGATTTTATCACTTCTTACCATTCCCCAGGCAACTGCTAACGTGCTGACCCGCGAATTTGGCCGGATGATGGTTTATTCCGTAGGATTTGCTTTTCTGGCATCGTTTATCGGATTGCTGATCTCCTATTTTGCCGATATTCCTTCGGGGGCAACCATTATTTTCACCCAGGTTATTTTGTTTGGACTGGTGAAACTGATCAAGATGCTCAGCTCTTCCCGCAAATAAAACTTGGGCATGGAAGAAGGAACCTCCCTTGTAACCTGCAAACATTGCGGAAAATCGTGGGACAAAACCATACTTTCCAAATCGTGCAGCAACTGCTTCGCCTGCACCGGTTGTGAAGCTTACATTTGTCCGGAATGCAGGTATGAAATTGTGATAACGCCACCCAAACCTATGAAACGCACTAAGCGGGAAGAATAGTAATGCCATTTCCTAATTGCAGAAAAATCGACATTTATGGATTCAAATCCTTAAATGTTTAAACTCCTAGGATTACGTTCCTTAAAAATCGATTTTTTTGATTTCGGAAAGAACCAGATTTGCTCAGGCAAAAGAAAAAAACAAATGAAATTGTATTTTTTACATTAACCAATAGGGTTAAATACGAGGTTGAGTTGTCTATGTGGTGTTTACTGAAAATCACATCTTCAAAAACTTGCGGAATTAGAGATTTTCAGCAATATTTGGACAACCTAAAACCAAACTTAATGAACCGACAAACGATTCAGAGTCTCATTGTTTCATTCTTCATGGCAACAGGATTATTTGCCAATGACATCAACAAAGACAGCATAGCCACGAAGGACAGCAAACCACTCCGGACTTATACCACCACCCGATTATCAACTGCAAAACCTGTTATCGATGGAAAACTCGATGATGACTGCTGGGAAACAGGCGAATGGGGTGGCGATTTCACCCAATGGATTCCGAAGGAAGGGGCAAAGCCAAGCCAGGAAACCCAGTTTAAAATTTTGTACGACGACAAAAACCTCTATGTAGCCATACGTGCTTTCGACAAAGAGCCGCAAAAAATTTCAAGAAAGGGCGGACGAAGAGATTTACTCATTGGCGAACAGGCGGGTGTTAATTTCGACAGCTACCACGACCATCGTACCGGATTTGAATTCTCGGTAACCGCTGCCGGACAAAAAGTTGACCTAATCCTTACCAATCCAATGGAAGCCGATTTTAACTGGAATGCCGTTTGGTATGTGAAAACAGGATTGGAAGATTCTGCCTGGGTCGCCGAGTATGAAATCCCACTCAGCCAGTTGCGCTACAGCAAAGACAAAGAACAGGTTTGGGGCATGCACGTTTGGCGTTGGGTCGACCGACTGTCGGAAGAAAGTGACTGGGAGCCTCAATCGTCGACCAGTCCCGGAATGTTATACCTGTTTGGCGAACTTCATGGAATTAAGGATTTGCCGAAATCGCGGCGTATCGAAATCATGCCCTATTCTTTGGGAAAACTTAAAACTTTTGAGAAAGTATCACAAAATCCTTTTGCTAAAAATGGCAATTCGCTGATGGGCAACGTTGGGTTGGATGCCAAAGTTGGTCTATCTAGCAATTTTACCGCCGACTTAACTGTGAATCCCGACTTCGGGCAGGTAGAGTCCGATCCATCAGTAATGAACCTTACTGCGTTTGAAACTTTATATGAAGAGAAACGTCCCTTTTTTCTGGAGGGGAAGAACATTTTCAAATTCGAGCTCGGCGATGCCAACCTGTTTTACACCCGGAGGATTGGTCACACGCCGGTTTATCATCCCGAACTGGAGGCAAATCAATACATCGATTATCCCGACAATACCTCGATTCTGAGTGCCGTTAAAATAAGCGGAAAAAGTAAAAATGGACTGGCAGTTGGTGTACTTCACAGCCTGACGGCTGGTGAAAACGCGAAACTATCGACCAACGGAATAAAAAAAGACCTGCAGGTTGAGCCGCTGACCAGTTATACTGTTGGCCGGGTTCAGCAGGATTACAATGAAGGAACTACCGTTTTGGGCGGAATTATTACCGCGACCAACCGATTCATCAACGATCCTTATCTGGAATTCCAAAACCAAAACGCTTTTACCGGAGGTGTCGATTTGTTGCACCAGTGGAACAAAAAAGAGTTTTATTTGGATGCCAAAATCATTGGTAGCACAATTAATGGAAGCACTGATGCTATTCGTAATCTGCAATTGTCGTCGGCTAGGTACTACCAGCGGCCTGATGTAAATTACCTGAATTACGACCCAAACCGTACCCAGTTATCCGGGCAGGGTGGCCGCATCAAAATCGGCAAAGGCAGTAAAGGGTTGTGGCGTTATTCGAGCGAAATAAACTGGCGCTCGCCCGGGTTGGATTTAAACGACATTGGTTTTATGCAAATGGCCGACCTGGTTTCGCAGGAAACAGAAATATCGTATTTCGTGAACAAACCAGTTTCTATTTTCCGGACTTATTCAGTTGAACTACGGCAGGCAAACAATTGGGATTATGCGATGAATTATTTGAATTCAGAATTCGATTTCGAAGCATCAATGGAGTTTCTAAACCGATGGAAGATTTCGCCCGGAATCAGTTATAAGAACGAATCATTGGATACAAGGCTGCTGCGTGGCGGGAGTGCAATTCTTCTTCCTTCGATATGGGAGGGAGAACTGTCAATTAATTCGGATATGTCAAAGAAAATATTTGGCAATTTATCAGCGAATTATGAGGTGGCAAGTGAGAATAATTACAGCAATTCCTCTATTGAGGCAGGTTTAACCGTGATTCCGTACAATGTGTTGAAACTTTCGGCCAGCATAAATTATTCTGAGAACATGGATAACCTGCAATACGTCGAAACCAAAGTCCTGAACAATGCCAATAAATACATTCTGTCGCGTCTCGATCAGAAAACTTTAGGCGCCACTTTCAGGATCGATTACAACATTACTCCTGAAATCTCCATCCAGTATTACGGAAGTCCGTTTGCTTCGGTTGGTAAATATTCGAAACTGAAGGAAGTGACGAATCCAAGAGCCAATGCTTATCCAGACCGTTTTGCCCTGCTAAATACCCAATTTTCAAACAATACTTATCAGGTAGCAGCAAACAACGGCACGCCGGCTTATTCTATCGGCAATCCTGATTTTACCTTTAATCAGTTCAGGTCAAACCTTGTATTCCGTTGGGAGTACCGCCCCGGCTCGCAACTGTTTTTTGTATGGGGGAATGAACGGACAGGATGGAAAAATGAAAGCAACTCGAAAGTTGGGAAAGCTCTGAGCCAGTTAAAAGATGTATTGCCAACCAATATTTTTCTGATCAAATTGAGTTATTGGTTTTCGCTTTAGAACCCTATCCTTACACATGATCCGTGATAACGATTGGTCTGCCAGCTTTTTTCGAACATTTTTTGTTCAATTATTTTCTGAATCAAAAAAAGTCGTAAGCATTCGGAATGTGGGAGTTTTATGTTTCCAAAAAGAAAACTGACGTGAGAATTTTGTTTCTTTGCAGTCAGAATTTTAGAAATTTTATGAATCCCCCATTGCAATGGAAACAAAAGAAGGATTTCGCCATTATCTGGATCATATTTCATTAGATTGTGTTGTGTTTGGCTTCCATTCCAATCAGCTTAAAGTGCTTATATTGCACATGAAAAATACCGGGGAATGGGTTTTGCCCGGAGGTTTTGTGTATGAAGAAGAATCGATGGAAGTTGCTGCCAATCGAGTATTGAAAGTGCGAACGGGCTTAGACGATATTTTTTTACGGCAATTTAATGTTTTCAGCGATCCTCATAGATCGAATCGAAATCCTGCCGTAGCTGATTTACTGATATCGGGGCAGGGCCATCCGGAAGCTTCCTGGTTCGACCAGCGATTTATTTCTGTTGGATTTTACGCCCTCGTCGATTTTTCGCAGGTGCAGCCGCAGCCCGATGAGCTTTCGGATATTTGCGAATGGGTTAATCTGGACAAAATCGGCAAATTAATCTTGGATCACAACGCGATTTTGAACAAAGCATTGGAAACACTGCGCTTGCAATTAACATTTCAACCAATTGGATATAATCTACTTCCGGAAAAATTTACCATGTCGGAACTTCGGAAATTGTATGAAACGATTTTAGGGAAAGAGCTTGACCGTCGTAATTTTCAACGAAAGATACTGGCGTACGACATTCTAATTCGGTTGGATGAAGTACGGCAGGGTGTGGCACACAAAGCGCCTGGTTTGTATAAATTTAATCTTGGAAACTACCAAAAAGCTCTTGACGAAGGACTTAATGGCCGATGGTAAGGCTAGTTTATAAATCAAATCATTCAAATATCTTTCGGATTTCAAATTTTATCAGGACAGTTCAGGATAGACAAGTTTCTAAAATGACTACTTTCGTTGGTCGATTAAAACCTAAAACCAATGAAATTAAAATCAACTTTACTTTTTCTGGTCCTATCTGTGATTTGTTCGATACCTATGTCGGCAACCGAATCACCCAATTACCTTAAACTTTGGTACAATAAGCCTGCACAGAAATGGACTGAAGCATTGCCTATTGGCAACGGCCGTCTCGGTGCCATGATTTTTGGCGGCGTAGGGAACGACCGGATCCAGTTTAATGAAGAAACGCTTTGGACTGGAGCGCCTAACGATTATGCCCACAAGGGTGCATCAAAGTACCTCGCCCAAATCAGGCAATTGTTGGCCGATGGCAAGCAAAAGGAAGCCGAAGATTTGGCCATGGCCGAGTTTATGAGTGTTCCGTTGAAACAGAAAACCTACCAGGCTTTTGGCGATTTAAATCTGCACTTTCCCAACCAGGCTGCGTTTACCAATTATCACCGCGAACTCGATCTGAAAAATGCGCTTTGCCGTGTGTCGTATCAGTCGAACGGAGTGAATTACACCCGTGAATATTTGTCTTCGAACCCCGATCAGGTAATTGCTATCCGTTTGACAGCCGATCAGAAAAAAGCGCTGAATTTCACGCTGGAAATGGATGCGTTGCACGAGTCAAAGACGATGACTGCCACTGGCAACAGCCTCACATTGAAAGTTCAGGTGACAGATGGAGTTTTGCGCGGAGTGGCTACTTTAAAAGTGGTTTCCGACGGAACTGTTTCTGTCATTGGGGATCAGCTTTCGGTTTCAGGGGCGAAAACGGCTACCATCTATTTGGCGGCTGCGACCAATTACATTAATTACAAAGATGTTAGCGGAAATCCGGAACAAAAGACGGGACAAACACTGGCCAAAGCAGAACCTAAAAAATATGAACAGGTCCGCGCCAGTCACATTGCTGATTATCAGAAGTTATTCAAGCGGTTCGATATTCAGTTTGCTGAAAACGACCGTGTCAAATTGCCAACCAACGAACGCATCATTGAGTTCAGTAAAACTCCGGACGACCCGCAGTTGCTGGCTTTGTATATTCAATATGGCCGCTATTTGTTGATTTCGAGCAGTCGCCCCGGAACGCAGCCGGCCAATCTTCAGGGAATATGGAACGACCAGCTTGCTCCGTCATGGGATAGCAAATGGACCGTCAACATCAATACTGAAATGAATTATTGGCCGGTTGAAATTGCCAACCTGGCGGAATGTCAGGAGCCACTTTACAGCATGATTGCCGATTGTGCCGAAACCGGAAAAACAGTTGCCAAAGAACACTACAATGCAACAGGCTGGGTGCTGCATCACAATACCGACATCTGGCGAGGCGCTGCCCCTATTAATCATTCGAACCATGGAATCTGGGTGGGCGGCGGAGCATGGTTGAGCCGTCATTTGTGGGAGCATTACCAATTTTCGCAGGATAAAGCATTTTTGGCTGAAAGAGCTTATCCAATTATGAAAGGTGCCGCCGAGTTTTTTACCCAGTTCTTAACCGTCGATCCGAAAACAGGTTACCTGATCAGCACGCCGTCAAATTCTCCTGAGAGTGGTGGTTTGGTTGCCGGGCCGACGATGGATCACCAGATCATCCGTGCCTTGTTTCGTTCGTGCATCGATGCTTCGGAACTATTGGGAACCGATCAGGCATTTGCCCAAAAGTTAAAAGAAATGCTTCCGAAAATTGCCCCAAACCAAATTGGTAAATTTGGGCAATTGCAGGAATGGATGGAAGACCGTGACGATCCAGCCAACAAGCATCGCCATGTGTCGCACTTGTGGGCGGTTTATCCCGGTAACGAAATCAACTGGCAGCAAACTCCCGATTTGATGAAAGCAGCCCGTCAATCGCTTGTTTATCGTGGTGACGATGGCACGGGTTGGAGTCTGGCATGGAAAATCAATTTTTGGGCTCGTTTTCTGGATGGAAATCATGCTTACGACATGGTGAAACTGCTTTTCCGCCCGGTGCAGATTGACGATGTGGTTTACTCTGGGGGAGGAGGTTCATATACCAATTTGTTCGATGCGCATCCGCCATTTCAGATCGATGGAAATTTTGGGGCCCCGGCAGGAATGATCGAAATGCTGGTTCAGAGTCAGCTCAATGAAATCGCGATTCTGCCTGCCTTGCCTGATGCTTTGCCCTCCGGAAAAATTACAGGAGTTTGTGCCCGAGGCGGTTTCGAACTGACATTTAATTGGGAAGGTGGTAAGCTCCGGAGATTGCAGGTATTGTCGAAAGCTGGTCAGAAATGCAAACTCCATTACGGCGAAAAAATGGTTGAATTGGCCACTGAAAAGGGCAAAACCTACTCGTTTGATGGGAATCTAAAGAAATTATAGGGTATTGGCTTTCCTTTTTCCCTTTTCTTATTTTGGTTTTGATTGATTCTGATCTACTTTTTGCCCACATTTGCAGTCATTAAAAACTACAGGTTATGTTTCAGGTAATTTGGGAATTGAAAGTAAAATTTAAGGAGCGCGAAAAATTTGAGAAGTTTTACGATCCGAAAGGCGAATGGGTGAAATTTTTTGGCAAGTCGCCCGAATATCAAGGAACAGATGTTCTCGAAAGTGGCGAAGGTGACGGAATTTTTCTGGTGATTGACGAATGGTTGTCGGAAGAAGCTTTTAACGAATTTGTGAAAAGCCGCCAATCGGACTACGATCTTCTGGAAGAAAAGGCAAAAACGGCCAGCCGCACAAAAAAGCGCATCTGGATTAACCTGAATAAGGCAGAAGAATGATTTTCAATATTTGAATAATGCAATGTTGGGACGCGATGAATCGCGTCTCTACCCACAAAAATATACTATGCCCCAATTCACGCACATCCTTTTCGATCTCGACGGAACCCTGACCAATCCACGGTTGGGTATTGGCAATTCGCTGAAATATGCCCTTCGGCAAATGCAAATTGACGGTTACAGCGACGAAATTCTCGAACGTTTTGTCGGCCCGCCTATTCAGGATGGTTTAAAAAAACTGTTTGGGATGAATGAGCGTGAAACTAACCTGGCCGTTGACCATTTCCGGACTTATTTTGGCGAAAAAGGATTGTTCGAAAATGAACCATATCAAGGGATAATCGAATTGCTGGAAGAACTGCACCTCTCCGGAAAGCGCATTTATGTGGTTACCTCGAAACTGGAAAAATACGCGAAAATGATTATGCGGCATTTTGAATTCGACCGTTATCTCGACGATTTGCAGGGCGCTGAGGCTACCGGGAAGCACTCCGGGAAAGGCCAACTGATTGAACAATTGATGGAACGAAACCGCATTTCGGCTTCGGCTTCAGTAGTTATGGTTGGCGATACGCATTACGACCTGATTGGCGCCAAAGAAAACAAAATATCGAGTATCGCTGTCGGTTACGGATTTGGAACAGCCGAAACATTAAGCAATTGTAATCCTGATTTTATGGTTGGTTCGGTAGATGAATTAGCCGAGCTACTCCTCGGTTAACGGCCTGCTACTGTTCCCGAATGTTGCCATTCCAACTGACGACTTTTTTCTTTATCTTGAATGCCTGTTGATCAACTCAAATTTCAGGTATGGAAGAACCGTTGCAAAAGAAGTGGTTTGTAGTTCTGAATCCTCATGCCGGATCGGGCCGGGGCAAAAAAGATCAGGCAGAAATACTCAAAAGGCTTATCAAGGCTGACTTTCAATATGAATTGGCTGTTTCAGAATTCCCAAAACACATCATTCAATTGACCATTGACGCCATTGAAAAAGGGTTTCGCAGGCTGATTATTGCCGGAGGGGATGGTAGTTTGAACGAAGTTGTAAACGGTATTTTTCACCAAACAGTTTGCCTTCCTGAAGAGATTACAGTTGGAATGATTCCGGTGGGGACGGGTAACGACTGGATTAAAACTTTCGGAATCCCGAATTACTACAAGGAAGCGGTGAAAATCCTTAAGCAGGGGAAAGTCATGCGCCAGGATGTTGGCCGAATCACCTTTACTGAAAATGATGAGACGAAGTCCTGCTATTTTGCCAACATGGCTGGTTTTGGATTCGATGCGATGGTTGCTACAAAAACCAATCAGCTAAAAAACAAAGGCCGAACCGGTATTTCACTTTATCTTCAGGCACTTGGCTCAAGCTTTTTTAATTATCAAACTACTAAAACTCAAGTAATAATTGATGGGCGGGAGATTGATGAATTGATCTTTTCGGTCAGTCTTGGCATCGGGAAATACAATGGAGGAGGGATGATGCAGGCTCCCGGCGCAGTACCCGATAATGGACTTTTTCAGGTAACGATTATCCGTAAAATCGGACTGTTCGGAATCCTTCGGAATTTGGCTGGATTGTATTCAGGCAAATATGTAAACGACTACCGCGTTTCGACATTTCAGGCAAAAAACATATCAATAAGTTCGGCCAAAAATATTGCCGGAGAAGCTGATGGTGAGACTTTGGGTGATAATAAATTTGTGATCGATATTTTTTCTCAGAAATTATCCGTAATTTATAATCCTGAAAAATATCTAAAGGAAAGCTGAACCTTCCGGAATATTTCAGCATGTTAAATAGTTCTATTTAAAAACTAAAACTGTAATCTTATGAGTCTAGCAAAGGAATTTAAGGAATTTGCCATGCGTGGAAACGTGGTTGATTTGGCAGTGGGTATCATCATTGGTGGCGCTTTTGGTAAAATAGTTAGTTCGGTAGTTGCGGATGTAATTATGCCTCCGATTGGACTTCTTCTGGGGGGCGTAAAATTTACCGATCTCAAAATTTTTCTCACTGATCCTGTTGTTGACGCAGCCGGAGTAATTACCAAACAAGCGGTTTCAATCAATTATGGTAATTTTGTGCAATCGTTGGTCGATTTTCTGATTATTGCTTTTGCTATTTTTATGATGATAAAAGGTATGAATAGCATGAAGAAAAAGGAAGTGGCAGTGCCTGTTGAAGCTCCTGCTCCGCCTGAACCTACAAAAGAAGAAGTTTTACTTGCTGAAATCAGAGACATTCTGAAAAACAAATAGGGGGTATTCTTTGATCCTTAGCTAATAAGAAAAAGTCATTGGTCATTAGGAAAAAGGTTGAGAACAACTTTCTGAATGACTGATGACTTTTTGCAATTGGCATTGAGATAAAAACAGTTGGTTTTTTCGAACTTGAAATTATTTCTGATGATTTTCCCTGAACTCCTTCAAAAAGGCTACCGAATCCGGATTGTCGCTCCGTCCGGCAAAGTTTCGAAAGAAAAAGTGCTTCCAGGCATTGAGTTGTTGCAGGATGTGGGTTATGAAGTGATCATTGGCAAACATGTTTTCAATCGGGATTTTCAATATGCCGGAACCGACCAGCAAAGGACTACCGATTTTCAGGAAGCGATAAATGATCCTCAAACCAAAGCTATTATTTGCGCGCGTGGTGGTTACGGATCGGTTCGGATCATCGAAAAACTCGACTTTTCACCTTTCATGAAAAACCCCAAATGGATGGTCGGATTCAGTGATATCACCGTGTTTCATTCGGCACTGAATAAACTTGGTTTAGCCAGTATCCACGGGGCAATGCCAGCTTTTTTTCTTGAAAATAAGAAACCCTCGAAAAGTTTCCACAGCTTAATGGAAGTGCTTACTTCCGGAAATTCCGAGGTGAAATTTGAATCGCATTCTCTGAATTGCAAAGGTAGTTGTTCTGGAGAATTGGTTGGCGGGAACTTGTCGCTGCTTTACAGCCTTCAGGGAACACCGTGGCAATTGGATACCAAAGGCAAGATTCTGTTGATCGAAGATTTGTCAGAATACCTCTATCATCTCGACCGTATGATGCAGAATTTTAAGTTATCAGGCCAGTTTAATGATTTAGCTGGACTTGTAGTTGGAGGTTTTACCGAAATGCAGGACAACGAAAGCCCGTTTGGAAAATCAGCCTACGAAATTATCCGCGAAGCTGTTGAAGGTTGTCATTTCCCGGTCTGTTTTGATTTTCCATCGGGACATATTTCCAAAAACCTATCATTGGTATTGGGCGCCAACTATCGTTTGGAAGTGGGAGGAACCTGTTTGCTAAAACGAATTCAGAAATGAGCAAAGGGCATGAACTTGGACGAAAGGGAGAAGAGCTGGCTGTTGAGCACCTACGGTCGCTCGGATATGAAATATTGGAAGTAAACTGGTTTTCGCACCATCTTGAAATTGATATCATTGCAAAAGATGGTGACGAATTGGTTATTGTGGAAGTGAAAGCGCGTGGGACAGATTCGTATGAACATCCGTCGGAAGCTGTTTCGAATAAGAAAATTCGTTTTTTGGTGAATGCTGCTGAAGCCTATATCCAGTTGAAAAATACTGATTTAGATACACGGTTTGATGTAATTTCGATCATCTTTCAGGACGGGGGATTTGAGATCGAACATTTTAAAGATGCCTTTTATCCACCGATTGGATAAGAAATAGCGATCTGATCACTAATAAATCAGATGCCGGTGAAGGATAGCAAGTAAGGTTTCTACTTTGATCGGCTTGGTAATAAAATCGTCGCAGCCACTTTCGAGAGCTTCTTCCTTGGTCGATTGCATCGCATATGCTGATTGGATAATGACAGGCATCTCAGGAATTAATCCCTTAATTTTAGTTGTCGCTTCAAGTCCATCCATAAGGGGCAACCTAATATCCATAATGACCGCATCGATCTCCGTATTTTCTTTTACCATTTCCACTGCTTCAACTCCATTTTTCACAAAGAAAAGATTCGCCTTTGTCTTCTTTAATGCTTTCTCAAACAGAAAACGACTGACGGCCTCGTCTTCAGCAATTAAAATGGTTTTGCCGATAAAGTTGTATTCCATAATGAATTGTTCTAAAGTGGAAAAGTATTTACAAAATTATTAAAAATTGAGTTAACAATTTACTTTTTTTTAAACAATAGCCATTTTATTCCTGAATGGACTGAAAACCTCCCGATAACACTGCCTGATTATAGGTGTTGCCGAGGAAAATAAAGTCCCAAAAAATGGTTTTAACTTGAATCAGGATGCTCTGACAAAAGCCTGGACCGCAAATACATCCTGAAGTTTTTCCTTGATCAGTATGGTTTCAGTTCCAGTTCAAACAGTTCGAAAGAATCTCAATATTTACACACCACTGGGCAAGTTAATTAACCGTACCTTTGCCGGATGACAAGTCCAATTAAAAATCAAACGAATATTCTGGAGAAACTAAGCATTGAAAAACTCAATGCCATGCAGGAAGAGGCTCATGAGGTTATTCTTTCCAATCCTGAAATTGTATTGCTTTCCCCAACGGGAACAGGCAAAACACTGGCTTTCCTGTTACCCATTATTGCCGAACTCGATATGATTTGCCCTGAAATTCAGGTGTTGATTGTGGTGCCCTCGCGCGAACTGGCGATTCAGATAGAACAAGTTATCCGCGAAATGGGATCGGGCTATAAAGCCAATGCGGTTTACGGCGGAAGAACTGGGTCGAAAGATAAAACGGAGATCAAACACCGTCCGGCCATTTTGATTGGAACTCCCGGAAGGATCGCCGATCATTTGCGCAGGGAAAACTTCTCGTCAGATTTTGTCACTACTCTCGTTCTCGATGAATTTGATAAATCTCTCGAAATCGGGTTTGAGGTTGAAATGAAAGAAATCCTGGCTTTATTGCCAAAGGTTCAGACGAAAATACTGACATCGGCCACACAGGAAGTTGAGATACCGAAATTTGTCGGGCTATCGGATCCAGTTGTCATTGATTATCTGCATGAGGGAAATTCGCAACTAAAAGTCAAAACAATACTTTCAACTTCTCCGGATAAGTTGGAAACTTTGGCCGAATTGCTTTGTCATTTGGGAAATCAGCCCGGAATTGTATTCTGCAATTTCAAGGACACTATTCAGGAGGTGAGTGATTTCTTGAATGGGAATAACATCGGACATGGATTATTTTACGGAGGAATGGAGCAAAAAGACCGGGAACGGGCGCTAATCAAATTCAGGAATGGAACTCACCAGTTGATTGTTGCCACGGATCTGGCTGCACGTGGAATTGACGTTCCGGAGATTAAATTTATCATCCATTTTCAGCTTCCGCTAAAAGCTCATGAATTTACACACCGGAATGGCCGCACTGCCCGTATGTTTAACGATGGAACGGCCTATGTGATCAAAGGGAAAAACGAAAATCTGCCGGATTTTGTCGGAAACGCAGAAGTTGAAGAAATTCAAAAGGCTCCGATACCATCACCTTCAATCTGGAAAACTCTGTTTGTTTCAGGAGGTCGAAAAGACAAAATTTCGAAGGGCGACATTGCTGGCTTATTCATAAAACAAGGAAAGCTCGGGAATGACCAGATCGGAACCATCGAAATCAAAACCGATTGTGCTTTTGTTGCGGTTCAGGCTTCGGAAGTGAACCGGCTGATTAAACTGGTTGATAACAGCAGATTGAAAAGTAAAAAAGTAAGGGTGACCGAAATTTAATTGCATAATCATTCGTCTTGGGTTTAGCGCGACTTGAAACCCTGACGAAAAAGTTGCCGAGACCCGATACTTCCCTTTACGGTAAAGAGTTTCTTCTGCCCAAGGCTCCAGAAGAAGTGTCCGGCACTATTTAATCATGAATTATTTTGCTCTGTTTCGGTTTCCGAGACCACTGCCTTCCAGATGGATAATGGTCGGTCCCATATGCCAACCCCAGTAGTTATAAGGCCAACCGTAGCCAAAACCACCATACCAGTATCCCCTGTACCAAGGCGACCAGTAGTATGAATCCTGCATTTGCGAGTTGTACTGAATCAAATTGATATGGGTCTTCAGCATGAAATTCACAACCGAATCGGCTACACCTTGCTGCTGAAGCTTAGTATATTCACTTGCTTTTAGCGTATAAGCAGTGTGTGATTTCTTTATTTCATTGATAATATTCTTCGATGACACGTTATCTTTACTCATCTGCACAATGTCAGGTAAAGTCACAGGCTTAACTTCAGGACCATATGTTGCACAGCTGTGTAAAAGTGCACCTCCAGAAACCAGAATAAATAAGAAAATCACGTGCTTTAAATTCATCAGATTTTTCATTTTTCTGTCCTCCTTTATACTTTAATTTGTGGTTTAAGTCCGCACAAAATACATACCATTTACAAAGTCTTATACATGAATTTTACCTGATTAGTTTAAAAAATACTAATGAGATATTTTGTGTTATTGATCTGAAATTCAGTAATAATGATTCTCATTGCTAATGAGAGTATGACCCATAGCTGTTAAAATTTATGGAACTCTACCCACAAAAAAAAGCCAATGCATTCGCATCGGCTTTTCATATCCCCAAATTGATTGATTTAACCCATGATCACAACAACAGAATGATCTTCTCCATCTTCGAAAAGAGGAATCAGATTCGATGTTTGTAACTGGGCATCAACGATGATTTCTTTCACACCTTTTGATACGCCATTCGGGTTCTTAACTTCAATGTGATACTCGGCTCCCCTGAATTTACGGCTTACTTTAAAGCCTTTCCATTCGGTAGGAATACACGGATCGACAAGCAATCCATCGTAATCGGGCTGAATGCCCAGGATGAACTGAGTAATGGCGTAGAAATTCCATGAAGCAGTTCCGGTTAACCATGAGTTTTTGGCTTCTCCCGGTTTAAACGCGTCTTTTCCTGAAATCATTTGAGCATATACATAAGGCTCTGTCTTGTGCAATTCGCTGACATCTTCCAGATACGACGGACAAATTTTGCGATAATACTCCCATGCACGGTTTCCGTTACCAACCACCGTTTCACCAATCATAATCCATGGATTGTTGTGGCAGAATATTCCGGCGTTTTCTTTGTAACCCGCAGGGTAGCTCGAAATTTCGCCGTATTCGATGTAGTATTTTGTAAATGCTGGATTATTGAGCACGATTCCATGTTCGCAATCCAATCGTTCTTTTACCGAATCCAATGCTTTTTCGCAAAGGCCTTCTTCCTTGCCAATTCCAGCCATGGTGCACCATCCGTTCGATTCGATGAAGATTTTACCTTCTTCGTTTTCGTTGCTACCGATTTTATTTCCGTAATAATCGTAAGCACGCAAGAACCATTCGCCATCCCAGCCATGTTTTTTCACGGCATCAATCATCGCATCAATGTGCGATTGGGCACGGACAGCTTCTTCTGTCAGTCCAAGTTTGTTGCAAAGGGTCACATAATCGCGACCATAAATCACAAACAATCCGGCAATCATTAGCGATTCGGCTTTTGTGCCTTCAGTTTTATTTTCGGTGGTCTGGAACGATTCATTCGGGTCGTTCGAGAAACAATTCAGGTTGAGGCAATCATTCCAGTCGGCACGGCCAATGAGCGGTAATCCGTGAGGACCTAAATTATTGACTACATGATCGAACGAAACGGTAAGGTGCTCAAACAGTGTGCGGGCAACCGACATGTCGTTATCGAAAGGAACCATCTCTGCCAGGATACCGAAGTCGCCAGTTTCTTTGATGTAACTGATCGTTCCGAGAATCAACCACATAGGGTCGTCGTTGAATCCGCCACCGATGTCGTTGTTTCCTTTTTTAGTCAAAGGTTGATACTGGTGATAGCAGCCTCCGTCTTGAAATTGGGTGGATGCAATATCGATGATGCGTTCGCGTGCACGTTCCGGAATCTGGTGAACGAACCCGATCAAATCCTGGTTTGAATCGCGGAATCCCATTCCACGACCGATACCGCTTTCAAAGTATGAAGCAGAACGCGAGAAGCAGAACGTAATCATGCACTGATATTGATTCCAGATATTGACCATGCGATCGAGCTTGTCGTCGCCCGAATCGACCGAGTAAACGCTGAGCAAATTATCCCAGTATTCGCGCAATTCGGCCAAAGCAGCATCAACTTTAGCGACTGTATTGAATTTCGCAATCGTTTCTTTGGCTTTGGTCTTGTTGATGATATTTTTCGATTCCCATTTTTCGTCTTCTTTATTTTCGACGTAACCCAAAACGAAAACGAATTCTTTCGTTTCGCCGGGCTTCAATTCAACTTCGAGGTAATGCGAAGCAATTGGCGACCAGCCATGAGCTTCAGTATTGCGAGGTTTCCCGTCAGCAACAACCTGAGGTTCCTCAAAGCCATTGTATAATCCGAAAAACGATTCGCGGTCGGTATCGTAACCTTGTACCGGAACGTTCACCGAATAATAGGCAAAATGGTCGCGGCGCTCTTTGTACTCCGTTTTATGGTAGATCACCGAATCTTCAATTTCAACTTCGCCCGTCGAAAAGTTGCGCTGGAAGTTTTCCATGTCAGCGGCAGCATTCCATAAACACCATTCCACAAACGAGAAAACTTTTAACTTCTTAACTTCCTTCGAGTTATTGGTCAAAGTCAGTTTCTGAACTTCAGCCCATGTTTTTAACGGAACGAAATACAGCGCTGTTGCCGAAACGCCATTCTTTTCGCCTTTAATTGAGGTGTAATTCATTCCGTGACGGCACTCATAGCTGTCGAGTTCGGTTTTGCATGGTTTCCAGCCCGGCGACCAAGCGGTATCGCCATCTTTGATGTAGAAATATTTACCACCGCTGTCCATTGGAACATTGTTGTAGCGGTAGCGGGTTAAACGGCGGAACTTGGCATCCTTATAAAAGGTGTAACCGCCGGCTGTGTTTGATATAAGCGAGAAAAAATCTTCATTGCCAAGGTAATTGATCCATGGCCATGGGGTTTTTGGGTCGGTGATCACATATTCTCTGTGCTGATCGTCGAAATGTCCGAATTGCATAGTTCTGATATTATAATTTGTGAATCGTTAATTGCATTTTAATTGTAACCTTTTTTTGACTCACCCCATCGCATCTTCGATGCTCTGCCCCTCTCTACAAGTAGAGAGGGGGGAAGACCGATTTATCGGGCTTCGGGGTGAGTAAAGAATATTTTTTATACTTATTCTTTCGCTCTTCTGCTGTTTAATTCTAGGGTAATGTTGTCCATCTTATGTTGATCCAGCGGATAGAGTGCCATTACACCTGCTGTTATTACTGCAACAACAGTAGGAATCCAGCTCATCAGCATAATAATACCGGGAACTGCGCCTTGAATTGATACTTCATTCTGTCCGTTGTAACCATATGCCGCAAGTACCCAGCCAATAATGGCACCTGCAATACCTCCACCAAACTTGGTGGCGAAAGAACCGGCAGAGTATATGAGTCCGGTAGCCCTGCGTCCGTTTTTAAATTCTGAATAATCGGCAGCATCGCCAAGCATGGCAAAAAACAGGGTTGGGAACACTGCGGCTCCAAATTCTGAAATGATCCCAATCGTAAATATGCCAATCGTATCGCCAGTGCCGCATAAAGCAAGCAACGCATTAACAAATCCGGAGAAAATCAAAGCGCCGATAAACAGATTGCGTTTCCCGTATTTTTTCCCCAAAGGAGAGGTGATCATGGCACCTGCAATTGAGGCGAGCATCAGTCCGACCATGTATGAAGCAGCCAGGAATTGGTTGTGCAGATAATGGCTGAAGTAAATAACCACAATGCCTTGTTTGATTGAGTTGTAAACATTGAAAAGTATTCCGATGAAAAGGAGTACAATCCATGGCCTGTTTTTGACGAGGTCTTTTAAATCCTTCAGCAGGTTTGTTTCCTGATCTTTTGGCGGTTGAACGCGTTCTTTGGTCGTTGCAAAAGTCACCATCAGGAAAAGGGATAAGAAAATAGACATGATGTAAATGGCTGAACTATAGCCTCTCTTTTGGTCGATAATACTGATATTTTTTGATTCCAGATTTTCTTCTCCGGTTACAATAAAAGAGTAGGGTTTGTCGGCTTCCATTGAAAAACTTTTGCCAACCGTCGGAACATTCGATTTTTGCTTGACAGCGGTTGTATCGGCCCAGGTGAACAGTGCAATTCCATCTTTAGTCTTGATATTTACATTCTTAATATCTTCATGCGTGGATACTGTAACTTCGTATTTCTTCGCATCCAGTTTCTCAACATTAATCGTTGGGTTGATGTTCCCAAAGTGGGCGACCAGGAACAACAAAGCTCCTTGCACGACCATTCCACCGGTGAAAGCTCCAACCATACGATACGAACCCAAACTGGTACGTTCCTTGTCGTCGGGGCTCATTACTGCCATTAATGCACCGTAGGGAATGTTGTTCGCGGTATAAATCAGGAAAAACAGCAGATAGGTAGCGTAGGCATAAACAACCTTTGCAGTTGGACTTAAATTGGGTGTTGTAAACAGCATCGATAAAGTGATTCCCAAAGGAATGGCTGTCCACAAAATCCATGGCCGGAATTTTCCGTATTTCGAATTTGTACGGTCGCAAACTACCCCCATCAGAATGTCGATTATTCCATCGCCAAAGCGGGCAATCAGGAAAAGCACCCCAACGACCGCAGGATTCAGCCCAAAAACATCGGTGTAGAAAATAAACAGGAAAGTGGCCACACCACGCCATGCAATATTTGCAGCACCGTCCCCAAGTGCATACCCGATTTTCTCTTTTAATGAAAGTTTTTCCACAAGAATATGTTTTAGAGTTAGTTGTAATGATCGGTACTTCAATAAATGGAATGAGCTACACCCCACTTAACATCAAATATCAATAATCTTTTCGAAATAAAATTCAAAAATGGGATATTCTTATTGTATTTGCAACAAGAAGTTTTCATTGACCCACTTTTTATTTTTCAGGGTACTAATAATCAACAAAAAACCCGGCTGTTAACCGGGTTTTAATATCTCTAAAATATTGAATTAAATCTTAGGTAATGCCCATGGAGCACGGTATTCAGGCACCAGAAATTTGTTGGCTTCCTCGTCGTTAATGAATTTGCTTGTTTCAGCATCCCAGTATAAACGGCGTCCGGTACGAAGGGCGATATTTCCCAAATGAGCCACGCGTGCAGTGTTTGCTGCAATGGTAATGCTGGCATTCAGGTCGCGGTTGCGGTTTTTTACTCCATCAATGAAATTGGCCATGTGATAATCGAGTCCTTTGCCGGTTCCTTTTTGCAATGGAACACGTTCAATCAGGTCTTTATCTTTCTTTCGCTCCGGAATGACTTCCCATCCATTGCGGTCGACCACCAATGTTCCGTTGTTTCCAACGTAGCCAACACCATGGTTACGTCCGTAGTAACCACCATCAATGCCGGTTCCGTGATCCCAAAGCATGGTGTGTCCATCAAATTCGAACAAAGCCTGCAAGGTATCAGGAGTTTCAGCGGCATCATCCGGATAAGCATATTTTCCACCCATCGACATGATCGATTTTGGTGATGGATCGCCCATTCCGAATAAACCGTAGTCGATAATGTGCACGCCCCAGTCGGTCATTAAACCTCCGGCGTAATCGTAAAACCAGCGGAAATTAAAGTGGAAACGGTTTGGATTGAACGGACGTTTTTTAGCAGGCCCGAGCCAGAAATCGTAATCAACTCCTGCAGGAGCTTCTCCATCTGGTTTTACCGGAACCGGTTCCATCCATCCCTGATAAGCCCAGGTTCGAACGGTGCGGATTTTTCCGAGTTTTCCGGATTTTACGAAGTCAACAGCTGCCATCCAGTGCGGATCGCTGCGCTGCCACATGCCCACCTGAACAACGGTTTTGTATTTGTTGGCAGCGCGTTCCATGATGTTGATTTCTTCGATCGAGTTACCCAGTGGTTTTTCGCAATACACATCTTTGCCGGCCTGACAGGCTTCAACCATCGGCAAGCAATGCCAATGATCAGGTGTGCCGATAATCACGACATCGACATTCTTATCTTCCAGAAGTTTGCGGTAATCGCTGTATAATTTAGGTTTAAAACCCTGCACTTTTTCGGTTTCTGCCGCACGTTTGTTTAGCACATTACTATCAACATCGCACATGGCGACGCATTCGGTGTTCTTTTGGCGCAAGAAGGCTGCAAGGTCGGCAAATCCCATCCCGTTAACACCAATTAAGCCGCACCTAAGTTTGTCGTTTGCACCCGCGCAGGCGCTCATCGGAATGGGCATAGTGGCTGCAAGACTTAGCCCAACTGCCGCTGTTGTTGTACTTTTTAAAAAGGTTCTTCTGTTGGTCATTATGGTTGATTTAGGTTTTAGAAAAAATCATATAACATATTGAAAGCTGATCCGATGAGACTAAGTCATCGAATCAGGCAACTTGAAACTTTGAACTTGAAACTACTTCTGCATGGCATCGTCAAATGCTACATCTGATGGATCGAAGTCGCTGTAACGAACGAAATCACAGGCTTCAACGGCTCCGGCTTCACGGTTCATGCCGCTGTCTTCCCATTCAACAGAAAGAGGTCCCTGGTATTTGATGTCGTTCAAGGCCCGGATAATATTTTCGAAGTCGATTTTTCCACGGCCCAAACTCCTGAAGTTCCAGTAGCGTCGGTTATCGCCGAAATCGGTATGGCCTCCAAAAACGCCGATATCCATTGGGTGTTCGCTCCAATAGGCATCTTTCATGTGAACATGGAAAATCCGATCGGAGAATTCGTAGATGAACTTTACGTAGTCAACACCCTGGTATCCGAGGTGACTTGGATCGAAATTGAATCCGAATGCCGGATGGTAATTCACAGCTTTCAGCGCGCGGCGGGCTGTTGCGATGTCGAATGCAATTTCAGTCGGGTGAACTTCGAGTGCAAATTTGACGCCCATTTTCTGGTATTCATCCAAAATTGGAATCCAGCGCTTGGCAAAATCTGCATAACCTTTGTCAATCATTTCTTGGCTAACTGCCGGAAAAGAATACAGCATATGCCAAATCGAGCTTCCGGTGAAACCAATTACAGTGTCCAATCCCAGCATTTTGGCTACTTTGCCTGTTTTGATAATTTCGGCAGCAGCACGCTGGCGCACTCCTTCGGGATCGCCGTCTCCCCAAATGTAGGCTGGTAAAATGCCTTGATGACGTTCGTCGATTCGGTCGCAAACACACTGGCCCACCAAATGTGTTGAAATGGCGAACAACTGAAGATCGTATTTATCCAGAGTTTCTTTGCGTGCGTCGCAATAAGCCTGATCGGCTTTATCGATTTCCATGTGGTCGCCCCAGGTGCAAAGTTCTAGGCCATCGTAGCCAAACTCAAGCGCTTTCTCGCAAATTGTTTCAAAGGGAAGGTCGGCCCATTGTCCGGTAAATAGTGTTACTGGTCTGCCCATGATATTGTTTGTTTTAGTGGTTTTATTTGATGATCACGTCCGTTGGCTAAAGCCAAACGGCAAAGGATAGGAACCGTTCTGTGCAAGGCGATTATCCTTCGCCGTTCATTTCAGTGAACGGTCATGAGAAATCTTCTATTTAAAAGGTACCCATTTTACATCGTCATTGTATCCCGCTTCAACAACAGCATCAATGAACTGCATGCCGCGGATGCCGTCTTCAACTCCTGGAAAATCGAGCCATTCGGGTTTGGGCTGTTCACCATTCATTTTGGCACGAAGCGTAAACGAGAAGTTACGGTAAATATTGGCGAATGCTTCCAGGTACCCTTCCGGATGGCCTCCCGGGGTGCGGGTATTGGCTGCAGCAGCAGTTCCCATCGAAGTGCCTACGCGATAAATTTCCGTAGGTTTGCTTGTCCATTTGGCTATCAAGGTGTTGGGTTCGTGTTGAGCCCATTCCAGCCCACCTTTGTCTCCATAAACGCGAAACTTAAGTGCGTTTTCTTCTCCGGCTGCAATTTGGGTGGCAATTAAAACACCTTTGGCGCCATTGTCGAAACGAAGCAAAACAGCGCCATCATCGTCGAGCAAACGTCCGGGAACAAACACGTTCAATTCGGCACAAAGTGATGTAGTTCTTAGTCCGGTAATGTATTCTGCCAAATGATGCGCGTGTGTTCCTATATCGCCCATGGCACCTGCTTTTCCGGAGCGTTTTGGGTCGGTGCGCCACGATGCCTGCGCATTTCCGGAGTCTTCCAGTTTAGACGACAACCATCCCTGCGGATATTCCACAAATATTTTGCGGATTTTGCCTAGCTGACCTTCGGCAACCATTGCCTTAACACATACATACTCCGGATATCCGGAGTATGTATGTGTTAAGGCAAGCAATAATCCAGTTTCCTGTAATTTGGCCTGAAGTTGAAGCGCTTCTTCGAGGGTAAAAGTGATCGGTTTGTCGATTACCACGTTGAACCCGTTTTCCAAAGCCATCATGGCCGGACCAAAGTGCGCGAAGTTTGGAGTAACGATGGTTACAAAATCCATGCGGTCACCTTCCGGAAGTTTGATTTCGTTTTCAAACATTTCCTGATAGGTTTTGTACACCCGATTTTCCGGAAGATAATACGATTTTCCGGAGGAAAGTGAAATTTCAGGATTGATGCTGAAGCAGCCGCAGACCAGTTCGATTTGTCCGTCCATAAAAGCCGCCAGACGATGAATGGCTCCGATAAAAGCGTCACTGCCGCCACCGACCATTCCCATGCGTAATTTACGATTCATCATATTGGATTAATTTAGTTGGTTTATAACTTATAGGTTGCCTATTTTAGGCTGGTTAAAATTAGAAAACTTTTTTAGATGAAGTAATTTTAATTGAAGAAAAACATACCAGACCAGAACGGTTTTTTTATCGTTCTGAATCATTATTAAGCTGAACTCGGCTTAGGTGAATGCGCCTAAGAAAAGTACCAAGGCAAACGCATGCTTTGGCTTTCATTATTTGTGAATAATTCGAAGGAATTAAAACTTCAACTCCACATGCTTAATTGATTTCCGGTTAGCAGTATAAACCACATGAACCGCTTTATCTGAGGTTTGAATAATTGCTGGATAACTGAATTCACCGGTTGGTTGATCTTCAAGCACTGCCACATCTTTCCAATTTTTACCATCAATTGAAACTGCCACATTTAGTTTGTTACGACCATTTACCCAGTCTTTACCGCTTTCCAATGGGTTGTATATTAAAACCCGTAATCCTGAAGAAAGTGTTACGGCATCAATTCCTGAATTTGGGTTCAGGACATTGGTTTTGGCCAGCGGGCTCCAGGTTTTTCCTTCGTCGGCTGACCAACTTTCCATGATGTAGTTTTGGTTGCTGCGAAGTAAAGCCTGAATCCTACCTTCAGGATAAAGTAAAAGCGTTGGCTGTATTACTTTTGCCGGACTTTGTGGGTCGATTGCGATCTTTTCCCAGGTTTTTCCATCATCGGTTGAGCGTTCGATGTGGGCATGCCATTCTTCGGTTTTCGTTTCAATGCTCGATGGGCTCAGAATAACTCCGGAAGCCAGTGTCACCGGCTTATTTTTGATTGGCCCCAAAATTCCATCCGGAAGTTTTTCTGGTGCCGACCAGCTTTTCCCTTCGTCGGTCGAGCGAATGAACATTCCCCACCATTCGCGCGGATTCGGCCCGACTTTGTAGTACAGCGATATCCCATCTTTTGTGCGGAATAATACCGGATTCCAGCAGGCATAGCGTAACGAATCGTTAATGATGCCGTTGGCTATGCTGACCGGAGCAGTCCACGAACCGTCCTTTTTATCAGATACCCATATTTCAACGTCCTTATTGCTTTCGTGCGATCCGCCGAACCAGGCAGTCATCAACGATCCATCTTTGAGTTCGATGATGGTTGATGCATGGCATTGTTTGAAGGGAGCATTTTCGAAAATGAATTCGCTGGCTACAATTTTGCACGATTTAGGAATCCGGATGGCGTGGCTTGGGCAGGCAAATAGGATGAACAATAGTATGACAAAAGTGAATTTCATGATTTTCTTTCTAGGATCAAACTGCAAAAATAGTGGAATGAAGGTTAGTTCAAATTCCCAATTCTTTTAAAACGGCATAAATCTGGCTCGATTCGAACCCGCGACCCATCGCGAAACGCATCAGTTTGTTTCGTTTGTCGTACTGATCTTTCGCTTTGATAGATTTCTCCTTGTCAGTCAGAAGTCTTCGGAGTTCGTTGGAGTAACCTTCATCTTCAATTTCGTTAAAGGCCAACTCCATTATTTCCGATGAAATATTTTTTGAATGCAACATAAAGGCAATTTTCTGCTTGCCCCAATGATTAAACCGGAATTTGTCATTCACGTATGCTCGGGCAAAGCGCTCGTCATCAATGTATTTTTCTTCGACCAGTTTAGCAATAACCAACACAGAATCTTCAGCCGAAAATCCCCAAAGCTTTAACTTCTCCTGAATGTCGGAAGAGCAGTGTTCTGATCGGCTGCATAAAAAAGCTGCTTTGTCGTAAGCTATTGTTTGTTCAGAAGTAAGTTCCATTGTGAAATTTTGCTTAAAAATACAATTTCTGTTTAAGAATGATTAATTTTCGTGGATATAACACCGGGAAGCAATATTAATAGAAGTTTAACTCTGAAATCAGAAAATTGATTAATTCGACCGAAATACAAAAATGTTCTATAAAATCAATTTCTTTGTTTCCGAAATCAATTTAGTTATGAAACGAAATTTAAGAATAGTTTTTATTCTCTCCTTGATGCTGTTCGGTACCAGTGCCTTTAGTCAAGGGAAAGTGGCTATCCCACTTTCTTTTTCGGAAGCGTACGAGCAAATGCACCAGAACAGTTATGTGTTGAAGCAGGCTGGGTTCGAGATTCAAGAAAAGGAAGCCGATAAAAAAGCTGCCTTTGGGTTGCATGCACCACGGGTTTTTGTAACGGCCACTGCTGTTCAGATGGCCGATCCGCTTACGCTCGACCTCACTCCGGTGCGCGATGCCATCAACCCGCTGTACGAGGTTCTGGGCAAATACGGCAACTTCTCCGGAGTTCCGAATCCCGATCCTAAAACTTCAGGTGTAATGCCCACTTTGCCTGACAATATCAGCACTCAGGTTTTGCGTGGAAAGATTCAGGAAGGACAGGCTGCCATTAATGCTGCCGAGTGGAATAAAATGATTCAGGAAAAGCAATTTGCATCGGTCAATGCCAACTTCGTCTGGCCACTCTATACCGGCGGAAAAATCAATGCAGCCAACAAAGCATCGCAGATTTACGGGGAGGAAGCCGGACTTCATCAGAAACAAAAAGAAGGTGAATTGCTGAGCGAACTGGCCACCCGTTATTATGGACTGGTGTTGGCCGAACAAGCTTGCAAAGTGCGCAGTCAGGTGGCCGAAGCCATGAAAAAGCACCTTTTCGATTCTCAGAAATTGAGCGAACAAGGCCAGATTGCCAAAGTCGAATATTTGCATGCACAAGTCGCCAACTCGGACGCCGAACGCGAACTAAAAAAAGCCGAACGCGAGTCAATCATTGTAAAACGGGCACTTCAGAACACGATGGCTGTTGGCGACAGCAGCGACCTGACTCCGGCAAGCCAATTATTTATCCTGAAGAACGTTGAAGACGAGAGCTTCTTTGTTGAATTGGCTTTACGGAATAATCCACAGTTGCAGCAGGTTGACTCGAAAAGAGAGCTGGCAGCTACAGGCGTGAAATTAGAGAAAAGCAATTATTTGCCAACAGTTGCACTTACCGGAACTTATGATTTGGCCGACAAAGATTTGTCGCCATACGTTCCTCAGTGGTTAGTTGGAGTGGGTTTGAACTGGTCGCTTTTTGAGGGAAATGCCCGACACCGGAAACTTCAGTCGGCGCAGTTTAAAGAAGATCAGGTGGAACAAGCCGGATTGAAAGCCGAGGAAGATATTAAAACCTTAATCAAAAAAATGCACCAGCAACTCGGGATGCAGGTTGAACAGTTGGAAGAACTGGACAAAACCCTCGAATTTGCTAAAACCTATGTCGAAAGCCGCGACAAAGCTTTCCACGAAGGACTTTCAACTTCAACTGAACTGGTTGATGCCAATTTGTTGCTGGCTAAAGTGAAAATCGACCGTTTGCAAGCCATGTACAACTACGATGTGACACTGGCAACTTTGCTTCAGATTTGCGGAAGTCCCGATATGTTCCTGGCCTACCAAACCAGTAGGGATGCGATTTCAGAAGAGTTTTAAAATTAACTCACCCCACCCCGAGTACTCGGGGTTTCCCCTCTCTACATGTAGAGAGGGGAAGAGCATCGAAGATGCGATGGGGTGAGTCAGAAAATAAATATTTCAAAAAAAAGATACAATGAACAAAACAAGAAATTTTATTATCGGCCTGTTTTTCACAGCCTTGCTGATTTTTCTACTTTATACCACCTGGTTGATTACCCGCCCGCTTCCTCTCGAAGTGCAGGGCGAAATTGAAGCTACACAGTTCAAGGTTGCCTCCAAAATACCTGGAAGGATCGACACTATTGCGGTGAAGCGCGGTCAGCAAGTGGCCAAAGGCGATTTCCTGTTTTCGATCAGCAGCCCTGAAATTGATGCCAAATTGTTGCAGGTAACAGCCCAGCGCAATGCCGCCCAGGCACAGAGCCTGAAAGCACAAAACGGCGCTCAGGCTGAAGATATTTCGGCAGCGTACAACCTTTACGTAAAAGCTGAAGCCGCGGCCAGATTATACGAAAAGACATTTACACGGGTTGAAAACCTGTATAAAGATGGCGTAGTTTCGGAACAAAAAAGGGACGAAGCCGAAACGCAAAGCAAAGCTGGCCGAGAAACAGCCAACGCCGCCAAATCGCAATGGGAAAAAGCGGTGAAAGGTGCACGGTTCGAAGATAAACGCTCGGCCCAGGAACTGGTGAATCAGGCTGAGGGCGGAATTAGGGAAGTGGAAGCTTACCTGGCCGAAACTCAGGTGAAAGCCCAGGCTTCAGGAGAGGTGGCCAACATCATTTCTGAACGCGGAGAGCTGGTTCCGACAGGTTATCCGGTCATCACCCTCGTTGATCTGAAAGATAGCTGGGCAACACTTTACATCCGCGAAGATTTGATGACGGATGTTCGCATGGGCAGCGAGATCAAGGCAAAGATTCCGGCGCTGGGAAATAAAGAAGTTAGCCTGAAAGTGAATTACATCAGTCCGCTGGCCGATTTTGCCACATGGACTGCCACAAAAAGTTCCGGTGGTTTCGATATGAAATCGTTCGAAATCCATGCAGTACCATCGTCTTCCATCGAAGGCCTTCGCCCAGGCATGAGCGTTTTGGTTAACTGGAAACAGTTTAAAAAATAGGAAAAAGTCATCAGTCTTTCGGAATCTGTGGCAATTCGGTTTGATTTACTATTATTTTCTAATGACATTTTCTAATGACAAATGACAATTCTCTTCAATGAAGAAGAAACAAAATAGAACGCCAAATTCAGTAGCGAACAGCGAATCGTTTTTCAGGAAGAATCCTTTTTTTAAGGTTTTTCTGCGCGAAATCGACCGGATGTCGGGCTCAACGATTTACCTGTTTACTACCTTGATTGGGCCGCTCATCTCGTTTGTGATCCTGTTGCTGATTTTTGCTGAAGGGGTTCCGCGCAACCTCCCGGTTGGTATTGTCGATCTGGACAACACGGTTTTGTCGCGGAAAGTGGCAATGTGGATTGATGCAACGCCCGAAGCCGAAATAGCGATGCACATCCCCAATCAGGAAGAAGCCTACCAGCAAATGGCCGAAGGAAAGCTGGACGCCGTGGTGATTATTCCGGAAGGAACTGAAAAAAATATACTGAAAGGTAGCAGCGAAAAAATTTCGGTGTTTATTAATAATACCAATATCCTGAAGGGCGGATACCTCCAAAAAGGAATTTACAAATCGCTGGCAACGCTTTCAGGAGGGATCAAACTGCAATTCGCGATGAAAAGCGGGTTGCCCGAACGACAAGCAAAAGCGAAGGTTCAACCGGTCAGGCTTCAGCAACACATTTTATTTAATCCCTTCGGAAATTATTCCTATTTTCTGCTGAGTGCGCTTCTGCCATTGATGATCGTGATTTTTACTTTACTGTCGAACGTATTTGCTGTAGGTACCGAAGTGCGCGAGGGAACCGGTCCCGAGTGGTTGGAACATTCGGGTGGAAGCCTGATTGTGGCTTTGGCCGGAAAACTTCTGCCATATACCATTTTACTTGCAATTGATGCGGTTGTGATGAATGTGGTTTTGTTTATCCGGATGGAAACGCCGCTACAGGGAAGTTTTGCCTTTATCGTGTTGGGCGAAATCATGATGATTATTACCTACCAGTTGTTGGCGGTTTTGCTGATTTCAGTGACGGCCAACCTGCGTCTTGGATTGTCGTTGGCAAGCGCCTATGCCATGATGGCCTTGACTTTCTCTGGATTGACTTTTCCTCAGTTTGCGATGCCGTTAGTAGCCAGGGTATTTTCATATCTTTTCCCGTTTACGCAATGGGTGAAAATCTTTATTTCGCAGGCCATTCGCGGTGAAGCGGTGGTTAGCGCTCTCATCCCGATGGCCATATTTGTATTGTTCATTTTGTTGTCGGTGAGTTTTTTGCCTCGACTGAAAAGAATTTTAAGAACTGAAAAATATTGGGGGAAAGTGTAGGGTAGTTATGAATTATAGGTTATGAGTTATATCAGGAAGAGCGTCGTTCGGGAACGATAAATATCAGAATGTAGAGACGCGATGCGTAGCGTCTCTAAGCAACAACAAAACGAATTTCAATATTATCATGTTCAAAAAAATACACAAAGGCATTGAAATGACGGGGAAATTCTTCCGCGGCGAATTGAGGGATATCCGCAAAGACAGCGGCGCGATCCTGATTTTGGTTGGGGCGTTGATGATTTACCCGATTGTTTATGCCATTGCCTATAAAAATGAAGTCGTTCGCGAACTGAAAACCACCATCGTCGATTTAGACCGTACAACTACCAGTCACCAGTTGATTAAAATGCTTGAAGGCACCGAACAGATTGAAATCAACCGGGTGGGCACCAGTCTGGATGAAGCCAAAAAAGATTTTTTTGAAGGGAATTCAGGAGGGATTCTGGTCATTCCAGAGGATTTTGAAAAGGACATCCTGAATGGGAAACAATCGAATGTTTCAGTGTTTGCCGATGGAAGCTATTTCCTGATTTACCGCCAATTGCTTAGTGGTTCGGTTAAGGCGGTTGGAACTTTTTCCGCTGGTGTCGAGATCAAAAAGCTGATGATGGAAGGGAAAACCTACACTCAGGCAACGCAATTACGCGATCCGTTGGTCGCCGATATTCATTATTGGTTTAACCCGTCGTCGGGATATGGTTCGGCGATGATGCCCGGAATTATTATCATCATCCTTCAGCAAACTTTGCTGATCGGAATCGGGATGCTCGGCGGAACTGCCAAAGAAAAGAAACAGGACAGTTTTCTGGTTCCGGTGGCGCTGAAAAAAGGCGGAGTTCTTCCGATACTATTCGGAAAATCACTGGCCTATCTCACCATTTATGCCGTTAACTGCGTGTTTACCATGATCTGGATTCATTCGTGGTTCAGTTACCCCAACCGGGGCAGTTACCTCACCGTTCTGATGCTGACCTTGCCATTCCTGTTGTCGGTCATATTTATGGGTATTACCTTTTCGGTTCTGTTCAAACGCCGCGAATCGTCAATCATGTTTATGGTATTTATGTCGCCGATTGTCATTTTCCTGAGTGGCGTATCCTGGCCAGCCTCTTCCATTCCCCCATTCCTGTATAATCTGGCTCATTTGTTCCCATCGACGATCATGATTCCGGCCTATCTGCGTGTTCGGAGCATGGGAGTTGGCATATCTGAAATCAGGCATGAGTATTGGCAAATGATTATTTTGATGGTTTTTTACTTCTGCACAGCGGCTGTTGCTTTGTATGCCTCGGCTTTGCACAATTCAAAACGGATTCCGTCAGACTTCGGCGAGAGCTCAGTCGAACGCTGAAGCAGACGGCAAAGGATAGTCCTTCAAGTTGGTGCAAATGTAGTTTGATGAGATTATCCTTTGCTATCCCATTTATGGGACGGATGGAAATGGATGTTGTTATTGGGGCTTTAGCCCCACTGAGTTTATTTGATTTCTCCAATCTTTTCCAATTTTTCGGATGCCGCCAATCCATTGGGGTTGCAGCCTGGTTTTCCCTCCGGAATTTCAATCCCCATTTTCTGATAGTATTCAACCCAAGCGGCAGGAAAAGTCCCGGTTTTCGGATCTTTGAAAGTCATTGGCTCAAGCTTAAAAACTGAGTCGGCGGCAAAAGTCCGATAAATAAACTCCGAGCAATAATGGACTGTGTCGGATAGGATATAGCTGAAATTGTAAGGTTTGCCCAGCATCGAGTACGCTTTTTGGATGGCCGCCGGAATTGCTTTTTGTCCTTCCTTCTTCAGCCGGTAGACAATCACCCTCACCGAATCTCCTTTGGGATGAAGAAACTCGTTGAGAGAAACGATGCAGGTTCCGCCTTCAGGATAGGCATGTAATACCACCACCCCCGTATCGGTAACTTCAACAAAACCCACATGCGAAAAATGGGTTTCTCCGGAAGTTTGGGTCACCTGATCGATTGCTCCCGAAATGTTTTCGGACGATTTTTCTCGAAACAACAGGTCGCCTGATTGCAATTTGATTTGGGGTGCAGGTTTGGTCCAGGCGAAAAGGAAGAGGAAAAGGAGAATCAGGCTGAATTTGCTCATCATTTTAGTGATAGAAACCGTTCAATTTCAATGATAAATTCTTTCATTTCACCGAACATTTCCAGAATGATTTCTTTGTCAAACTCGACATAAGATTCGTAATCTCCCTGAGTCCTTCTATTCGAAGCTTTGTTTATGATTTTCCCGAATTTAGCATCGATCAATCCTTCGTGAATAAAATTCTTGTTGAACCAGCCAAGTAACTGCTGGTGTTTCGAAGTTTCAAATTGGTAGGCCAACCCGAGTGCCAGAAGGGAATAAAACATTCCGTAATAAATGCGGTTTACGGCTGCCCGCAAGCGGTCGTTTTCAATTAAAAGCTGAACATCGGCAATGGTTTCCTTAGCTTCATCAAGCCGGTACCTGATCAGTTCAGTTCGTTCATTGGCATCGAGACTCATGCGTATATTCCGGATTTAATGGCTTTGGTAAATATTGGCTGTTTCCCTTTTATGGTTCCCAGTTCTCTTTCAGAAATGAGGTGAGCATCTATGATGATGTTGTATTTCAGGTTGATTTCGTAGCAGAGATCATAGATTTGGTTTTCATCCCGGGCGGTATAATCTTTCGTCAGAACAATCAATACATCGTAATCCGAAATCTCAGTTGGATCGCCATAGGCTTGTGACCCAAACAGAATAATATCTTTTACAGAATCCTTATATCCTTTCTGTAAACAGATTTTTAATTCTTTTAATATGGTGAGCCTGTCAGCCATCCGAAATAGTTTTGGATAAAATTACAATATTTTGGGTATCATTCTGCAAATGGTGAGAATCAAATCTTCAAAGTATTGTTCAAGTGTTGCTGGTTTTTTGTTAATGATGCAGGAACTCACAACGTCGTAAGCAGAAGAAGTTTATTTATTTAAATGCTTTTCGGATCAAATCAAAATTATAATTCTTCCATATATCAGGTGATGTTAATCCCACTCTTACTTTATTTGCCAAATTATTGTTGTCAATTTCTATGAATCCATCCACTAATTTTTCTTTATCGGTCATGTAGAATATAATGTAATCGACAAGGTGTAATTCATGTAACCATTCGTCTCTTGACGCTGCAGACAACATGGCTGCTGGCGGTCTTAATTTTTTATTTGGTCTAATAATCACATGACTGTGATTAGGTAGTGATTTGAGCTTATCCAATTCGTCAATTAATTCACCTTGATTTGGTTTTATAAATTCTTTAAGAGTAACTCTAAGTTTTTCTTCCTCAACTATTGGTAGTTTAAAGCTACCAAAAGCAAAACTTGAGCTTATTGAAACTCTCCAAACAACTGAGTAAATAAAGAGATTGAAAATTCTAATATCAATTTCTTTACATTCGAAATATTCAAATTCACCTCGTTTTATTTTTTTGAAATCAGTAAAGCATCTTATGTCATTAAACCTTTCCAGTCTTAATATACAATAGTTTTCGAATAAGCTTATCCCTTTTTCACAATCAGGACAAAGCAAATAATCTTCTTTTAAAATATCTTGAACTTTTTCTCTTTTGCCAGTCTTATCAATAGATAGCCCATGTCTTGGATTTGTACCATAAAATAAACCCTTCCCAAAGAACTTAGGAATTATGTGAGAGTTCTGTTGTGTAGATTTGTTCCTCTCACACAATAAGCAAGTATTGGTTGGCAGTCTCATTGTTTTGAATTACCTAAATCAATTCCGCTTCAACCACCGGTTTAAAGAAAGCTTCAACCTCCTGTAGTGTGGTTTCAGTCTTCGGTACGTCGCGAATAATTTTGCCTTTTTCGAGGATGATCAGCCGGGTGGAAACATCGGCAATGTTCTCCAAAGTGTGATCCGAAATCAGGAAAGTGGTTCCGTTAGCGGCGGCAAAATCCTTAATCAGCTTCCGGAGTTTGTATTGCGAACTCGGGTCGAGGTTGGCAAACGGCTCGTCCAGAACCACAATTTCGGGTTTGCCCATCAACGCGGCCACAATGCCCACTTTCTTCTGGTTCCCTTTCGAAAAGTCGCGGATAAACTTCTTTTTGCCAGTAATTTCGCCATTGAAAAAGTCGGCAAATCCGTTCAGGAAATCGGATGTTTCGGTTTTGCTCATTCGGCGTAACCCAGCAATAAAACCAAAATATTCTTCGGCGGAGAGGTAGCCAATCAGGAACGATTCGTCGATAAAAGCACCGGTAAAGTCTTTCCAGTCTTCCGATTCGCGCACCACGATGCCTTTGCTCAAAACCTGCCCTTTGCTAGCGGTAATCAGGTCGAGAATGATGTTGAATAGGGTTGTTTTTCCGGCGCCATTGTTACCAACCAACCCAAAAATCTCGCCCTTTTCGATGGTCAGTTCAGGAATATTCAGGACTATTTCTTTATTGTATGCTTTGATGAGGTTTTCTATGTGGATCATGGTCATGAGTTTTTGTAGTTTCTAATCAGTTGGTGTTTTTGTTTGCGGTATTGTTTCGAGAAATAATCGATGATGGCGGAATGGAACAGGATTCCAACAAACCCAAGAGTTCCGAGGGCCACATAGCTTCCGGTGTCTCCAAGTGCCAATTTAAACAAATAGAATAAGGAGATGGGGCCGACCATAAGTGGCAGTGCGCCCAGCCATTGCGAAGCGCTCACCCCCTGATAATTCATTACCGTCGATTGGTTCAGGTCGAGACGTTTTTTGCTGTACATCCCCACCCAAAACATGATTGGAATATTGACGCCCAAATTATAGAGCAACATGGACAGATGGGTGTAAATGATTTTGGGGTAAAGAAAAGCGTAAGGCAATGTAAGTATATAGCAGACCACCGAAATAACGGTAACCAACATGTAGAACGAGCGCAAAAATTGTTTCATGGTTAAACGTTGGCACATCAGCATCGAAAAGTAATTGCTGTGCCAGGCCGGGAAAAATTGCCCGTACGAAATAGAAAACATACCCACCATGATGATTCCTCCCAGAATAAAAGCAAATCCGGGTACTTCGTGACCGGGCTGTGAGCGATAAATCAACAATCCGTAGAACAGCATAATTATGGTCATCATAGCTACAGAGCGGGGCCGTTTGTTCCGCCAGATCAGCTTCAGTTCGAGCGCGATAAACCGTCCGTTTTCGCCCAAACGGTCGAGCCACGAATAATCGCTTATTTTTTCTTCCTTTTGTTTTCCTGAAAGCATATTGATGAACATACGGCTCAGCAGAAACCTGACATTCAGGAAATAAAACAGCACCGGAAGCAAAACTAGTACTGAGGAAAGAGCCGGATAAACCAGAATCAGGTCGAGCAGTTTGCCCATTCCTCCTGAAAGATCGACGATTCCGAAGTGGTTGATGGTAAACAAACCTGCTAGCGCTGCAAGCAAAATGAAGAACCCATATTCGGCTTCGTTGAACCGCCATTTCAGGTAGATGGCCAGAAAATGATTGCTGAAGATCAGGATAAATATAGTCAGAAACCAAGCTGCGGTTGCCATTCCTGAATGTGTACTTGCTACGAGCGAAAAGGTAACCGGAACCAACAGGAAAAATGGCAATACATTGAAGAAATTAAATACCGAACGAACCATCAGGTAATTGGCAATTTTTGGACGATGGATGTTCATTAGCAGCAACGGTTTGAAACTGACTGTGGGCAGCTTCTGCATTAGTTGACGGATGATCAGGTCGATGGCAAAATAGGCCAGCAAAATACTGTTGAATTTACTGACCGGATCGTCGTTGGGGAAATCTTTGGTCAGTATTTCGGGAATGGCAAAACCAAGAAGAAGAAAACTGGTCGAAAAATACAGCGCCAGAAACCCGAGTCCGATGTTGGTGGCAATACTTTTGCCCCAGTAGGCCGACCGCACAGTTTCGCGCCAGGCGAGAGAAAAGAGGTTTTGGTTCATTGGGGTTCTTTTTTTGCTTTTGGGTATTGGTGTGCCAAAGTTATGTTTTGTTACAATTGTTGTTTCTGATTTGATGAATTTGTTTTGAGAATATTCTCATTCCAGCCGGTCGGTCAATGTACACGTTTTCTTAAATGTTTTGGTATGCCCGTCTTGATCAAAAACCTCGATCAGAATGATGTAAATGCCTATATTTAATCTTTGCCCTGATTCTCTTTTGCCATCCCACAGCCAACTTCCTTCCTGTGCCAGCGATTGATTTTTAACCAGAAATTTCACCTGACGTCCGATGGTATCAAAAATGCGAACATTGGCGATGTAGTTGGGTTTGCTAAACCGGTAATGAATAGAAAGCTGATCGTTATATCCATCGCTGTTGGGCGAGAATGCTTTTGGTTCGGGAGTTATTTCATCTTGAATTTCGGTTACACTTTTTGCTTGCGAGTTTGGCAATCCGGGTGTGGCAAATCCAACAGAGGCGGCAGCTGACGACCAATTGCCAGGGTCATAAGTTGGCTTTTCAAACGAAATCCGTTCCAACGAAACGCCCTCTTCATCGGCCAAAAAGGGAGAGTGCATTTTGGCGGAGTAGCTAAATTCATCCAAAACTTCGAGCGAATCATTCAGCAAAACGACCGTTCCGGAATCGTCTGAATAGCCAGGAAAAGATTTCATCTGACAAAAACTGGCTGGATTGCAAGTGAAATATTGTGAAGCAACCATTGCCGGATCTTTGGTGCTAACCAGAAATTCTCCAGGTTTCAAGTATCGTTTTTCGGTGCTGACCGGATAGGTTTGTTCCAGAATCAGTGCGTCGTCGCGGGTAGCCAGAATCAGGCGATTGGCCGGAAGTGTTTGTTCCGAAACATTCACCAATTCCACAAAATCAACTCCTCCGGAAAATGGATTGAAAAGTACTTCGTTGATCAGGATTGAACTGACTTCCGGAGAGAATGAGAAGGAAAACGAACGTGTATCTGGGCTCATTGGTTTTCCGGAGAGATCGGAAACTCCCAAAACGGACAAACTCAGTTCAATTCCGTTCGTCTTTCCAAAATTGACATCAACCGATTTGTCAGTGCCTTTGGTTGGAATTGCCTGATTGATTGGAATATTCTGGTTGTTCTCATCGGTTAGCCTGAAATCTCTGGGGTGGATGGATGCCGGATCAATGGGTTTATTGAAAGTTAATGTTAGTGTATTGGAATTGATTAACTTAAGTTTCTGAATGAAAAGTTCAGAAGCAAGTTGTATGACAGAAATATCATCGACCCACAACTGTCCGGCGCGTGAGGAAGTGTAGTTGAAATATATTCCGATGTTTTTGAATGCTGAAACAGATGGATCGTTTCCAAAGAATGTTTTGCTTTTAGCTTCTCCTGATTTTTGATATTGAAGTGTCCAGACACCGCGAACTGTTCTTTTTGTAGTGATGGTTGCCAAAGTTGAGGCATTCCAATCCAGGTCGGATTGAACGATCAAACTATCAGCTTTTCCATTCCTGATTCGCCAAAGTTCAAGCAGGTCGCTGCTCCCGGAGATATTTACGCCAACTGCAAACCCGTTAATCAGGTCGGTTTGGATGGTGTCGGCGCTCAGGTAAAACCAGAATCGGTTTGATGATGAGGGGTCCCAGTTCCCATTTTTGAGCTTGAACGTCCATTCTACATCTGAGAAATTCAAATCGGAACTGGCTAAATGAAAGATGGATGAAATTCCACTTGTTGCTGTCGATGAGTGCTTTAGTGAGAATGCTCCTGAGACTTTTTCCGTTGCCGAAACTTCCCAGTCTGTTGTTTGTTTCCATCCTGAAATAGAATTGTTTTCGAAATCGGTAGTGAAAACGATTTCGATTGTGTCATTTCCGGAGAAGGTTTCTATTTTTGCAGGAGAATTGGGGTCAGATTTCGACTTTCCAAAAGTATCGTAACTTACGATTGTTAAAAAATAGACAAGTATTACTGGAAAAATAAAAATAAATCTGGCCATTTTTTGAAAAATTAAAAGCAAAGCGTTATTTTTGAATTCTTATTTGACGACAATACAGGCGAAAACTGATTCAATTTATCAAAAATTGATTAATTGTCCAAATAATATTGTGTGACAGTAGATTAGATAACAAATAAATACAAATTGAAATGAAAGTTGCAGTAGTAGGTGCAAGTGGTGCGGTAGGCCAGGAGTTTTTGAAAGTTTTGGCTGAACGAAATTTTCCGCTCGAAGAACTGGTTTTGTTTGGATCTGGCCGTTCGGCTGGAAACGAGTATGAATTCAAAGGCAAAAAACTGGTTGTAAAGGAACTCAAGCATAACGATGATTTTAAAGACATCGACATTGCCTTAACTTCGGCTGGTGCATCTATTTCGAAAGAATATGCTGATACCATTACCAAATATGGCGCCATCATGATCGATAATTCGAGCGCTTTCCGTTACGACAGCGACGTTCCGTTGGTAGTTCCGGAAGTTAACCCGGAAGATGCTTTGGTTCGTCCGCGCAACATCATTGCCAATCCGAATTGCTCAACCATTCAGATGGTGGTGGCTTTGAAACCGATCAACGATTTGTCGAAAATTGTACGTGTTCATGTAGCTACCTACCAGGCTGCCAGTGGCGCTGGAGCTCAGGGTATTGCCGAACTTGAAAATCAGATTCAGCAGGTAGCTAAAGGCGAAGAACCAACGATTAACAAATTTCCTTATCAGTTGGCTATGAATATTATTCCCCAGATTGATGTTTTCCTTGAAAACGATTACACCAAAGAGGAAATGAAAATGAACTGGGAAACCAAAAAAATTATGCACACCGATGCTGAAGTGAGCGCCACCTGTATCCGCATCCCGGTTGCCCGTGCGCATTCGGAAGCAGTTTGGGTGGAAACTGAAGAAGCGCTAGACATTCAGGAAGTAAAAGCTTCGATGGATGAACTGGAAGGCCTGACCGTTCTGGACAATCCGTCTCAGAAAGTTTACCCGATGCCATTGTTTGTTTCAGGAAAAGATGATGTTTACGTTGGCCGTATACGCAAAGATGTTTCGAATCCTAAAAGTATGACATTCTGGTGCGTAGGCGACCAGATTAAAAAAGGCGCTGCGCTGAATGCTGTTCAGATTGCCGAATGGCTGATCAAAAAAGGTGAGGTAAAATAATAAAAGCACTGGAATAACATCAATCCTGGCCAAAACTTTTTGGTCTAAAAGGATTGACAATGTGAAAAAGTCATTAGTCATCAGGAAAGGTGCTTTGAATTATCTTTCCAATGACTAATGACTTTTTCCATATGTCTAGCTTTCGATTTTCACTGTCCAATCTTCGTCGTACAGAAAGTCGTTGTAGGGGA
>Ga0208789_1000130_pt1 | contig 103044 bp, 95 predicted proteins | sample Methanotroph_Enr_FD_187368 | JGI IMG/M metagenome (GOLD analysis project Ga0208789, IMG submission 187368) | Enriched soil microbial communities from Old Woman Creek wetland in Ohio, USA - Methanotroph_Enrichment_5 (SPAdes) (version 2) | ecosystem: Environmental > Terrestrial > Soil > Wetlands... | reverse complement strand
ATTACTTAAAGATAGAAAATGCCAGTCTAATTATCAAGAAAATATCAATCTAATATTCTGATTATCTGATATTTAATTCAATATTCAATCACATGTATTTTCCCCAAATGTGACGAAGAACCAGTTTGACCGAATATTACAATCCATCGGTGCTGAATAAATCGCCTACAATAAAGTCTTTGAATGCATAGCGAACAGCTACCGGCTTGGCAACCTGCGCACTGAACAGGGTAACTCCATCGCCCGAAATGAATGCTTTGGCAGGGAAGAATCGTTTGTTTTCGCCTGCAACTTCGAAGCACGACAGTTCTTTCCCAAACGAGGTTAATCCCATTGGAGCATTGTCAAAGGTCAGTTTTACAACACCTTCGGTCACTTTCATTTCTTTTAAAACCGGACTCTGGCAGTCGATCCCTTTAATTCCGTAGGTTTGGGCAAGAGCAAGCAAAGCCAGTCGTTTCGATCCGGTTTCCTTGGCGGCAGGGTGAATGCAGTCTTTTTCGCCAACATCCATAATGCTGGCCATTCCAATGTTTAGAATAGCTGTTGAAGCTTTCAGTTGCGCTTCACGCAAATAGGCCGAACTCAAACCGGTTGGACCGTAATCGAACGGAGCAATTTGCACATAATAGAACGGGAAATCGCCGATTCCCCAGAGCGAGCGCCAGTTGGTTACCAAACCAGGCAGAAGTCTCTGATATTCTTTGGGCTCGTTTCGGTTCGATTCGCCCTGATACCAAATAGCGCCACGAATGCCGTAGCCAACAATCGGATTGATCATGGCATTGAATAAAACAGTTGGTGTTTGTGGCGACAAGTTTTCAACTGGCTTTTTCTCCGGAAGTTTCACCCAGTCGAAGTTTTTGCAACCCAACTCACTGATCCATGGCTCGATGCGTGTTTCGCCCCAGCTGGTGTTGATCAACCCAATCGGAACATTCAGGGTTTTGTTCAGCATCAAGCCAAAATAATAAGCAGTGGCGCTGAATTCATAAACATTTTGAGGAATACAGGTTTTCCAGTCTCCCGTAAAGTCCTCCTGCGGTTCCAAATTGGTCGCTTTTTTAACGGTGAACAACCTGATGTTTGGATTCGTTGATAATACAATGGCATCCGATCCGCCTAAAATGGGTTGGTTTTTGAAGCCTTTCATAGGCATATCCATGTTTGACTGGCCCGAGCAAACCCATACTTCTCCAATCAACAGGTTTTTTAATTTGATCGATTTTCCGTCGCTGATTGTAATTTCGTATGGTCCACCGGCTTTTGGCGTGGCTACTTTCAGCTTCCAGCTTCCATCGGCAGAAGCTTTGGTGCGGTAGCTTTTTCCGTTCCACGATGTGGAGATACTCACTGTGGCGTTTTTATCTGCTTTCCCCCAGATAGCTGCCAGAGTTTGCTGCTGCAAAACCATGTTGTCGCAAAAAACAGCGGGAAGTTTTACTTCTGCAAGTACCTGACTTACAGAAAATACAATGACTAATAAAAAAGCCATTGCACAAAAGGCAATTCGTTTCATTTTAGTTTATTTATCTTATGTTCTACTATTAGCTTCTATCAACAGTAGGCTTGATATCGGTTAACTCTGTGATTTTAACAGGGCGCCCTTCATCAATTGATTTCCGTGCGGCGATCCCGATCAGGCAAGCCATAGCCCCATCGCGGGTTCCTGCTGCATGCTTGTATCGATCTTCCATGTCAGGGTATCTGAATATCTTGTCTTGCAACCGGGAGTCTCCACCACCGTGCCCGTTAAGTGGAACCGGCACTGTAATCCGTTCAAGTTCCCCAAAATTGTCCATCACTATAATTTCCTCACTTTCGCTGGTTGCATCAGCTTTTTGTGACATCTCCTGTTGATGCAAACCTGCCTGGTCAGCAGTGGATTTCTTGTTAAACGGAATGCCTTCCGACGCATCGATACGTCCAGTGATACCGTTGAATGCAATTCGCCAGCCCTCATACGGGGAGTAAGTTGTAAGTGAATATGAAACCTGTACACCATTGGCATACTTGATCTGGACGGCCATCTTGTCGAAGATATCAATACTCTCGCACCACAAACAATTATCGCGTATATAACCATCGTGTTTTTCGTTTTCGGCATACAGTTTCATGTAATGCGAATTTTTGGTCATGTCCCAGTAAAACTTACACTCTTTTGTGTGTGGACAATTACGGCAATTATTGCCCCTGAATTTGTTATTTTTTCCATAATGTTCAAGCATTCCGTAAGCATTAACCTCAACAGGATCAGAGTCAACCATCCAGTTGAGCAGGTCGAAATGATGGGTGGCTTTATGGACAAGAAGTGTCCCGCTATTTTTGCGGTGGCCGTGCCAGCGGCGAAAATAGTCGGCGCCGTGAAAAACATTCAGGTACCAGTGGAAATCAACTGAAGTAATCTGACCAACTCGGTGGGTTGACAAAAGCTTTTTGAGTTCAGTGAAAATTGTACCATAACGATAATTAAACCCTACTTTGATTTTTATTCCCGACTTACTTTCAGCATCAAGAATCTGTTTTAATTTCGTTTCATCGGTGGTTAATGGTTTTTCGGTTAAGACCTCGGCCCCGCATTCAAGCGCTTTAATGATGTAAATGTGGTGGGTGGCATCTACCGTTGTAACAATAACCATGTCCGGCTTTGTTTTCATCATCATTTCATCGAAGTTGGTGAAAACCGGACAATTGGTTTTGATCAGTTCTTTTGCATACATGGCCCTGCCGGGATTGATATCGCATAAGCCTACAAATTCAATGATATCGCCATAATCGGCCAGCACCCGTTGTCCCCAAAATGTTGATCCGCGGTCTCCGGTACCTACCAATGCCAAACGTTTTTTTGTACCATTTTTTGAGGCCAGTGCCCAACCCGGAGAGGTAACCAATAATCCTGCTGCAGTTACACCGGTTACTGTGAGAAAACTTCGTCTTTTCATATTAATTCTTCTTTATTAAGTTAAAGTAATTACAGATTTATCTGTTATTGTGGAGGAGAGATCATATTACGAGCAAAATGGCTTTTATAAATTGCTCAGAAAATGATCAACTTAAAAACCAACAAAACACGATACACGCATGATTCTTTTTCATAACGATTTTTGTTATTTTATTTATCTGTTTGAACCTCTCCAATTCGTTAAGTGAATAGCTCAAGCGCATTTAAGTTGTTTTTTTGTGTCTTACTGATTGCCAGTTTTGCTTACATAACCATTTCTCGAAAAAGGAAATCTGTCTCTCTTTCGCTCTCTTGATTAAGTAGTAATGAACAATAATAAACGGGATTAAATCTATAATGAATGATATTTTCGATTTAAAAACAGAATTATTTATTTAATCATTTACTGATATAATCTTCTTCAAAAGGCGATAATAATAATCCCACAAACTAATAATCCCAGTCCAGAAAACATGATTAATGTATGTTTGCGATTAGCTTTTTTCCACTCTCCGGATACAAGTCCCGCAACATTGGCGGCAACAATAGCTATTGATTGCATGGTTGCCCAGCCAATTGACGCGCCAGACTTACCCAGCTTGACCCCACCCATTCCATACAACATAACACTGAAATACCATAATGCTCCGGCAAAAAGCGCCAACAACCAGTAAGTAGGACCACCAACCTTATAATTAGATATGGTCTTTCGCTTCTTCAATAAATAAATACAATATCCAAGATTTGCCAGAAAACCTCCCGACAATACGATGCTCCAGATGGCATTTGACGAGAAAGTAAGGCTCGCTCCAAATTCAATCGCTTTTTGTTTAAGAGGCTCGCCATAAACAAATCCGAAATTGATCATAGGTCCGATAAGGCCAGCCAAAAGACAAATGATAACCCCTGCTGTATACCTTGATTTTCCATTACTGCCAATCGCTTGGTTACCAGAAGTTTTTTCACTCAAACTTCCTGCATGGGAACAAATAGCGATGCCAAACAGCAAAACAATAACGCCCGCAATAATCCTCAAGCCTTCCGGTTCCAAAAGTTCAGCCGGATTACGGACGACGATTGGCATCAGGGTTCCAACTGAATTGTTGAGCCCTGACATGATTGGAATGCTCAAAGCAATCCCGAGATATTTTATTCCAAGTCCCCAAAGGATTGCGCCAACACCCCAAATGATTCCGAATACCAGCACAATAACAGTTGCTTTTGATTCTTCTTGGTAGATTTCAAACAACCTGGGAATTGTAACCACTGAAAAAGCCCACGGCATAATGGTTAAAGCCATAAAACTCCACAATAACCAATTATTTTCCCATTCCCATTTTTTGTTAAATTTGAAAGGCACAGCGAATACTCCTGAAAAAATTCCTGCTGTAATCACTAATACCATTCCAAGCGCCGTATTTGCTTCCATTTATAAATTCCTGTTATTTATTTAATACATCTTTAACTTGCTGCATGAATTCGGCTTTCTGTACATCAGAAAAATAATAAAACTCATAATCGCCTTCAGGCAAAGGGAGATGAGTATTTGCATCTTCTATGATTAATACTTTCGTCCCGTTTGTTAATACTATGTTATGTAATGTGCCTTTAGGAATATTATAAATAATACCTGGCATCATCAATTTTATGTCAAAAACAATTTTTCTATCTATAATTTTGGCAGCTATGAGTGTAGCCTCGCCAGCAATCAATAAAAACACCTCATCCGTAAAATGATGCACATCTAATCTTATTTTACTTTCCAGCGCTTCATCAATGGAGTAATTTAGCTGTGCAACCTGCCATTTAGAACCAATTAAAAAAGGGTTATATCCTTCTCCATCATGCTTGTATAATTCAATTATATCCATTTTATATGTACCTGCTATTGAAAATCGAGATTATTAAATGGATTAATTTTCCAATAGTCTATCCACAATCAGTTGTCTGAATTCAGGAGTTAACATGGAAAAGTAAGCAGTAAACCCAGTAATTCTGACCACTATATCGGGATATTTGGAAGGATCCTTGTGTGCTTCCAGTATCTGAGTCTTATTCATAATGTTTACATTAATCAAAGTACCTCCCATTTCAAAATGAGTTTTTATGATAGAACCTATCAAGTCAATGTGATCCATAGTTGCCAGTGACGGATCCAGCTCCCATTGCATTGGGGCTGTATTCCCAAATCCAGGTTGTACCATTGCAATTGCATTGGCAAGAGAAAGAGATGCACCATCGACTACAAAGCCGGGAACTGGATTGGCTCCATGAGAAATAGGAGTGCGGCTTTTACGACCATTGGGAGTAGCACCAACATTTAATCCGAAACCAATCGTATTGGCCCATGAAAATAAACCAGGAATAAACACATGCCGTTGTGTCGGATTTGACTCTTCACGTACAAAATTGGTAAACATCTGAGAGATGCGTTCTGCCCAAACATCACCACGCGAATTTCCCTGTCCGTAGTGATCACTGTTCGATAGTAATAACCTAATCCTTTCGCCGTTTTCTTCCATAAAGTTCGTCTGCACGTGAAAAGAAACTTCGTCCCAGTTCGTTTTACCTTCGTCTTCAATACGCTGTTGCAAGGCTGCAAACGAATCAGCCACTATAGCCAATCCAGCACCGTCAATGGCAAGATTGTAGTATTTTGCACCTCCATCACTTACATCAAGTCCCTTCTCAAGTGGGCCATGACTCAGAAGATTCAAAATAAGTTCGGGCTCATTGAATTTCTGGTATTTTAAATGATGTCGGATTCCATTAGCTGCGGTCTCTACAGCAACTTTCATATGTCTTTTAAAAAGTTGCCACAAATTTTTTGTGCTATTTTCCAATGATTTATTGCTAGTCATTTCGAGATATGCCATCTCGAAAACTTTGGCCATATTCACTTTAACCAAGTCATTCATTGTATATTCCATTCCAGGAAGCGACATCCAGTTACAGCCAACAGCAATCCGCTGTCGAGCAAGTGCTGCATCAAACCCATTTCTCATAAATCCACTAACCAGTGCTTTGTCTCCGGAAAAACGTGGCCAAGCATTTTTGTTTTTTATTAAATATTCCAGCGATTTTCTAAACAATTGCTGGTCTATACCTTCATGTACTCTGACAGTTATATTAAGTGAAGAATTTATTTTATCACCTGCTTCCAGTATTAAGTAGGATATTTCAGAAGTTTGGTCTTTCCCTTTGGCATCAGGCCCTCCAAGTTGCCAATAGACGGGATCGTTAATAAGGAAACAGGCCAGGTAATAGACAGCCTTGTCACGATCAATTAGTCCTTCGTTTTTATCATGTTCGTAGAACGGCTGCAAAAGAGTGTCGATTTGTCCACCTGCTCCATCACGGTTATACGTTCTTGAAGCCAAGTGATACCAAATTATCCATTGGCAAGCCTCGCGCATTGTGCTTGGCGGCGCTAATAATATATTTTTATTGACCTGAGCAATTTCTTTCAGGTTCTCAATTAATTCAGGATCACTCTCTGTTTCTATCATTTTATCAATAGCCTCAATATGATGCTTTATCCAACCTTGAATGCTTTTGATCGCCCGCTCGTGGGCATCATAAAACTGTGCCTGTTCCTGTGAATTATTTATTTTTCTGAAATGGTTAATTTTATCAAGCAAACCCGCCCAGCCAAGTTTCACTCCTAATTGATAATCAGGAGCAAAATGGGCATCGTCGCCAATACCACAGATAATGTCATATTTTGAAATATTGTCTTTCAAATGGTCGTAGGGATAATCCGGATTCCACTTATTTGCGCGCATACGCGACATAAAATACATCCACCGGCCTGCAAATGCATCATTGGGATCAACATATACAGGATGATTCTCCATCAGGTCGCAGAAATTATTGGTCCAACCTTCTATGCCGTAAAACGAACCATCAGGATGATTTGGAATGCTTTTCCAGGAATTCTTTGGTGGCACAATCCGCCCGTAATCATCTTCATCCAATAATCCTTCAGTTTCAATTTTCTCTTCTGTCTGGCTACGCTTTTTATCTTTCAGAGAATTAATTCTTTCTTGGTATTTAAATATTTGGGTTGAATCCATTGAGTACATTATTTATATTTATTGTTGTAAAAGATGTTTGTATTGTTGCATTTTGACAGGTGAGATAGTACCCGTTCCTTCAAAAGGATTGGAAATGCCAAGATTCTTATATTTACTGGCAGCTAAGGGATGAAACGGTAATAATTCTAACTTAATCAGATTCTTTAAGTTAGATACAAAGTGAATAATTTGCAGTAAGCTTTCTTCATTGTCATTGACATGGGGAATTACTGGAGTTCTTAAAATATAAGGATAGTTCTGTTGATCAAGTTTTAATATATTTTCTTTGATTTGCCTATTTGTATTGCCAGTCCATTTCATATGCGAATTTTCTTCTACCAGTTTTAGGTCTGCCATTATCAAATCAACATAAGGAAGTATTGCTTCATATTTTCCCCAAGAAAGACTAAGGTTCGTTTCAAGCGCAGTATGGATTCCCGCTTTATGAAATAAAAGAAATGTTTCCCTTACAAATTCAGCTTGAAGAATAGGTTCGCCTCCGGAGATGGTAATACCACCATTTGATTCCTTAAAAAAAGAAAAATCCGGTTCAACTTCTGAGAAGACTTCGTTGGGGGTGATTTTTCTGCCAATTTTTCTGATGGCTTCGGGAAAACAGTTGGTGATACAATCGAAACAAGCAGTGCAATTACTCTTGTTAAATTTCACTTTTTCTTCTTCAAGATATAATGCTTTGGGGTGACAAGTATTGAGACAAGCCCCACATGAAATACATTTATCCTGAATCCATTCAATTTCAGGTAAAGGAGAAAAAGTCTCCGGATTATGACACCATTTGCAACGCAAATTACATCCCTTCATGAAGATAGTCGATCGAATGCCTGGACCATCGTGTATTGACATTCGTTGTATATGCGTTATCAGCCCTTCCATAGCAAAGTCTTAAGTAAACTCAGAAACACAAAATTTCTACAGTATTCGAACCATTTTAGGTTTTCCTTCGTAACAAATGGATCCATTTCTAGATATCCTCATCTTAGCCGATGATAGTTCAACGTCAAAAGTATTGCCCCGGAATACAAAGCCATTTAATTTAATACCTCCTATGCTTGTAAGCTGTGGATTAATATATAGTTGTCCATTATATTGAGGCTGAAATCCGAATAATCCAAAAAGAATTGTTTCTGCACCAGTTAACCCTGCAACAACATTCGCCCGTTTATGTCCTGGAACTAAAGGTTTGTCAGAAAAGTGCTCTTGGGGGTAATAAATCAGATGCTTTCCCATCCAAAAATGGCGTTTTAAAATGTCCCAGCCCAGATCAGGCATATTTCTCTCGTACATCGTTAAGGCTAACTGTGGTCCGTCTCCGGTATAGGCTCCTCCTCCCGACCAATCGGTATCCAAAACCTCATAATGGATACTGTCCTCTTTCGAAATACTGGTAACACCATTATCGCAAAGAAAAGCTCCGTTGCGAAGGTGTGTCGTTAATGCCGCTTCCATTTCCTCTGTACAAACTCCTGTCCGTAAGGCATCATAGACTTGAATAGAATATACAAAATCCTTGAATCCATCTGGGTAAACGCAGGCAAACCACTTTTTCTTATTGTCCCAAAGTTCTTTTTGTATGGCCTGTTTTATAACCTCCGCCTGCGAATTCCAGCCTTCATATTCCAACGGTTGGCTATTGAATAATTTTGCCATCGATGCCAATTCTTTCAAACACCAACTTCTTTCTGCATTAGGGCTTACGACATAGTGCTCCCATCCGGTTCCTCGCATTTCAAGCAGGTTGTGCTGAAACCCATAATCGATGAGATGATTTTCATTTTGTAGTTTTTCGTTGCTTAATACCAGATTTCGAACCGAAGAAAACAATTCGTTATCGGGACCAAGAAATTTAAAAATACTGGAAACAAGTCCGGTATAAGCCGACGGGCTGTATGAATATTTCACCCCAATTCCTTGACCGTTTAGGGTATACGCAAAAAATCGTTCGAGATCAATACTACCCATTTTTTTTGCAACACCAATAACCGCCGTATCAAGCATTAAAGTTACCATTTGCGGTGCATATCCGGCAATATCCCACAAATAGGCACAGGTAGCCCCACCGTCAATACCTGATGTTGAAAGAAAAGGATTCAGCGTGTATGACGGATTTTCCCAAATACAAACTAACCCACTTATTAGCGAACGTTTGTAATAATCTTCCAATCCTTCAATGTTACTTTCAAGCGAAGGAATATTTTTTGTGTAGGTTGCCAATCTTTTTTCCCACGCACTGATAGAAGCATCCTCAATCTGTCGTGAATTAAACTTTTCGGATAAGTTTTCGCCTTCTTTTTTCATCACAACTGAAAACCGAGAAACTATTGTTTCGCCAGGTTGAACAACAGCTTCCGTATTCTCCTGAAAAACCGTGATAGCTGCCAACTTATTTGTCCAGGTGGTTGACGTTGAAGGTTGTGCTTGAGAAGCATTTGCCCCGGGAACACCAAATCCCCAATTTTCGAGAGGAATTACTGATGGAGAGCCCGGTTCTATCTGCGGTGTTAACTTCAAGCGTACCAGGTGATTCGCCCGGTTTGTAATACTTACTTTCTCAATAACACCGGATTGCCCGAACATTGGAATAAGCTCGGAGGTTACTCCCAATGAAATCAATTGTCCGTTTTTAAGATGATGATAGGTTCCTCTGCGCTCAATTTTGTGTGGGTACCATGTTCCACCTGCATAAAGAAGCCCAACATCACCTTTCCCATAACTTCCTGTATCGGCAATCTTTATCGAGTCTACTTGAATTCCTATCCTCATCCGAAAGTTTTTTGCGGCAAAAGGTGGAGCATAAAATTCGTTTACACCCAAAACGGTCAGACATTCTGGGTTCACAGTGGTATATCCGCTGGTAACCCATATATGTGATGGATTTGATGTTATTTGCTCCAGAGAAATCGCGAAATCTTCAAGTTTAAATTTTTTTATTGCATAAGTCTCCAGACCAAATGTCAACGCTACAAAGATAATCAACCAATGTTTCATTTATTGTTTTTTATTATACTATGTATTATTTATGATATAAAATAGATGTAATCACACTTTTCAGAGCAATAGACTTTTCTTGGAGAGAATCTCTTATTGATAAGAAATTCTCTCCATAATAAAAATATTAGATTTTACTAATAGCCTGGATTTTGTACTAATACTCCTGGTTTTAGAAGAACTTCATCTGCAGGAATTGGGAATAACTCTTCTTTATCTTCAATCGTTGCCGTTTTTTGAATGTATGAGTTCGGAGCAGCATCATTTAATGTCTTTTTCAAATATGCAAATCCTCTGGAGGATAGATCAAACCAACGGTCTCCTTCCAGTACGAACTCTAACTGCCTTTCCTTTGCTATGGCATCATTCATTTGATCTTTCGTATATCCAGCAGGCAGACTAGCTAAACCGGCTCTTTCTCTTACCTTGTTGATATACTGATAGGCATCACTGGTTTTATTCGTTTGATTCAATGCATCGGCATACATTAGCAGAACATCGGCATAACGAAGAACAATAAAATCAGACGCTGAATAAATTTCTGCAGTAGTTCCCAAGTCCAAATACTTTTTCGTATAATAATATTTGATAGAAGAACTACCTTGAACTATATCTATTGAGTCTATTAACTTCCTACGCTTGTCACTTGATAAAAATTTCTTTACTATTGCTGGTTCTATATTATAATCCCCATTGCCATTATCACTTGACGTTACTTTTGGAAGAATACCCCTTGAAAATTTCGGAAGAGTCCAATAGGTAAAAGGACTGTTCTGCCCACTTACCCTTTCATAATTTATAGCAAAAATGATTTCCTTATTAAATGGCTTTTGTGCATCATAAATGTTATTCAAGTCGGGCTCCAAAGAAAAACTACTATTTGAAACAATATCACTTATAACAGAAGATGCATTTGCATAATCCATTTTCTGCAAATAAACTTTACCTAAAAGCGCTTTCACTACTGTTGAATTTACTTTTCCTTTTGAAGACGCAAGTTGTTGAGGGGTTCTCTCTGAATCAATATTAAGTGCGCTCTTTAGATCACTGACAATAAAATCATAAATCTCATTTTTTGTTGACCGAGAAACATTATAGAATAAATTAATATCCGCTATTTCATGGTCATATTTTGGGACTCCACCAAAAATTCGCACCAAATTAAAATAGGTATAAGCCCGAATAAACTTAGCTTCACTTGTAAAAACTTTCTTGGAACCTTCCGGAACATTCGAATCTCCAATCCGGCTGATGACCATATTTGTCAACATAATGGTCCGGAACCCTGCTTGCCAAAAACTTTTTAACGTTGAAGAATTTGTTGGCACATTATTACTATCAAAAAAGTACGTATCTGATGTATTATTGTAGATGTTCAAAAAAGTATTATCAGTCATCAGGTCATTAAAAACCAAAAGTTGTGAAACCTGATTCTTCAATGAGAAATAACAGGCATTTAAGGATGCTTGAAAGTCTGCTTCGGTAGTATAGAATTTGTCATAAGTAAGCCTCCCTGGATGTGACAAGTCTAAAAACGATTCGTCGCAACTCGTAAAAGCTGTCAACGAAAAAATTAATATAATTGAATATTTGACAAATTTTTTCATATTAAATAGAATTAAAAAGTAATATTAAGTCCTAACGTGTAGATTCTGGATAAAGGGTACTGTCCCATATCTGTTCCAAATTGAGCAGAACCGGCGACCCCCTCGTAACTATTTGCCTGGGGATTATATAACGGATAACTGGTAAATGTAAATAGATTTTGGACTCCCAAAATCAACCGTAGATTGTCAATCTTCAATCTTTTAGTAAAACTGTCTTTCAGATTATAGCCTAAAACCACATTTTTAATCCGCAAATAAGAAGCATCAAAAATGAAATATGATTCATTCCAATGTCTGGCACCGGTTACGGCAGTTGAGGCATAACCAAGATGATGACCTGTTTCTCCTGTTCTGTAACGATCATCATAAAATTCATGGATTGTATTCTCTTGAGTTCGAATTAGGGATGCTTGGCGTAGTCCGGCAATAAGCTTAGAGGCTCCCTGACTTCCATCAATTAATATACTCAGATCAAAATTTTTGTATTTAAAGGTGTTTGTAATACCAAACGTAAAGTCTGGTAAAGCATGTCCCATTGGCTGCAGATCATCAGAGTTAATCTTTCCATCCTTGTTGTAATCTTCAATCATTGGATCACCAATTTGGGCATTATTAGCACGCGGGTAAGTATCAATTTGGTTTTGCGTTTCAAAGTTTCCAATAATTTTATACGAATAGATTTCAAACATTGGATGACCTTCAACGATCCGAATACCCGACTCAAAACCAGCAACAGTAGCACCAGAGCCTGCCGCCATTTTAATATCTCCCGTCGAAGTGAATACCTTTTTTACTTTGTTGGAAATTGAAGTGAATGTTATATCTGTAGCCCAGGTAAAATTTCCCTTCTTAATATTTACGGTATTGAGAGCAAGCTCAATCCCTTTATTGGTCATGTTACCTACGTTATCAAAAATATTGGAGCTAATCCCATTCTCTAAAGGAAGACTACGATACAAAAGCATATCTTTGGTATTTCGTATAAAATAATCTGCAACCAAACCAATTCGGTTATTTAACACACTTAGGTCAAACCCGAAATCGATTTGTTCGTTTGTTTCCCATTTTAATTTATTATTTTCTACTGTGCTGGGTTCTACAACTTTTCCTGTGCCTGCACCACCATCCGAAATAGGGGCATAAGTGTAGAGATTATTATACGCTACATTTCCTTGCCATGCATAATTTTGGAACTGATCATTTCCTGAAATCCCATAACTACCTCTAACTTTTAAATCGTTAAGCCAGCTATATTTCTTCATAAATGGTTCTTCTGCAAGCCTCCATGCCCCTGATATTGCAGGAAACATTCCCCAACGTTCATCGGGTGCAAATTTTGATGATCCATCCCGACGCATTGAAGCCATAAATATATACTTGTCTTTATATGAATAATTCAAGCGCGCAAAAACAGACTCAAATGTATTTTGGTCATAGCTTCCACCTCCCAGTATCAGAGCTGCCCCCCATAGATTTGGTCGATAATAATTGTCAAACGCCGGAATTGGGTTCAAAGCATTTGCGGAACCCCGATCATTTGCACTTGACTGTGCATTGGTTTCATGTAATCCATTATCCTGTCCACTAACACCCAATAAAATTTCAATTTTATGATCATTGTGAAGTGTGCGCTTATAGTCGACATATGCCTCTCCAATTAGTGATGTACTCATCCCATTTGCCTGTCCTGCACTCATTTTACTGTATTGAGGGTTGGAAAAATTTGCATACGGACTTCCAATACCAGACAAATATGGACTAATATACCATTCCCTATAATAGGAGCTCAAGGTAGTTCCTAAACTAAAATTAAGGCTCAGTCCCATAATAGGTTCATAATTCAAAAAAGTTCTACCTACTAAATTATTTCTATTATAGATGTCATGTGTTTCTAACAAGTTACAAACAGGATTAGCAATCCCGGCAGCAAAAAACGGTGCAAATTCACCTTGATTAATTTGGCCATAATCCCCATTCTTTGTATAAACAGGAACAATAGGAGGCATAAATAAAGCCTGCTCTATGATTCCTCCAGCAATTCCATAACCACCATTCGTATGAGCAAATCCTGACATAGATGCATTGACTCTTTCCTTGATGTGCGAAGCGTTAAATGTTACTCCAGCCTTTATTTTAGAATTTACATCAATTTCGAAATTTCCATTTAAGGAATAATTTTTCTTGTATGTAGTTATAATAATACCTTCATTATCTAGGATGCTACTTGCCAGGTAAAATTTAATTTTATCACTGCCTCCGCTTATTGATAACTGATGATTTTGATAAGATGATTGTCTGAAAATCGCATCTTGCCAATCTGTGTGAGAATAGCTTGAAGCATCCTTGTTATAAAAGTCCGGTAATGCTTTTTTATCGTTGCTATATGCTTCTTTTACTAGAGAAAGCCATTCATCTGTATTTAAAACATCGACCTTTTTATCGACTTCTTGTAATCCTAACGTAGTATTATATGACAATTTTGCCTCACCTTTTTTCCCTTTTTTTGTTGTCACAATTATTACACCATTACCTGCACGTGATCCATAAATTGCACCTGCCGCAGCATCCTTCAATAAATCAACACTTTCTATTGAACTCGGATTTAGAGAACTAAACTGTGTCGAATTAGCCATTACACCATCAATAACATATAAAGGTTCACTTCCAGCATTTATAGACCCGTACCCCCTTATGCGAATCACTGGAGATGCACCTGGAGCCCCAGAACTGTTGTCCGCCAATACTCCTGAAATTCGACCTGAAAAGGCATCTCCTATATTTGTAATTGGCAAGCTTTCCATCTTTTCAGATTTAAAAGTGCTTGCTGCTGTTGAAAGTATTTTTTTACTGCTTGTTCCATAACCGACAGCAACAACCTCATCTAAACCAATTGCTTCCTCGACCAGAGTAATATTAATAATGGTTTTTCCACTAACAGTTACTTCCTGTGTTTTCATCCCAACAAACGAGAAAAGCAATGTTGCATTCTCAGGAACCTTGGCAAGTGCATATTTTCCATCTAGATCTGTAATTACACCTGTCGTCGTGCCTTTTACTACAACAGAAACACCTGGGAGCGCAGCTCCTGAAGAATCGGTAACCTTTCCAGAAATAGATTTTTGCTGCTGGGAAGATTCAGTTCCAATCTTCAAATAAGAATTTTCAGTTGATCCCTTCTCAAGTATCGAAATCTGTCTATTTCTTATCTCATAGAAGTTTCTAGTACCATTGAACAATTGGTCTAAAACAACATCAACTGTTTGGTTAGTTACATTAACATCGACTTTTCTGTCAACATCAACTGATTTTTCACTGTACAGGAAAATAAACTCACTGGAGTCCTCAATTTTTTGAAGAACTTCCCGAACTGTTGCGCTACGAAAAGAGATGTTAAATTTGGTTTGTTGCGAATAGCCATTCGCAGCTAGCGTCGTAATTGCAGAAACCAGAATGAAAAAACTCAGTAGTTTCATTTTTAAGAGAAATTTTGGCATACAACCCCTACACAGGTTCTGCCTGATTCGTTTTTTTTTCATAACTTTAAAAGGTTTATTAATTAAAGACTGTATTTGATAAACTTTGAAAACCGGCGGAGGCCTAATTCCCCGGTTTTCTCCTTATTTAATCATCAGATCATCAATGTTTTTTCATCATAATAACTATATTTTCATTTGATATTTTGTACTCAATTTTTGCTACGCCAGATAACACACCCATAACTTCAGATAATGAATCCTTTAAATCAAGCTTGCCCGAAATAGGAAGTGCATTTTCAACAAGTGCTCTGTCATAAATGAATTTTACATTATAAAATCGTTCAAGTTTCCCAAGAACTCTGTCTAATTTCTCATTTGAAAAATCGTACCACCCATTTATCCATGTTGTGTATATACTGGCATCCGAAATGTTTGATTTAGTAAGTTGTTTGGTATCATCGGAATATATAGCCTTTTGGTTTGGTGTTAAATCGATCCGGTCATTAAATACTTTTCCCTTTCCATGTATCTCCACTTTACCCTCCAGCAAAACAGTTTCACAAATATTATCGGATGAATAGGCTGAAAGATTAAATTTTGTGCCTAATACTTTTACATCAACTTTTGGCGTCAAAACAATAAACGGTTGTTTCTCATTTTTTGAAACCTCAAAATAGCCTTCTCCAACGAGATGGACTTCTCTGGTCTTCCCATTAAATGATTGAGGAAATGCAAACTGGCTTCCAGCATTTAGCTGAACTTTAGTTCCATCGGACAATTGTAGAGTTACTTTTTTCCCGTAGGGAACGGTGATTTCGTTAAAAGCATTTAGCTCTGTTCCAGACTGTGGTGTATTTTGAATTATACTGTCATTGTTCACCAAGATCGCATCTTGATTTTTCAGAACAATAATATTTGATTCTTTATCCGAAGCTAATTCAACCTTCTCTTTATTGGCTAAAACCAATATGGGATTATTATCTTTTACTGATTCAATTTTTGAAAAACTATACTTGTTATCGGAAGTGGAGAATCCCCAATAAATTGCACTGCCTATTGCAAATACTATCAAAATAGAGGCAGCATACCGGATAAAAACATTTAATTGTGCAACTTTTCGCTTTCGTGAAAAATTTGTGTTGAAGTCACTAACGTTTTTCCAGAGGTTGAATTTGTGTTCGTCCCGAAGTCTTCCTTCAGATACTCTGAAGATTTGAATAATTTTCCTCGCCTGTACTATATTGGATTTAGCAGAATGGTTGGCTTGTAGAAAATTTTCCCATTCTTCATTCGTCTGTATGCCAATTATCTGATTGACGAAATCCTGATCTTCGAGAAGTTCTTCAAGAGAACATCCTTTGTACTTTTCTTCTTTCATTTACTGCCTTTTTACATATATAAGGCAACAAATACCAATTTGTGACAAAAAATATCAAATAGAATTGATTTTTTTCAATTTTCTGAAAATGACCAATAAAATTGAGCCACAATCATCCAAATAATTTTTTAATGATGAAACTGCACGTGATACAAGCTGACGGGCGGAATCATTCGTTATTGACATGATCTCGCTAATTTGTTTATAATTAAACCCACAGTTAAACCTGTAATATAGAATTTCTCTCTGCTTTTCATTTAGTTCACCCATCGCTTTTTTCAGGATGTTTGTTTTTTGAGACTTTTCTTCTTCCGCGATTAAATCTTCTTCTATAGAGAAAACAACATTGGGGAATATTCCGAGCTCAGAAACTTGCTCTTCCTGCTTTTGTTTTTTCTGAATTTCACGGATCAATTTTCGTCTAAGCGATTTCAATAGATATAACCGAATATTATCTGTTTCACCCAAATTTCCTTTTTTTCGGATTAATTCATAAAATAGGTCCTGTATACAGTCTAAAACTAAATTCTCATCTTTTGTAAATTTTTTGCCAAAAAAGAAAAGAGCATCAATATTCTGATAATAAATATACGAAAGGGCATGATCCTCCCCATTCTTAAATTCTTCCCATATATATTTATCTTCTTTCATAAGTAAAATGCAGGCTTCAAATGTAAATATAACTGTTTTAATAATAATCAAGCTTAGAATAAAAAGCAGGACTTGGCTAAATGAGCACGTTATCTTCCCTTTTTTCATTTAGGATAGCATTCAAATTTTTCATATCTGCTGATATTTTTGAATCTACAATCCTTGCATAAATTTGAGTTGTTTTCAATGAAGTATGCCCTAACATTTTTGAAACGGTCTCGATAGGTACACCGTTTAATAAGGTTATTGATGTTGCAAATGTGTGACGGGCAACATGCATGGTTAAATTTTTCCGGATGCCGCAAATGTCGGCAAGTTCTTTCAGGTAACAGTTCATCTTTTGGTTGGAATGTACAGGAAGTAGCCGGTTTGAAGAATTTGCCAACGGATGGTTTTCGTATTTAATCAATATCTCCTGGGCAATTGGGAGGATTGGAATCCGGCACCTCGATTCAGTTTTGGTCCGGTCGATAATAATCCAATTACTTCCATCGTTCCCTTTTTGAATATGATTTGGATTCAATTTCTCTATATCTGAATAGGAGAGCCCTGTATAACAGGCAAAAACAAAAATATCGCGAATTAAATCCATTCGTAGAATGGTGATCCTTTTATTTTGGAGTTCTTTAACTTCTTGTAAGGTTAGAAAATCCCGGTTCGATTCAGCTTTAACGAATTTAAATGAATCATAAGGGTTCTTCGTTAAGTGATTCATCGCAATAGCAACATTTAAAACCTTCTTCATTTGTTTGTGGTATTCCAGCGCAGTATTGGTTGACATATGAAAGGTCTTTTTTAGATAAACGTCGAAAGATTTTAAGAAATTGTAGTTGATACTTGAAAGGGGGAGATCCTTCCGTCCTTCCTTGGTTTTAATAAATTCTTCCACCCGTTTCTTTGTTGTCCGGTAATGTTTTAATGTTCCGTAAGAATAGTCTTTACCCAATGTCGCTTCAACGTTTTTGACCACCAAATCAAAAATCTCCATCAATCCCTGTCCGTTGCTTTGTCCCAGAAATTTACTCCTGATGGTGAAAATGTCGAATGGCTGACCCATTGATTCCAATTGGTTATAGATGTCCTGTATTTTAGAAGTGATCTTATCCAATCGGTTCTTAATAATTTTTGCTTCTTCGGACTTCCCTTTGATCTGTTGCGTAGATTCAACCCACATTTCTGAATCAAGGAAAAAACCGGTTGAAATTTCGAACCTTTGCCCCTTCATGGTACACCTTAGATACAATGGGCATTTACCATCCGGTCTTGATTTTGACTTCTTTAGCTGAAAACAAACTGTAACTCTCATCTCATTGAATTTAACAAAGTTTAAAAAAGGTCTCGCTCCAATTGCTAAAAATACCCTGTTTGAAGCTATTTTAAAAGCATTAAAACGAATCAAAATAAATCAAAATGTATTGAAATACAGAAAGTTACGGCGATTAGCGAGACCTCTTGGAGAATTTGTGTAGAGGTCTCGATTTAGACCCTTTTAGTTTGATTTTCAGTGCATATTTTGGGTGTTTTGCACAAATAAAAAGCACTTAAATCATTGATTTTAAGTGCTTTTAGTTAATTTTGTATTCAGCTTTGGTGATCCTACCGGGATTCGAACCCAGATCATAAGAACCGGAATCTTACATTCTATCCATTGAACTATAGGACCGATTTGTTTTGCGAGGACAAAAGTAGTAAAACTTGAATCGAATTAGCCTCTTTATTCGAAAAACATAAAAATCTGAAGCCTTTTTTATCAACAAAAATTAGCCATTTATATTTTTTAGGATATTCAGGTTTTGGGTTGTTGATAATTTTATAGAGGTCAAATCTTTGAAGATAGTTTATTCTGCTACTTTTGAGGTTAATAAATCCACCATATGACTACTGAAGAATTATTGAAAGAATGCCGTCTTGAGTTTGAAGAATATTTTCAGTCGCTTATTATCGATTCTCCTGATAATCAGCAGAGAGTAGAAGATATTCGGACACATTCGCTGCGAGTGGCGGGCTACTCCCTGCTGCTTGCTAAAGTATTATTGCAAACAGAAGAGGATAAACATATTGCCGAAATCATTGCCTTGTTTCATGATTATGGAAAGGCAGTCATGATTGTTCAAGGTACAGAATCTCCTATAAATATACAGCACAATCATGCGGCTTTATCGGCCAAGCTGATACAGCAAATGGAATTTTACCCTAAATTGACGGCTGATGTTCAATTAATTATTCTGAAGTCGATCGAAGGGCACAATAAACTTAAGCTTCCCAAGCTTGATAATGAGCAACAGACTCTTTTTGCCCGCTTGCTCCGTGACGCCGATAAACTGGATATTTTCGAAACGTCGTACCGCTTTTTCAAGGAAAGATATGGTTTTCAGCCTTTAATGACCATGGATCTTATAAATCATGTTGAAATTTCGGATAAAATTATAAAAAGTGTTTTGGCCGGAAAAACCGCTGCGGTTGAAGATATGAAAACCATGAACGATTACCGGTTGTTGCTTCTGTCGATGGCTTTTGATCTTAATTTCAAGTATACATTCAGGATAATGAGCGAAAAGCAATACATTCAGAAGATATACGAAACCCTGCCTAAACGCGACCAGATTATTGATGCCTATCGGGGTATCAAGCTGTTCGTCGAGAATAAATTTGTTTCCTGAAATTTACACTTTTAGCAGATTTCAGCATGAGTAGACGGTTGGTTTGTATCTGTAACATGGTTACGGAGAAAGAAATTCACACCGCATTGGAGAAAGGTGCGAGATCAACTACCGAAATTCAAAAAATGACACGAGCCGGAACCAGTTGTGGTAGGTGCTTGCCATTGATTGATTCAATTGTGGCAGAATTTATAGGCAAATTGCCTGATGATCCCCAGCAGCGAATTGATTTTGGCGAATAAGCTAAATTTCAAAAATTCAATCTACCCTTGGTTACTGCGACAGGACACTTTTCCCTGTTTTACTCCTGAAAAGTACATTTATTTATTGGAACTTACAGGAACTGATATATGCTGCTCTGTAGAATGTTGTGGATTTGCCATTCCTGACTTCTTTTTATAGGGTAGCGGTTCCCATCCCAGTACAAATAGCAAGACGAAAAATCCGAGGATGTAGGCAACAATAATATGCCAACCTGATTTAATCCAGCTAAATACTGAACGAGCTTCATGAAATTTGGATGTAATAGCTACCCCGGCCGAAGATCCAAACCAGATCATCGATCCGCCAAAACCAACAGCATAAGCCAACATACCCCAGTCGTAGCCGTTTTGTTCCAGGGCAAGTTTGGTCAACGGGATGTTATCGAAAACTGCCGAAACGAATCCTAACGAGAAGGCTGTTTGCCACGATGCTACCGGAAGTTCCTCCACGGGCATCAATGATGCACAGGTAACCAGCGATAACAGAAAAATGGAACCAGCAATTGCATTTCGTGCCTCTTTCCAGTCTGTTCTTCGGATGAATGCTCCAATTCCGAGAGCCACCCAGACTCCGAGCGCCGGGAAGTCGAAGAAAACATTGGTGAGGATCGTCAACAGTAAAATCATGACCACAATTCCAATGCGCCCCCAGTCAATGGTGACGTTACTATTTGGATCCTTCCGGATGCGTTGGTATCTATCTTGCTGTATCGATGCAAATATGGAGAAGAACGCTAAAGCAGAGCCGGCGGCTACATATCCGTGAAAAACATTCCAGGGCGAAACGCCTTCGATCCACATTAAGGTGGTAGTTGTATCGCCAATCACGCTGCCCGAACCACCTGCATTACTGGCTGCTACAATTGCCGCAATATATCCCAGATGAACTTTGTTATTAAAAACAACCATGGCAATGGTTCCGCCAATTAATGCCGCTGCAATATTGTCGAGGAACGAGGATAAAATAAAAACCGCGATGAGCAAAACCAAGGGGCCTTTCCAGTCATCGGGCAATAGTTTGGGTAAATATTCAGGAAGTTTAGATTGTTCGAAATGCCAGGAGAGAACGGCAAAACCAATCAAAAGCCCTAAAAGGTTTAGAAGGGTACTCCACTCACCGACACGCATTTGTTTGTGCAAAATCTGATCTGAAAATGCCACTTGACCAAACAAATGTTCAGATAAATTGAACTCCGGGATAAAAATGAATTTAAAAACAAGAATAGATGCGAGTCCGAGAAGACCTACCAGAAGTGTTTGGCGATGAAACAAAGCAACGCCAAGGAGTGTCAGTCCAAAGAGCATAAATTCGGGACGAATCCCCAAAATTAAAGGTGCAATTTGAGTGAGAATCATAGCGGATTGGTTTGATAAAGTTTAATCGGAATGGTAATTCAGCTTTTGAAGTTTAAAGATAAATTTTGAACCCCAACATTTGCAGATAAAATCATTTTTAGTTGTATTATCCACGGCGAAATATCAGTTATTATTTTATCCAATGGCTGAAATTCAGCTTATTTCAGGATAAATTGATTTTTTGCAGCTAATTTTGCAGCTGAACTTAAGGTTGAAAATATTCACCCAACAATGTACGTTTATTGACAGCGTTTCGTTCAATATACACCAAAAGTTAACTGTTTAAGACCTGAAAACTAATTTAATATGCAATTGTTCAAGACTTTAATTTTGCTGTCGATGGTTGTTTTTGTCTCAACTAATTCGGCAAATGCCCAGTCGGTATCTCCGGAAAAGGGAATTTATGATGGAAAGATCGGAAATGATCAACTTATTTTGATTGCCGATAAGGCTGATTCGTCGCTGTTTAAGGGACACTTTGTTCAGAATAGAGGGAAGGCTGTTGAGGAGAGTCATTTTTTTATCCTGGACACATCTGGGAAAAAGCCGATTTTCCAGTCTGATTTGTATTTGGGGAAAATGAAAACTTCCAAAATCAGCGCTTCGGGATTTGAAGGCCGACTTATCCTTTTGAATGGAAAGAGACGATTTTTATTCTGGCGCCAAAAAGTTGACTTGAGTTTTACCCAAAGGCCCGAAGTTCAGGTAAACCCAACCCGGCGATACCTGGACGAGATATTTCCTGCAATAGAGGTTAAATCCGATTTGCTATATGGTAAAGCTAAAGGATATTGGACGCATTCGCCATACTCCGACGAACCATACATTACTACGCTTGGCAAAGGATTGATAAAGTCGTTTAACGATCCGGAATTGCTCGATTTAAAACTGGATGTATATTATCCGAAGACCGATTTGTTTAAAAACAGGCCTTTGGTCATGCTCATTCATGGAGGCGCTTTTTATATCGGAAGTAAAGAGTCGGCATGCGAAAAAGCACTGGCAACTTCGTTGGCTAAACGTGGCTATTTGGTGGCATCTATCGATTATCGCATAGGATTTAAGCTAACACCCAGCGATATTGAGTTGAGCGCTTACCGGGCCATTCAAGATGCCAATGCGGCCCTGCGTTTTCTGGCGCACAATGCCAAAGGTCTTGGGATCGACCCTAATCAGGTTTATATTGGTGGAACAAGCGCAGGGGCTGTCGCCTCGCTAAATACTGCCTTCATGAAAAATGATGAGCGACCCGAACGGATTGTGGAAGCAAATCTGGAGGGCAAACTTGGAAAAATTGAAGAATCGGGAAATAAGTATACTGAAACGTTTAATATTAAAGCTGTTGTTAATATGTGGGGGGCCGTGGCCGACGTAAATATCATCGATCGGGATGAAAACATATCGGTTTTGTCAATCCATGGTACAGCCGACGATATTGTACCTTTCGAGAATGATTATCCGTTTCGTAATTCGTTGATGATAAATCGGTTAGTAATGGATAAAATGTATGGCTCAAAACCAATTCACGACCGGCTTCAGATACTCGGCATCCGTAATCGGCTGGTTTCTTTGGATGGACTTGGTCACGAGCCCGAATTGGCTACTTACAATACCTTAAACAACTGGATGGATACGATTTCGAACAATGTTTCCCGTTTTCTTTATGAAGAGACGGCTCCCGATGTTTCGTTGCCTCCAAGTCAACTAACGATTTCGGAACGTGCTGATATGAAATCTTTTTATTTTGAGGTTAATAATGGTTCGCTGGTGCAGATTTCAGCAACTGGTGGTGTGAAATCGAAAGCCGATCCAACAGATTCTTCGGTTATCTGGTTTAAAGAGGCAGAGAAAAAGGAGCTCATTTTCTTAACCCGAAATAAGTTTGAAGCCTGGAATACAAAAACGTTTCCGATTTCGATTGGAAAGTAAACTTTTATAAGAGTGAATAAAATAGAGTGATTGGAAAATGGGTTTCGATTGGTCGGGATTAGTGGAAAAACAAAAAGGTAGAACCTCTGTCCTACCTTTTCTCTCTTAAACTAACTAACTAACTAAACCTAACTAAACCTAAACTTATGAAAAAAAATGTATTACAAAGATAGGCTCCGGAATTGATATTCAGGTAAAATAATTCTTAAATGATGTTAAAGTTATTGTGTCTGAGTGTTAATTAATTGTAATCACTGGTTCGTCAATTCTCCGACCTGAATAAATAAAAAAACGGTGAACTTCTTCGAAAAGAGATTCACCGTTTTTTGTTGTTATATCTGTTCCTTCTTTACTAAGAACAGATTTGTATCCTGCGGTTATTTAAATAACGGGATTAAGGTTACAAATAGCCCTGTAATAATGGCTGTTGTTATTACTCCCATGATATTGGCGCCTAATGCTTCAGGCAATACAATGGCATTGGGGTTTACCTTGCTTACTTCCTTCTGAACAACCTTTGCGGTACTTGGCACACAACTAACACCTGCAATACCGATGGCTGGATTAAAGTTGCCTTTTTTAATGAAGTACATCACATATCCACCCATTATACCACCAATTCCAGAGAAAAGCAACGCTATAATTCCAAGCACAAGCAAGGTTAGGATTTTTGGATTTAGCAGTAAATGAGCTTCGCACAAAATTCCTAAAAGAGCTCCAAGGAAGAACGTTGATCCATAGAGAAGCGGACCCTCAATAAAATTAAGAATATGAGTGAGCCCCGACTCGCGAATGGCTATGCCAATAAACAATGAGAAAAAAAGTGGTGATGCAACCGGAAACAAGAAGCACAAGATAACGCAGAGCAACACGGCCAAGCCTAATTTTACACTCTGTGATACTGGTTTTGCAGGTTTCTCGCGCACTACATTAATTCCCCGTAATTTTTTTGGCACTAATAAACGAATCAGATAAGGGTAACCTCCATAAGTTAATCCCAAATACAAGTAGGCTACTACAGTAATCGGAACGAAAAGGTGTTTTGAAAGACACAATGATGTATAAAGCACCATTGGCCCATCGGCACCTCCAACCATTGCAATGGAAGCAGATTCTTTCAAATCGAGTCCCATTGCCATCGCTATAGGTATTGTAGCAAAGGTTCCAAGTTCGGCAAAAAGAGCTAAAAGCATGCTCGAAAATGGTCGTTGTACAATGTAGCCAATGTCAATCATGGCTCCAATCCCCATAAATATGAAACATGCGATCAACCCGTTACTAAACATGTAAGTGTAGATTGGCTGCAGAAAATTGATCTGAAGCACATCGAGTAACTGATTGATGTCGGTAACTAATGGATCCACAAAAAGATTTCCCTGAGCTCCGTTTGGCAAGAATATAATACTTGCATTGATTGTGGCCATACCCAGACCCATGGGAATCATCAACAGAGGTTCAAGAACACCTTTCCTACCCAAATAAACCAATAATAAACCTAGGAAAATAAGACCAACCCGGGTAAGCGAGATAATTGGATCAGATAAAGCTAAGGTTGAGAAACCTTGGAAAAGTTTATAAAATACTTCCATTTTAGCAGTTTTCTTTGGTTAAAATTAGTGGGTTGATTTTGTGTTCTTGAACTTCAACCGTTTCATCTCGCTATACGATTCGCGAAGGGTTGTAAATTTGTTCGAGTCTTTAGCTGTCATTGTTTTAAAAAGAACCCAGATAATACCCGAAACAAAAAAACCGATCAGGAAAGTCAGCCCGTAAATTAAGGCAATATTGTAAATAATACTCATATAGCTAGATTTTAAAGTTTATTTACTAACCAACTTCAATTAAGATGTCACCTTCCATTACGGCGTCGCCTTTTTTGAAGTTCACTGAAACAATTTGACCACTCTTGTCTGAATTGATGACGTTTTCCATTTTCATCGCTTCAAGTGTAAGAAGTTTATCGCCAGCCCTAACGGTATCACCAACTTTAACATTGAGATCGATGATAGTTCCAGGAAGTGGCGATTTAATGAATCCTGATCCTTTCGGGCCGGCAGGAGAACTGGTCTTTTGTTCAGAACGAGTGATGTCGGTAGATGGAACGGCTTCAGAACGAACTAATTTTGGCGTTTTAGTAGTTTCTAAAACACGGTCGAATTCAACGGAATATGCAGCGCCATTAACTTCAACTTCAGCCATGTTATCTTCTACGCTTTTAATTTCACAGTCGTAGGCATTGCCATTTATAGTGAATGAAAATTTTTTCATGCTATTTGTTTTATCTTGGATTTTGACGTAATGTGTAAATCTTTGAGCTCCAAGGCGAATATATCTTGGAAACTTTCTTTAATGTAATTGTAAAGCTTTCCTGATCGTGCATTTCATTTTTATACATATGCATGGCCAAAGCAATTGCAGCAGCAGTTTCTTCGTTTACATCGGCTTTGTGAATTGTTTTTTTTGTCACCAATTCTTCCTGATTTTTTGATTGGTTTCTCGCAGCAACTATTTTGTTAGTGCGAATCAGAAAATAGACAAACAATGCAGCAAGCAATACTAAAATTCCCCAGAAAAGGCTTAGCTGAGTAGTCGACAAAGGCTCTGAAACACTGGCCCCAAATTGTAAAAAGATAAAAAGTATCTTCATGATTATAATGGTAGGTTAGAGTGTTTCTTTGGTGGATTTAATACCTTTTTGGTAGCCAGACTTTGCAATGCCCTGATGATACGGAAACGTGTGTTACGTGGTTCAATTACGTCATCAATGTAACCGTACTGTGCAGCATTGTATGGATTTGCAAATTTCTCTTTGTATTCTTCTTCGGCCTGAGTAATATAGGCTGCACGTTCAGCTTCATTTTCAATAGCCGAAATCTTTTTGCTGCGAAGAACTTCGATAGCGCCTTTTGGTCCCATTACTGCAATTTCGCCTGTTGGCCAAGAGTAGTTGATGTCGCCGCGAAGGTGTTTCGAAGCCATTACACAATATGCTCCACCGTAAGCTTTACGAAGGATAACAGTCACTTTCGGAACGGTAGCTTCGCCATAAGCATAAAGTAATTTAGCGCCATGAACAATAATACCGCCGTATTCCTGAGTTGTTCCGGGAAGGAATCCTGGTACATCAACCAAAGTTATGATTGGGATATTGAACGCGTCGCAGAAACGAACAAAACGGGCAGCTTTACGTGATGCATTAATGTCGAGTACTCCTGCAAGGTAATTTGGCTGGTTGGCAACGATTCCAACAGAAACACCATCGAAACGGGCATATCCAACAACAATGTTTTGTGCATAGTGACGGTGAACTTCAAAGAATTCGTTATTGTCAACAATAGCGCTGATGACGTTTTTAACATCGTATGGCTTGTTCGGATTATCTGGAATGATTGAATTCAACGAATCTTCCAAACGGTTAATCGGGTCGGTGCAATGAACCAAAGCCGGATCTTCCAGATTGTTCTGAGGTAAATAACTCAATAGTTTACGGGTAAGTGAAATCCCTTCTTGTTCGTCTTCGGCAACAAAATGGGCAACACCCGATTTCGAACCATGAACTGAAGCTCCACCTAATTGTTCGTCAGTAACAATTTCGCCGGTAACTGTTTTTACCACTTTTGGCCCGGTTACAAACATGTAACTGGTATTTTTACTCATGATGATGAAGTCGGTCAACGCTGGAGAATAAACAGCCCCACCGGCACATGGTCCAAAAATGGCAGAAATCTGAGGTACAACTCCTGAAGCCAGAATATTACGTTGGAAAATTTCAGAATAACCAGCCAATGCGGTTACGCCTTCCTGAATACGGGCACCACCTGAATCGTTGATTCCAATAATTGGAGCACCAACTTTCATGGCCATATCCATCACTTTACAGATTTTCAGTGCGTAAGTTTCAGATAACGAACCTCCGAATACGGTGAAGTCTTGTGCATATACATAAACAGTACGGCCGTCAATAGTTCCCTGTCCGGTTACAACACCGTCGCCCATAAATTTGGTTTTTTCCATACCAAAGTTATCGCAGCGGTGAGTTACAAACATGTCATATTCTTCGAAACTACCTTCGTCAAGCAACATGTCAATGCGCTCACGTGCAGTTAATTTGCCTTTTGCATGTTGCGCTTCAATTCTTTTTTCTCCGCCTCCGAGTTTTGCTTCAACGCGCAGGTCAATGAGTTTTTGTATTTTATCTTGATTGTTCATAGGATGTATTGATAGGTAAGTAGATTATTTGTCAGAGCAAAGTTCGGTTAATACACCAAGGGTTGATTTTGGGTGAAGGAATCCGATATTCAGGCCTTCAGCGCCTTTACGGCTCGTTTTGTCGATTAACTGAACGCCATTTGCAGCGACATCATTCAGCGCTTCGTTAACGTTTTCAACAGCAAATGCCAGGTGATGTACTCCAGGTCCTTTTTTCTCAATGAATTTGCCGATAGGTCCTTCCGGATCGGTTGACTCCAACAATTCAATCTTGGTTTGACCCACCCTTGAAAAAGGCAGTTTTAACTTTCTGGTCTTTAACCTCTTCAACAGCATAACATTTTAACCCCAATACATTTTCGTAATAAGGAATAGCTTCTTCCAGATTGTTTACAGCAATTCCAATGTGTTCGATATGAGTTATTTCCATTTTGTGTAAGTGTTTAATAAAAAGGATAATTTATTTTTAATTGTAGTTTTTTTCGCGCTGCAAAAGTACGTTTACATTCTATCTTTTTAAACAGATTGCTCAATTATTCGAAAAATAGGGTGTGTGTTTTTTAACAGTATCGAATTTTGTGATTTGTAAATTTTAAAGTTTTTGTAAGGCTTTTGCCGAATTTACAGGTTATGAAAATTCAGAATTTGCCTGATTTGATGGTAAAAGAAAAGGCAGATTTTGAGCCTGCCTTTTCTTTAGATATTTCTTAGAGTCTGCTACTATCTTTTACAAAATGGAAATGTGATCCATAACGTTCAAACGAAGCCTTGTCCAATGCTTCCCGGTGCGCCGGGTGTGCAATTGATGTCAATAGTTTGGCACGTTCCTGTAATGTTTTTCCATATAGATTAACTGCACCGTATTCAGTAACTACCCAATGCATGTTCGAGCGGGTACTTACTACTCCTGAACCTTCGATCAGTGTTGGGCAGATCTTAGATACACCTTTCGTTGTAACCGATGGGATTGCAATAATTGGTTTACCACCTTTGGAGTGACCAGCGCCACGGATAAAGTCAATCTGACCACCAACTCCTGAATAATGTTTTGTTCCGATTGAGTCGGCACAAACCTGACCAGTTAAGTCGATCGCTAATGCAGAGTTGATAGCGGTTACTTTGTCGAGTTTGCGGATAACAGCTACGTTGTTTGTGTGACCAACGTCCATCATGGCAACCAATGGGTTATCATCAACAAAATCGTAAACGGCTTTGGTTCCCATCAGGAACGATGCTACCATCTTGCCTTTATCAATGCTTTTGTGTTTTCCGGTCACGATACCTTTTTCAACCAATGGAAGAATACCATCAGAGAACATTTCGGTATGAACGCCTAAATCTTTATGGTTTCCTAACTGTGCCAATACAGCATTTGGAATACCACCGATTCCCATTTGCAAACAAGCGCCATCTTCAACCAATGCAGCTACATTTTTACCTAACTGAATTTCGATATCAGTAAGTGGAGCATTGCCGTGAGCATACAATGGAATATCATCTTCAACGAAAATGTCAATCATGTCAACGCTAATCATAGCATCACCCCAACAACGTGGTACATTCGGGTTTACTGCTGCAATAACTACGTCGGCACATTCAATGGCAGCCAATGTGGCATCAACTGAAGTTCCAAGTGAAACAAAGCCATGTTTGTCTGGAGGTGAAACCATAACCATAGCAACGTTTACTTTCAGGTAACCTTCGCGGATCAGTTTCTGGGTTTCGCTAAGGAATACCGGGATGTAGTCGGCATAACCAGCCTGAGTTTGTTTGCGCATGTTTCCGGCAACAAAAAATTGTTCGCCCTGGAAAATGCCTTCGAATTCAGGATTAGCATAGTCAACTTGTCCTTCGATGTGGATGTGTTGAATTTTAACATCGTACAGTTCACCATTTCTTCCACGCTCAACCATTGGTTTGATCAACGTGTGCGGAGTAACTGCAACCGAACTCAGGTGAACCCGGTCACCCGATTTAATAACTTTTACTGCTTCCTGAGGAGATACGTATTTTATTTGTTTCATTATAATATGATTTTGAATGAATTGCCTTTAAAATCGCGGGCAAATATAGATATTAAATTTTCACACGGCCCTGACGAAAATCCTATTTAAAACGTATCTACATAAAAGAACGGGTATGTAAAATTTGTGTTAAGAAATGTCTTTTGCATTATACTGCAGTTAGATATGTAGAACATTGGATGTGTTTGATTGGATGATTTTATGCCAAAAGCTATCGCATGAACTGATGACTTCTGAACCGTAAAATTGACAAAAACCGTTTTACCCAATTGTTAACACTGCCTTGTTATTTACTTTTTTAACTGCTTTAAGCCTGAAATATTTATCTTTGTCGCGTTCAATTTTTAAAGGCATTTGCCTCAAAAACTTACACCTAAATATTTCAAAATGATTCTATTCTTTAAGACTCCGGAAGACACATTCATTGCTCTGAATTCTGTCCAAAGCCTTAATCAGGAAGATATTACAAAGTTGATTTGGTTGTTTGGCGAAGCCGAAAAACTCGATGACGAGGTTTTAAACGGATGGTTTGTCGGGCCCCGTAAAGAAATGTTGACTCCATGGAGCACGAATGCCGTTGAAATTACCCAAAACATGGGTATTCAGGGTATTCAGCGAATTGAGGAATATGTTCAGGTTGCTGATCAGTCTGCCGGATTCGACCCAATGCTGAAAGCACTTTACCACAACTTGGATCAAACCATTTTTACAATCGATAAAAAGCCTGAACCAATTCTTGAAATTGCTGACATTGCTGCTTATAATGAGCAGGAAGGACTAGCATTGAGTCTGGAAGAAATAACTTACCTCGATTCGGTTTCAGAAAAATTAGGTCGGAAATTAACCGATGGCGAGGTTTTTGGGTTTTCGCAGGTGAACTCAGAGCATTGTCGTCACAAAATTTTCAATGGAACGTTTATTATCGATGGGGTAGAGCAGGAGATGTCGTTGTTTCAACTTATCAAAAAGACATCGCAACAAAATCCGAACTTCATTATTTCGGCTTATAAAGACAACTGCTCTTTTGTTCAGGGCCCAGTTGTTGAGCAATTTGCCCCAAAAACTCAGGATAAACCCGACTTTTTTGAGGTTACAGATATTGAAACCGTACTTTCGCTAAAAGCCGAAACACATAATTTCCCAACAACGGTTGAGCCTTTCAATGGCGCAGCAACCGGAACCGGAGGCGAAATCCGCGACCGTATTGCCGGAGGAAAAGGCAGTCTGCCTATTGCCGGTACAGCTGTTTATATGACTTCGTACCCACGTACCGAAGATGCCCGCAACTGGGAACAGGCCACCGAAGAACGCGACTGGTTGTACCAGACTCCGGAAGAAATCCTGATCAAAGCATCGAACGGTGCCAGCGACTTCGGAAATAAATTCGGTCAACCTATTATTACAGGTTCGGTACTCACTTTCGAACATTTCGAAAACGACCGGAAGTATGGTTTTGATAAAGTAATTATGTTGGCCGGAGGTATTGGCTTTGGCGCTAAAAAAGATAGTCTGAAAGACGAACCCACCAAAGGCGACAAAGTGGTGCTTTTGGGTGGAGATAATTACCGCATTGGAATGGGTGGGGGAGCGGTTTCTTCGGTTGCAACCGGCGAATTCGAAAATCACATCGAGTTGAATGCCGTTCAGCGTGCCAATCCTGAAATGCAGAAACGTGTGTACAATGCGATCCGTGCCTTGAGCGAATCGTCTGAAAACCCTATAATAACTGTGCACGACCATGGTGCAGGTGGTCACTTGAACTGCTTGTCGGAATTGGTTGAAGCCACCGGTGGAAAAATTGATACTTCGAAATTGCCTGTTGGCGACCCAACGCTTTCGCAAAAGGAAATCATTGGAAACGAGTCGCAGGAACGCATGGGATTGGTGATGCATGAAAAAGATGTGCCGCTGTTGCAGCGCATTGCTGATCGTGAACGTGCTCCGATGTACGTGATTGGTGAGGCTACCGGCGACATGCAGTTTACTTTCGAAAACTCGAAAACCGGCGAAAAGCCAATCGACTGGCAGCTTTCGTACATGTTTGGGAAACCACCAAAAACGGTATTGACCGATACTACCCGAAATGAAAAATTTGCTGATCTGGAATACGATCAGGCCAAAATAGAAGATTACCTCGAAGATGTTTTGCAACTCGAAGCTGTTGCTTGTAAAGATTGGTTGACTAACAAAGTTGACCGCTCGGTAACCGGACGTATTGCCAAACAGCAGTGTGCCGGACAGTTACAACTCCCGTTGAATAATGTGGGTGTAATTACTCTCGATTATCAGGGCGAAAAAGGATTGGCAACTACCATCGGTCATGCACCAGTTGCAGCTATGGTTGACGCCGAAGCAGGATCAGTTCTTTCAATTGCTGAGTCGCTGACCAACTTGGTTTTTGCTCCGCTGTCAGATCAGTTAAAAGGTGTTTCGTTGAGTGCCAACTGGATGTGGCCAGCCAAAAATGATGGCGAAAATGCCCGCATTTACAAAGCGGTAAAGGCTGCCAGCGACTTCGCCTGCGAACTGGGAATTAACATTCCAACCGGAAAAGATTCCATGTCGATGACTCAGAAATACAAAGACGGCGTGGTTTATTCGCCCGGCACAGTGATAATTTCAGCTTCTGCAGAAGTTTCGGATGTAAAAAAAGTGGTCGAGCCGGTTCTGATTAATGATCCAAAATCCTCCATTTATTTTGTCGATTTCTCGAAAATGAACCGTTGTCTGGGGGGAAGCGCTTTCTCACAGATCATCAATAAATTGGGCAACGAAGCTCCTTCGGTTGCCGATTCGAAATACTTTGCCGCAGCTTTCAATGCGATTCAGGATTGCATTGAAGACAAAAATATTTTAGCAGGTCACGATATTTCTTCAGGAGGTTTAATTACGACACTTCTGGAAATGTGTTTTGCAGATAACTATTCAGGAATGACGCTCGATTTAAGCGGAATTGGTGAATCTGACAGTGTAAAGGTGCTGTTCAGCGAAAATCCGGGAGTGGTTCTTCAGGTGGCAGATGCTGCTGCTTTTGAAGCTAAACTGAATGCTGCCGGAGTTGGCTTTACTTTGATCGGAAAACCTTCAGGAAGCCGCTCATTTATTGTAAAGAATGGTGCTGATGAATTCAGCTTTGACCTGAATTCGTTGCGCGATTTGTGGTTCACATCATCGTATTTGCTTGACCGTAAACAGTCAGGCGAGAAAAAAGCGTTGGAACGTTTCGGAAGCTACAAGAAAAACGAACTGAAATACGATTTTAAAGGTTTCACCGGAAAAGCTGCTGATTTGGGCATTGACCTGAAACGCCGCCAGTCGAGTGGAATTAAGGCTGCGATCATCCGTGAAAAGGGTGTGAATGGCGATCGCGAGATGGCTTATATGATGTATTTGGCCGGAATGGATGTGAAAGACGTTCATATGACCGACCTGATTTCAGGCCGCGAAACATTGGAAGACGTGAACATGATCGTGTTTGTAGGCGGGTTCTCCAATTCCGACGTAATGGGTTCGGCCAAAGGATGGGCAGGAGCTTTCAAATATAACGAAGCGGCCAAACTGGCTCTCGAAAATTTCTACAAGCGTGAAGATACCTTGAGTTTGGGCGTTTGTAACGGTTGCCAGTTGATGGTTGAATTAGGCTTGGTTTATCCGGAACGTAACGAAAAACCAAAGATGCTGCACAACGAATCGCATAAATTTGAATCAGGTTTTGTGAATGTCGAAATCCTACCAAATAAATCGGTGATGCTGGAATCAATGGTAGGAATGAAACTCGGCGTTTGGGTAGCTCACGGCGAAGGAAAATTCAGTTTGCCTCAGGAAGAGACAGCTTATCGGATTCCAATGAAATACTCGAATGTAGCCTATCCCGGAAACCCGAATGGTTCGGATTACAATACTGCATCACTTTGTTCTGAAGATGGCCGGCATTTGGTGATGATGCCGCACTTGGAAAGAGCATTCAAACCTTATCATTGGCCATATTATCCGATCGATCGGAAATTCGATGAAGTTGCTCCCTGGATGGAAGCTTTCGTGAATGCCAAAAAGTGGATTGAGAATAAAATCAGGTAAGAAATTTTAACTTAATGATACAGGCTTTCTCATTAAATTGGGAAAGCCTTTTTTCTTCATTTGTTATTTTAACTTCTCCGTTTATCTTTGACGTAACATAAATCATTTCTCATGTTCGAATATTTTCAAACACTCGCCGACTGGTACATGAATCACATGAATTATTTTACCATCACGATGTTGATGGCTATAGAAAGTTCATTTGTTCCGCTTCCTTCAGAAGTTGTGATCCCACCTGCAATTTGGCAGGCATTAAAAACAGGCGAATTAAATGTTTATCTCGTTGTTGTATTTGCTACACTTGGGGCAGTAATTGGTGCCATGTTTAATTACGTGATGGCACGTTGGTTGGGGCGGGTAATTGTGTACAGTTTTGCTGAGTCGAAGGTAGGTAGGTTGTTTCTGCTGAATCAGGCGAAAGTAGAACATGCTGAGTCATATTTTAACCGACATGGAAGGAGTTCTACATTTATCGGACGATTGATCCCGGGAATCAGGCACTTAATTTCAATACCTGCAGGTTTGGCTAAGATGAATATCAAACAGTTTATACTTTACACTGCTTTAGGCTCCGGAATATGGCATATTATCCTGGCATCGCTTAGCTACTACCTTTATTCGCAGCAAGATTTACTTATGAAGTATATGCATGAGGTCTCGTATATTTTACTGGCCTGTGGCGCTGTATTTATTGGGTATTTGGTATGGAAATACAAAAAGAAAAAGGAATAAGCTTTCCGAATAATAAATTATCTTATAAAACGAAAGGCATCCAAATTTGGATGCCTTTCGTTTTTATCTGTGTTTTACTTTTAACAGTTCCAGTGGTATAAGCCTTCTACAAGCCTGGCTTCCTTTTCTTCATTCGAAAGATTCAGATATTTCTGACGTTCGGCTTCGTAAGCACGTTGTTTTTTCAATTCCGATTCCTTCAGTTTAGTACCATAAATTCGTTCCACTTTGTCGTGAAGAAATTTATCAGCCACATTCGGGAATAATTCAAGCAGTAACTCTTCTTTCTCATTCATGGCAAGTTTTACATTTTCGCCATATTTTGGGAATGAAGGATTGGCTTGTTTTTGATACTTAGCCGTATTGTATGGAATTTCCTCACGTGTTCCGGCAATTTTTTCACGGAAATCAGGATCAACCGGGATTGGAGTTTTTCCATAAGAACCCTTAACCAGATTTACAAACTGACTTGAATTATTGCTGTAAAAAGGTTTTCCGTTCTTTTCGTCGATAACGCAGTTTACCGCCTGAGCACCTACGATCTGGCTGGTAGGTGTTACCAGAGGAGGACAACCGGCAGCTAAACGCACCGTTGGAATTACCTCAAGTACTCGTGGCAACAACTCTTCCTGTTTCAATTGTTTCAACTGAGCCAACATGTTGGTGTACATTCCGCCCGGAACTTCAGCAAATTTTACTTTTTCATCCGGATCAGGGAAATTGAAGTATTTCTCAATTTTTCCGCAAACATCCATTAAATTGGCTTCGTCGTTTGCTTTTGCGTAGGCAATAGCATCGTCGAAATATTTATCGATGTGGCTTGGTAATTTATCTTTGGTAATGTCAAACTCGATTGGATAAACTTTGTAGCTGTCAATGTCAGCCATTTCCAGACGAATTTCCTTCAGGATTTTATTGATGCGGACAACTGCGTCCAAATTGATTCCGGTTTCAATTCCTAATTTGGTACAGCAAATCTGAACCAATTCGAATGAGGGAGCTGCTGGTCCTCCTGCAAAGTTCATAATAGCTGTATCAAGGATGTCAACGCCATTCAAAATAGCTGTTAGCGCCGAGGCTAAACCGAACCCAGGAGTACAGTGCGTATGAAAATCGATTGGAATTTTAACATTTTCTTTGTAAGCCTTGATGATTTTTCCGGCTTTCAATGGTGGAATCAAACCTGCCATATCTTTCAATGTAATCATATCGGCACCCATCGCCTCCAGTTCTTTCGCCATATTCACAAAATAATCGATCGTGAAAATCGCTTTGGGCAAAGGTTTGCCTTTCAGGCGGGCTTTTAATCGTTCTTTTTTTGTGAATTTTGGATCTACCGTATAGCAGGTTACACAATCAGCTAAACCACCATTCTCTTTTACGTATTTGATGGTTGATCTGATGTTGCTGGTGTCGTTCAATGCATCGAAAATACGCATGATCGAGATTCCTGACTGAACTGCGTTGCGGTTGAATCCTTCAATAACCGACTCTGGATATGGATTATAACCAAAAAGGTTCCGTCCGCGTGATAAAGCCGTCAGATGAGAGATATTTCCAATCTCTGCTTTAATTTTTTCAAGCCGTTCCCATGGATCCTCATTCAGATATCTCATAATGGAGTCTGGTACGGCCCCTCCCCAAACTTCAAGCGCATAGAATCCGGCTTCCTTGTAAATGGGTAATAAACGATCTATTTGAGCTTGTTTCATACGTGTTGCAAAAAGGGATTGCTGTCCATCCCTCATTGTCACATCTCTTATTAATAATTTTCTGGTCATTACGTTAAGTGTTTAATTGATGGTACAAAAATGGGCAATTAATTTGGCTCTGGGAATTGTTTTTTGGAAATTTTACAGCTTTTGTTCAAAGTTTTGATAATTCGATAAGATTAGGTGGTTTTGAGCCTATTTTGGAGAACCGGAAATGCCTAATTTTTAAATAATAACATCTCCTCGGGGTAATCAACATATTCTACAGCAGTAAGTATTATCCTTTTAAAATCAGAATAAATTGATCATCTTTGGCTCCTTAAAAATTAACAGGAAAATAACGGCCTAGTTTGTTGGGGCGTAATTTAGTCGAATATAAAAAGTCAAGGGCGAATTATACGAAGCATACTTTTAATCCGTTATATAACTAATAAGAACTAATAATTACTAAAAAATATTTTCAATGATATTACTATTAGAAACCGCAGCTGAAGTGTCATATCTGGATCTTATTATGAAGGGTGGTTGGTTGATGGTACCATTATTCCTGTTGTCGATAATTGCCGTTTTTATCTTTTTTGACCGATATTTTTATTTAAAAGGTCAAAAACGTCTTGATCCCGCCTTTTTTGAAAAATTAAATGAACTGATAAGATCAGGTAAAGTTGATGCTGCTGTAACTTTATGTGAGTCGACTAATTGTTCTGAGTCGCGTATTCTCTTGAAAGGTTTACAAAATCTGGGTAGACCTATTCGTGACATTCACGAACAGATGGAAATGGAGGGAAAACTGGAGGCTTATAATTACGAGGGGAACATGTATTTTCTTGGCGTTATTGCCGGTGTTGCCCCTATGTTGGGGTTCATTGGTACAATTTCCGGGGTAATTAAGATCTTTTACAATATCTCGCTTGCCGATAATATTAGTATCTCATTGATATCTGGAGGTCTGTATGAAAAACTAATAACTTCAGGAGTTGGTTTGAGCATTGGTATTATAGCATATGTGGCTTACCACTTTTTAAACAATAGGATTAATAAGCTTTTACAGAACTGGGAATTCCGTTGTGTTCGGTTTATTGATTTGATTAATAAATAAGCTGTTATGAATTTCAGAAGTGCCAAAAAGCAGGAGTTTGAGGTATTTACAAATTCCTTTAGCGATATCATGTTCTTCCTGATGTTGTTTTTCCTGATTGTTTCGACCATGATCACTCCGGGAGCGATCAAACTCGCGCTTCCGCAGGCTGACAAATCGCCATCGATGAATAAACAGACCGAAAAAACTTCCATTTCGATTACCAAAGACCTTAAATATTATATTAACGACAAGCAGGTTCAATTTGCGGAAATCGAACCTGCGTTACTAAAAATTAAAAAGGGCAATGAAGAATCATTCGCAATTGTAAGATGCGATAACAGCATCGCAGTTCAATCAATGGTCGATGTTTTGCAATTGGGGAATAAAGTCGGTGTCAAAATGGTTTTGGCCACATCAAGAAAAGAAAATTAAGTAGAGATTTTCTCGAAAAACAGGAAGCCAAGTATTGGAAATTGTTTTCGTTTGATCTACAATAGATTAGGATGGGACTGCTGAGTTGGTTGTTTTATTGTAATGAGTTGTTTATCAGGTTATTGCAATCAATGAATTTCTTTTATGTTTTATCGTGTCCGTACACGGATAAAATATTTTACAACAGTTTTCATCGCTTTTTGGTTCATTTTGGTTGTGGGTTAAATATATTGTCAATACTTTCGTGTCCGCACACGGGAAAAAGATGAATTCAATCAGTAAGCTTTGATGTGATGCGTAATTGATTGATCTTATTGTGTTTGTGTATCTCTTATACCTAACTATAGACTTGAATGGATAAAATTGAATTGTCTAAAAGAGTCAGGCAGCAGGCCGATGTAAATGTTATTGAATGCTATCAATGTGGCAAATGCACTGCCGGATGCCCGGTGGCCGATAGGATGGACCTTCGCCCAAGCGTTATTATGCGCATGTTGCAAACCGGCGATGCAGTCTCAGAGGATGAAATACTCCGGTCTCTCAGTATTTGGCTTTGCCTGACATGTGAAACCTGCTACTCACGTTGCCCCATGGAATTGGACATCCCCAAAGTGATGGATTACCTGCGGCAACGTTCTCTGGCCGAAGGGAAAGTTCACCGTGATGCCCACGATATTGTGACTTTCCATAAATCATTCCTGAATACGGTTCAAAACAATGGCCGACTGCACGAAATGGGGCTTGTTATTGATTATAAATTGCACTCCGGAAACCTTTTTCAGGATGTAATGCTTGCCCCTGAAATGTTCAGCAAAGGGAAACTACATATTTTGCCTGAACGGATAAAAGATCGCAAAGGCCTTTCCCGCCTGTTTAAAGGTCAGACTAAAAAACCAAAATCATGAAGCTAGGATTTTACCCCGGATGTTCCTTAACTGGTTCATCGCGCGAATACACCGAGTCGTTGCTTGCTATTGCCAAAGCTGCGGGCATTGAGCTTGTCGAAATAACCGACTGGAATTGCTGTGGCGCTACGGCTGCCCACAACCTGAACCACGAACTCTCGGTATCGCTTCCGGCCCGAAATCTGGCATTGGCCGAATTGGACGGGATGGAAGAGCTGGTGGTTCCTTGCGCCGCCTGTTATAACCGTCTGGTGATGACCCAACACGAACTTGGCGATAAACCTGAACTCAAAGCGCTCATTGCTGAAAAATTGCAGATGCCGCTTAAAAACGAGATCAAAATAATTAATGTCATCCAGTTTCTTGAAAAACATATCGTTCCCCGTCTCGACGAGTTGATAAAAGCGCCATTGGCCTACGATGTGGCTTGCTATTATGGTTGTTTGCTGGTTCGTCCACAAAAGGTGACGAATGCTGCGCGTTTTGAAGACCCGATGACCATGGATGTGATCATGCAAAAACTGGGTGCGAATGCCATCGACTGGCCTTTCAAAACCGAATGTTGCGGCGCTGGGTTTAGTGTTTCGAAGACCAAAATAGTAGGCGAACTCTCAGGAAAAATTGTGCGCAGCGCGGTTGACCGTGGCGCTAAAGTCCTAGTGGTGGCCTGTCCGATGTGCCATTCGAACCTCGATATGCGCCGTCCCGCAATCGAATCGTACCTGAACCGGAAAGTGGATATCCCGGTGATCTATATTACACAGGCTATTGCTTTAGCTATGGGGCTTTCTCCAAAGCAAGCCGGAACGCATCGGCATTTTGTTCCGGTAAACCTGACTGTTAATCGTTTAAACTAACCGACTATGTCAAAGATTGGAGTTTTCATTTGTCACTGCGGCGAGAATATCAGCGCAACGGTTGATTGCGGGAGGGTTGCTGAGGCTGCGGGCAAATTGGAAGGAGTCGAATTCAGCACCGATTATAAATACATGTGTTCGGATCCCGGACAAACGATCATCAAGCAGATGATTAAAGAAAAAGGGCTCACCGGTGTGGTTGTGGCAGCCTGTTCACCCCGCATGCACGAACCGACATTCAGAAAAGCCTGTTCCGAAGCCGGACTGAACCCATACATGTGCGAAATGGCCAACCTGCGCGAGCATTGCTCGTGGGTACACGATAAGAGCGACGCCACCACACAAAAAGCGATCGACATTGTCCGCACGCTGGTTGAAAAAGTGAAGTACAACAAACCCCTACATAACATTAAAGTGCCTGTTACTAAGACCGCGCTGGTGATTGGTGGCGGGATTGCCGGAATTCAGGCCAGTTTGGATATTGCCAATTGCGGACATCAGGTAATTCTGGTAGAAAAAGATCCTTCGATTGGTGGACATATGTCGCAATTGTCGGAGACTTTCCCAACGCTAGATTGTTCACAGTGTATTCTGACTCCGCGAATGGTGGAAGCGGGTCAGCACCCGAACATTAAATTAATGACCTATTCCGAATTGGAAAAGTTGGAAGGTTTTATCGGGAACTTTAAAGCCACCATCCGGAAAAAGGCAAAAAGCATAGACGAAAGTTTATGTAATGGTTGCGGGCATTGTACGACCAAATGTCCGACGAAAAAAATACCAAGCGAGTTTAATGCCGGTTTGGGTATGCGGACGGCTATTTATGTGCCGTTTCCGCAGGCAGTGCCTAACAAGCCGGTTATCGATAAAGCAAACTGCTCATACTATCAGAAAGGCAAATGCAAGGTTTGCGAAAAAGTTTGTCCAACCGGAGCCATCCGATTTGATCAGGAAGACGAACTGGTTGAAATCGAAGTTGGAGCAGTAGTTGTTGCCACAGGGTTCAATATTATGGAATCCTCCGAATTTTCAGAATATGGATATGGAAAATACCCTGATGTGATTACCGGAATGCAGTTCGAACGTCTGGCTTCGGCGTCAGGACCAACTTTGGGCGAAATTCGTCGGCCATCGGATGGTAAAGTTCCGGAGAAAATTGTGTTTGTGGCTTGTGCCGGATCACGCGATCCCGCCAAAGGAAAGCCCTACTGCTCGAAGATTTGCTGCATGTACACGGCTAAACACGCCATGCTTTACCAGCATAAAGTGCATCATGGACAATCGTATGTATTTTACATGGACATCCGTGCTGCCGGAAAAAATTACGACGAATTTACACGCCGCGCCATTGTTGAGGATGAGGTGAATTACATCCGTGGCCGCGTATCGAAAGTATATGAAGAAAACGGCAAACTGATCGTGAAAGGCGTTGACACTTTACTGAATGCCAAACCGGTGGAGATTGACGCCGACATGGTGGTTTTGGCTACGGCCGCGGTTGCCAACGCCGGGTCAGAAGAACTGGCTCAGAAAATGCACATTTCGTACGATAATTATTCCTTCTTCTCGGAAGCACATCCGAAACTGAAGCCGGTTGAAACCAATACCGCCGGAATTTTCCTTGCAGGAGCGTGTCAGGCGCCAAAGGATATTCCTGAAACCGTTTCGCAGGCATCGGGAGCGGCCGCCAAAGTGGCCATTTTGTTTTCGCAAAACGAACTGAGCCGCGAGCCGGTTGTAGCCGTTGTGAACCGCAGTGCACCGCCTCTGTACTCAACCTGCGTGGGCTGTTTCCTTTGTGCCACGGCTTGCCCCTACAATGCTATCGGCGAAGAGCTGATTAAAGACCGGAAAGGCGAAGTGATCAAACGCGTGGCTAAAGTGAACCCGGGCTTGTGCCAGGGATGTGGAACCTGCGTGGCTTTCTGCCGCTCGAAATCGATTGACATTGACGGCTATACCAACGAGCAAATGTATTCGGAGGTAATGGCTCTATTAAATGACTAGAAGTCTTTCTTGTTGAATGATGATTAAGTTAAAAACCACATAGACACATAGAACACATAGGAATTAGAAAAAAATATAGGATTAAAAACTATGTGACCTATGTGCCTATGTGGTGGACAAAATGAATAGATTATGACCGAATTCGAACCTAAAATAGTAGCTTTTGTCTGCAACTGGTGTACTTACGCAGGCGCCGACCTGACGGGTACCAGTCGTATTAAATATGCACAGAACGTAAAGATTATTCGCTTTCCTTGCACTGGACGAATCGATTTCATGCTGCTCCTGAAAGCTTTTGGTGAAGGAGCTGATGGAATTATCGTTTCCGGATGCCATCCGAACGATTGCCATTATACCTCAGGAAATTTCCACGCACGCCGCCGTTGGATCATGTTCCGTGGTCTGCTCGACCTGCTGGGAATTGATGTCCGGAGAATTCAGTATTCGTGGGTTTCGGCTGCCGAGGGCGCAAAATGGGCCGACGTGGTAAACACCACCGTGACTGCTATCCGCGAATTGGGGCCGTATGCTGACTACGCCAAAGTAGCCAGTTATCTGGAAAAGGAGGAAAACGTATGAAAGCACTGATACAAAAAACGGCCAGCCTGCTCAAATCGAACGCCGTTCAGGTGGTGATTGGCTACGGAAAAGGATCAGCCGACCGCACCCGTGCAATTTTTCTGACCAAAGTGGAAGATTGCGAACAGTTGATTTTCGACAGTCGCTGCGTGCAGAATCTGGCGGTTTACCTCACCAAAGCTGAGATTAAAAAACTGGGGAAACCCGCGATTGTCGCACCTATTCCGGTTTTAAGAAGTATTTTGCAGCTCGCCTCTGAAAATCAAATTACAGCTGATAGTCTGGTTGTATTGGGCATTTCTCCTGAAAATGAACTGGTCGAATTCGAATCGCTTGCTGCGATTGAAACTTATTTATCGACCAAACAAATTGCGATAGACGAGAAATACCGGAAAGCCATCGATGACATTAAAGCCATGCCTGTTGGCGAACGCTTCGAATATTGGGTGAAGGAACTCGAATCGTGTTTCAAATGCTACGCCTGCCGGGCTGCTTGTCCGTTATGCTATTGCACGCGCTGCACAGTCGAGAACAACCAGCCGCAATGGATTTCGGTGGGTTCGCATCCACTCGGAAACCTCGAATGGCATGTGATGCGCGCCATGCATTTGGCCGGCCGCTGTACCGATTGCGAAGCCTGCTTCAAAGCCTGTCCGATGGGCATTCCAATCCATTTGCTGACAAAAAGTATGCTTCAGGATGTGAGTGATAACTTCGGAAGTACCGGACCATCGCTTCATAAAGACAATACCCTGTCGAGTTTTAAACCCGATGATAAAGAATCATTTATAAGGTAGCCATGCAGACAGAAAATTACCTGATCAGAAAAGCCTCACTCGAAAAATTGTTCAGCAATTTGATCGGGAATGGTAAAACGATATACGCGCCAAAAGCCAAAGGCGAAACGACGCTTTTTGATAAAGTTCAGTCATTTGGCGAGATTACCGATGACTATATTGTGACAACCAACTCGGTGAAATCGGTTGTTTTTCCACGGGTCGAAAAGGTTTTTTCATACAAGAAAACCAAAGAAAGCACAGAAATTATTGATACTTCGGTTAAAACTTTTCCTGAAGTGGTTTTATGGGGAACGCGACCATGCGATGCCGCAGCGTTTATTCCGCTCACCGACACCTTTAACGGCGATTATCCGGATGCGCTCTACAACAAACGCTGGGAAAAAGTGTACCTGCTGAGTTTCAGTTGCAGCAAATGCGACGATTATTGCTTTTGTACCTCGGTAAACGGAGGCCCTGGAAATACCTCCGGAAGCGATATTCTCTTTACGAAACTGTCGACTGGCGATTACCTGGCAGAAGCGATAACCGAAAAAGGGAAGAAACTGATTGCCGATAATCAGTCGTTGTTTGAAGCAGCATCTTCGGAAGCCAAAGAACTGAATCTGGCCATCGTGAAAACGTATTTCAATCAGGAAGAAATTCAGGCCAAACTCCAAAATTTATTTGAAAATCCGGTTTGGGACGAAAAATCGAGGGCTTGTCTGGGCTGTGGTTCGTGTGCGTTTGTTTGCCCGGTTTGCAGCTGTTTCGACATTCAGGACGAAAAACATGGCAATAAAGGTTCGCGTCTGCGTTGCTGGGATTCCTGCGGGTTTGGTTTGTTTACCTTGCATACATCGGGGCACAATCCGCGCGAAACGCAGGGAGGTCGGTGGCGACAACGAGTGCTGCATAAATTCCTTTACATGCCCAACAAATCGAAAGTAGCCGGCTGCGTGGGTTGTGGGCGATGCTCGCGTTCGTGCCCGGCGGATATCAATATTCTGGAAACGGTGACTTCATTATAAGAAGTTCGGAGTGGCTAGAATTCGGAGTGACTAAAGTTGATGGTAAAATTCGATTTAGCTCCGTAGGAGCGCAAGATTGGTAGCCCGGGGTTTTAACCCCGGGGAAGAAATGAAAAGAGGAAACCGTCCGCGAGAAATTTAGATCAAAGTGAAATAGTTTTTCGGACGGAATTGAGAATGAGTTCTGATTTTCACAATAACGAATGACTTTTTCGTGTCACTCAATCGTAAATAGTAAATAATGAAATCGTAAATCAAAAAGAGATGAGCAATCCAAACATATACATCCCGTATCTGATGCGGATCGAGAAAATTACGCTGGAAGCGCCAGGTGTAAAGACTTTTCGGTTAAAATTCGAAAACGAACAGGAAGCGGAGGAATTTAACTTCAAAGCCGGACAATTTGGAGAATACTCGATTGTGGGTGTTGGCGAATCGACTTTCTGTATCGCGTCATCGCCTACACGCAAGGGCTACATCGAATGTACTTTCCGTCAGGTTGGCAAAGTCACATCTGCTTTGGCAATGGCTGAAGAAGGCGATGTAATCGGGTTTCGCGGTCCTTACGGCAATACTTTCCCAATGGACGAATGGAAGGACAAAAACCTACTTTTCATTGCCGGTGGAATTGCATTGCCACCCATGCGTTGCGTAATCTGGAATGCACTCGACCTGCGTGAGAATTTCAAAGACATTACCATTGTTTATGGTGCGCGGACGGTTGCCGATCTGGTTTATAAACACGAACTGGAAGAATGGGGTAATCGCCCCGATGTGCGGCTGGTAACCACAGTAGATCCCGGTGGTGAAACTCCGGATTGGAAAGGCGAAGTTGGGTTTGTACCTTCGGTACTGGAAAAAACTGCACCATCAGCCGAAAATACCATTGCCATTGTTTGCGGGCCACCCATCATGATTAAGTTTACTTTTCCGGTGCTTGAAAAACTGGGTTTCACCGATGAAAATATTTTTACAACGCTTGAAAACCGCATGAAATGTGGCTTTGGCAAATGCGGCCGCTGCAATGTGGGCGAAAAATATGTATGCCTTGATGGCCCTGTATTTTCAGGAGAAGAATTGAAATTGTTACCGGCGGAATATTAATCAAAACGACTCAATTATATCAAAGGCTCCGGATTTGCGGGGCCTTTCGTATTTATTGTTGATCCTCTGCCATTTTCTGCCTAATTTTCAGGAGGCACAATTATTGCACAGAAAAGGCCTTTGACAAACCAGCATGCTTTTTTCAGCAATAAGAAAAGCAGCAGAAACCAACAATTGCACATGAGACTTACCAAATTGTTTAACGAGTTTTTTGAAAGTGAAAAGGCCGGTGGCTTAATCCTGATATTTGCCACGGCTGTTTCTCTGATACTTGCCAATTCTGTCTTTCAGGCAGATTACATTAGCTTCTGGCATTTAAATTTAGGTGGACAAAGCCTGACGCATTGGATCAACGACGGACTAATGACCATCTTTTTTCTATTAATTGGTTTAGAGCTGGAGCGTGAAATCTATCAGGGAGAACTTTCGAACATTAAAAATGCGACTTTACCCATTGTTGGGGCTTTGGGCGGAATGCTTGTCCCTGCCGGGATTTTTCTCCTGTTCAACTTTGGAACCGATCGCCAGTCAGGTGCCGGAATTCCAATGGCAACAGATATTGCTTTTGCAGTCGGAATCTTGTCGCTTTTAGGGAATAAAATACCAACCTCACTAAAGATATTTTTAACTGCCTTAGCTGTCATCGACGATCTGGGTGCCATTGTGGTAATTGCAATTTTCTATACCACTTCGCTGGCTTTCACCAATTTATTTATGGCCCTTGGCATCTTCGGATTACTGGTTGTTCTCAACCGGCTGAAAGTATTCAATCTGATTCCGTATATCATTGGAGGTATCGCCATGTGGTATTTTATGCTGCATTCAGGCATTCATGCTACCATAACTGGCGTACTGCTGGCCTTTGCCATTCCGTTTGGCGATGGGAAGGCGAAAACACCTTCGCATATTGTTCTGCATTTTTTACACAAACCGGTAGCTTTTGTCGTACTTCCATTATTTGCACTGGCGAATACCTGCATTGCCTTGGGAGATCATTGGGCCGGAGGATTAGGCCAGGCGAGTAGTTTGGGAATTATGACAGGCCTCGTTATTGGGAAGCCTTTAGGAATCTGGCTTTTTTCGTTCATCGGAGCCGGGTTAGGCATTTGTGCTTTGCCGAACGATTTAAAGTGGAGAAATATTTTTGGAGCCGGAATTTTAGGTGGCATCGGGTTCACGATGTCCATTTTTATTACGCTTTTGGCATTTGACGATGCTGTTGTCGTCGATCATTCGAAGATTGCCATTCTATTGGCGTCAACCATTGCTGGTATTGTCGGATTTATCTGGCTAAAGATGACCTTGAAAAGTACGATTGCTAAAGATCTTGATGAGCAGACTTGAGTCTGGGTTACGCCTCAATACTTTGAATTGTTTGTTTTCCAAACAGAAGTTCGAATTGGGTACCTTGATCGATCACGCTCGTTACCTTTATCGCTACTGAATGCAATTTCAAAATTCTTGCTACAATTGAAAGTCCAATTCCAAATCCGCCGATGTATTTTACGTTCGTTGAGCGGTTGAACGGATCGAATATACTGCTGATTTGATCTTCCGGTATACCAATTCCATGATCGGTAATACATACTGAAATAGCTTCGTCAACCATCGAAATCTGAACTTCAACATCACCGGAAGAAAATTTGCAGGCATTTTCGAATAAATTTTTCAGTGCAATATCGAGTAATCCCTGATTTCCATATATAATCAGGTCGTTTTCGTTGTCGGGATATTCAATCTTCGGCATAATTTTTCTTCCCGGGTACTTTGCTTTAGTTGCTTTAATGGCATTGAAAATTAGCTCATCAATGCGCAGATCTGTCATTTGAATGTTTTCGTGACCACTCAAATGTGCCAATTCGAGCAGGCTGTTGATAAGCGTATTCATTTTTCGCAAATCCTCTACCAACCCTGAAATATGGGCAGAATATTCTTCTGTATTCCGGGTTCGGCTCAGAATATAATCAGATTCGGCGATCATAATTGCCAGTGGGGTTCTCAGTTCATGTGAGGCATTCGACACAAATTCGTCCTGACTTTTAAAAGCTTTTTCAAGATCGGACAACATCAGGTTAAACGTGATGGAAAGCTGTTCAATCTCGTCCTGACGTTTACCTTCATCCAATCTGTCGCTAAGTCTCGACGAGTTGATCTCCTTCACTTTTGTGATAATGTTTGAGATTGGCTTAATTGCCGACTTTGAAAAGAAATAAGCCGCTGTTACTGATACCCATAGACTAATAAGGATACTCCATAACAGGACAATCTTCAGTTCCCGGATGTTTTCAGCTCGATACCGGTCGTGAGCCAATACAAAAACATGGTAGGATTTATCATTTAACTCGTGTTTGTAACTGACTCCATCTTTTTCACCGATCGAAAAATAAGCAATTCTCGAATTATAGGTATGGCTGATCAGGTTATCAGGAGTTAATAAATTTGTTTTATTGCTGTATAATAGTTTGTTCGATTCGTTGGTAATGGCAATTTCTTCAGCTTCAAGCGATCTGGTGGTCTGATGAATTTTTTTTAAAAGAGTCGAATCAATCTCTTCAATGTTTATTGATAGTATAGCCGTATTTTGAGCCTTTTCCAGAAGATTGTCCCTGAATTTCGAACGTTGACTTGTAAATGAAAAATAATATACGAGCACCGAAAAGAAAACAAGAATACCAAATACAATACTTGTAAATTGAAGTGATAATCGAGTTTTTATATTCATATCAAAGTTCTTTTTCGCTGCAATAAAAGCCAAACCCAAATTTAGTATGGATTATCTTGGGTTCAAAGTTTTTATCAATTTTCTTTCGTAAGTAATTCACATACACATCAATGATGTTTGTGCCGGTTTCGAAATCCAAATCCCACACCTTTTCAATAATAAATTCTCGTGATAACAGCTTATTCTTATTCTGAAGAAAGGTTTCCATCAGCGCAAACTCTTTCGAAGTTAAATCAATTTTTTTGCCTGCACGGGTCGCCGTTTTTCGATCCAGATCCATTTCGAAGTCCGCAATACTTAATTTTCGGGATTCCGGAACGGTTATGTTCTTTCGTTTCAGAAAAACATTGATTCGGGCAAGTAATTCCCTGTAATCGAATGGCTTTAATACGTAGTCGTCGGCTCCGGCTTCAAATCCGATCAGCTTATTCTCTGAGGTGCCAAGAGCTGTAAGCATAATGATTGGAATCTTGCTGTTATTTTTCCTGATTTCTTTACACAACTCGTAGCCATTCATGAGCGGTAAATTAATGTCAAGAACAACGAGATCGTATTCAGAATTTTCCATCATCCTTTTCCCCACGTATCCGTCATTAGCCACATCTGCCTTAAAGCCTGATTCTTGCAATTGTTTCTGAAGGATTTCTGCCAACCGTAATTCGTCCTCTACGATCAATATATGTGTTTCAAGCATTTTCTCTGTTTAATTTGAAGCAAAACTAAGACACTATTAGCAATAAATAACGATTCTAATGAATTTCTAATAACTTTCTAACAGTCCTCTAACTGACTTAACGAGAATACAATGCTAGATTTGTTGAATCAAAATTATAACCAGATTCACTCTGACAAATTGGTGACTTGGTAATGTTTTTGAGATTGATTATTGTTTTGGTATTTGTTTTCTCTATATAACTCAATTTGATCGATTTGTAGGATTTTCTCTAAATTAATCTGTAAGGAAAGTTGCAGATGTTGCTAAAAACTTCAAAAATACCGTGATTCAAACTCACGGTATTTTGATTTTATAGAAGAGCTAAATTTAAAATTCTTGATCCTACTTTATTTTGGCATTTGCAGAATACCAAACACCATGAAAAACAACATTAATCCAACAAAGACGACCAGATAAAGGGTGAACTTGTGATAACGGACTTTAAAGAGATTAAGGAGAAGAGAAATCAGGTTAAATCCGGCAAAGAAGGCAGCTAACTTGAAATAGCTGAGTATTTTCACCTCTTTCGGAATTGTACTTCCAATAATTTCCTGAACAACAATCGTATTTGTCAGCAAAACCCACAGCGAAAGAAGTCCCAATAAAAGAAACATTGCCTGTCCGGCAATCGCTAACTTTTCTTTTTTATCAATCCAACTAAACAAGATTAGCCCAATACCAAGAAAAAGTGTCCATTGTGAGATACTTGCCAAACCTGATAAAGAATTTGAAATCATAACGAAAAATTTGTTGTTTGACAAAAGTGATCATTTTTGACCAAACAAAAAATATTAAATTCCCAACGAATACTTTAATTGGTTAATTTTGGCGAAACTCAGAATTGGAAGGAATGATAAAGAAAAATCTCACCGTCAATCCGAAAGCGAAGGGATTGATATTTGACCTTGACGGTACACTTGCCGACACAATGCCCATTCACTATATAGCCTGGAAAAATGCCGCTTCCAAATACGGAATTAATTATACTCCTGAATTGTTTATTCAGATGGCTGGTATTCCCCTTTATCCCTCAGTTGAAAAGATCAATGAGGTTTTTGGAACGAATATCGACCCTAAAGAGATGGGAGATGCCAAGGAGGAAGAATTTGAACAGAATATGTATTTAACTCCTGAAATTAAGGTAGTTACCGATTTGGTCCGGAAATATCATGGCATTTTACCGATGGCTGTTGGTACTGGCGGATCGCGTCGATTGTCATTAAAAACATTGGAAATTATTGGCTTGAAAGGTTATTTCGATATTCTGGTAACCAGCGAAGATGTTTCTAATTTCAAGCCACATCCCGAAACATTTTTAAAGTGTGCCGAATTGATGGGCGTGGCATCTTCAGACTGCGAAGTTTTTGAAGATGGAATTTTGGGCATACAAGCTGCGCGCACAGCCGGAATGATGGTAGTAGATGTAACCGAATATTACGAAGTAACAATAGCAAAATAAAGATGAAGATAAAAGTAGGTTTGTTGATCATATCCGGAGCTGTATTTTTCTCGTGTACTTCCGTAAAGAAATCGCTACGCCGGGAATACACGGTTGTATCGTATAATGTCGAGAATTTATTTGATACTGTTGATGACCCGAAAATACCGGATGAAGAATTTCTTCCGGCCAGTGAGAAAAAGTGGGACAACGATAAGTACCAGAAGAAACTGGCTGATATTGCACAGGTAATTTCGGAAGTAAATCTGAAGGAATTGCCCGAAGTGGTTGGCCTGGTTGAAGTTGAGAACCAGACTGTTTTGGAAGACCTGACTAAAGCAGGTAAGCTGAACGGTCAGGATTATGCCATTATTCACGAAGAAAGCCCGGATTACCGAGGAATTGATGTGGCATTGATTTACCGTAAAGATGCATTTAGGGAAATCATGCATGAAGTATTACCTGTGAGTTTCCCGGATGACCCTGAGTTTAAAACTCGGGATATTCTGCATGTAACTGGCAAAATGAGGAATAAAACTGTTCATCTGTTTGTGAATCATTGGCCATCGCGCATTGGTGGTGACGAGAAAACCGAACCCAAACGGGTTTTGGCAGCTTCAGTTTTGAAAAAGAGGGTTGACCAGATTCTTGCACTTGATCCGAAAGCACGAATCATTATCATGGGCGATATGAATGACGAACCTGCCAACAAAAGTTTAAAGGAAACACTTGGTGCCGCAATGCCCGATTCAGGCGCACCACTGGTGAATCTGATGATGCCTGATGATACCGCAGGAAAGGGTACCTATTTTTACAGCGGTAACTGGAATATGCTGGACAATCTGGTCGTTTCGGAAGCAATACTAAAGGGAAAAGGTATGCAGGTTGAAGGTAAGAAAGGATATATTTTCAGCAACGACTGGATGATTTACACCAATAAAACCGGCGATAAAACTCCAAACCGTTCGTATGTTGGCAATAAATATGTTGGAGGTGTTAGCGACCATTTCCCAGTTTATTTTAAAATGATCGTTAAATAGACACTCTTCTGATTCAAATGAAAGAGCCCTTTGCAAAACAATGCAGAGGGCTCTTTTTGCTTACACGAACGTGATGTTCGGCAACTCCTAAACTAACTCATATTGGCCAATTCTTTCACTTTTAACCAAATGCCATCATCAACCGGAATGCCCAATTGCAAATTTTCGTGCCGCGTTTTGAGCGATTGTTCTCCGGGATAAAATATCTCCCCATTTTCAGTAGCCGGAACTGACGATTTAAGCTGCTCGACGGTTTCTCTCAATGCCTGGTCGATGAATTCCTGTGTATTGATTTTTCGTGGATCGATCGCGATAAAAACCTGGCAACAGCTACCACAACTGCCTTTGTCGGCTTTGTCAATTCCGGCAGTAGTGAGTCCTCCTGAAAGCAAGGCAGAAATCAGGTCAAGCATAACCGCAAACCCTGAACCTTTCCAAAATCCCATGGGTAAAATCCGACGGGTTTCTTCTATTTCACCGGGATTATCAGTGAGGTTTCCTTCCTGATCAAATCCACCGGGATAGGGGAGTTTCTGACCTTTCAAGCGGGTTGTCTGAAGTTTTCCATACGAATATTGAGACATGGCCATATCGAGTACCACATGGCCCTCTTTTCTCGGAACGGCCATGATAAAAGGGTTGTTCCCGATTCCGCATGATTTTGCACCCCAAGCTGGCATACACGATTCAGTGTTGGTCCAGCAAATGCCGATAAACCCCTTTTCTGCAGCCTGCCAACCGTAAACGCCACCACGCATCCAGTGTGTGGTATTGTTGAGGCTCACCAAACCAAGTCCGTTCTTTTCGGCGATTTCGGTTGCACGATTCATGGCGAAAATGGCATTTAAAATTCCAGGTCCCAGATTGCCGTTATAGGTTTCCATCGACCCCAGGTTCAGCTCAAGAGTTGGCTCAGCATTTACGTCAACCCAACCTTTGCCAATGTAATCGACAAACCGCTCCACGCGGTTCAATCCGTGAGAATATACACCATCCCGGCTCGATTCTGTATGGATTTGGGCACATGTGTCGGCTTTTTCTTCAGGCATTCCTGCATTCAGGAAAGCTGACTTTATGGTGGCTTTCATTTCGTCAAAAGGGATTCTGGTCATGGTGTCTCTGATTGAAGTTAGATTTACTGATGTCGCTCTGGTTTATACGAAAGCGACATCAGGTAAAAGTAACAAGATTGCGGCATTTATCGAGATGTTGACGCGGAAATCAAGGTTTTTTCGTGCGCTTTTTTAATGATTATCCCTAGACGTTTAATGCCTTCTGCAATTATTTCTTCCGACGAATTGGAATAGTTGAGGCGCATGTTTCGATAACCTTCATCCACTGTAAAGAATGATTTCCCAGGTACAAAAACTACTTTTTCCTGAATGGCTTTTTTGATCAGCTCTTCGGTATTCATGGGTTCTGGTAATGTTGCCCAAATAAACATGCCACCTTCAGGATTGGTATAGCTAACTTCCTGAGGGAAATAAGTTTTGATCGATTCAATCATACAATCTTTTTGTGCTTTGTAAGCCGATCTGACTTTCTGAAGGTGTTCTTCCAGATTATTATCGGTCAGAAAGCGATGAATGATGCGCTGTACTACATTGTTGGTGTGCAAATCGGCAGCCTGCTTGATACGCAGCAAATGGGACATCAACTCAACGGGTGCACAAATCCAACCAGTTCGGAGACCGGGTGAAATCATTTTTGAGAACGATCCGCACCAGATTGTATGCCCGGGGTTTCGCGCAAAAACCGGAGCCTGAAATTCGCCTTCGAAACGGATCTCGCCATACGGATCGTCTTCCACAAACAGAATGTTATGCCAGTCGAGCAGGATGGCCAGGTTTTCGCGGGTTTCAGCAGAATACGTAATCCCGGTTGGATTTTGAAAATTTGGTATGCCATACAGTACCCGCGATTCGGTTTTTAAGATGGTGTCTTCCAATTCGTTCAGATCAATTCCTGATGGCGTTAATGTAATTTGATGGAATTCGGGACGGTATGCCGAAAAAGCCTGGATGGCCCCGAGGTAGGAGGGTTTTTCCATCATCAGCGGATCGCCCGGGTTGAGGAGTAATTTGCCGATCAGATCGAGTGCTTGCTGCGATCCGTTGGTGATCAGGATGTTTTCAGGAGAAATGGATAGGCCATACTTGTGGTTGTAGCGTTCGCAAATCCATTGCCTGAGCGGGTAATAGCCCTGACTCCCGGCATACTGAAGCGTGTCGGCCCCTTCGTGGTCCATCACTTCGATGAAAGCCTGTTTCATTTGTTCGGCCGGAAAACAGCTTGGATTCGGTAACCCGCCGGCAAACGAAATCATACCGGGCTGTTCGCACACAGCAAGGATTTCGCGGATGAATGACGGCGGGATGTTTTTACAACTTTTAGAGATCAGACTTTTGTAATTTACTTCCATAATATTTCATTTTAAGGTGATGTCAGGAGCAAAAAAAAGCCTTCCCCTATTGAATAGAGAAAGGCTTTCGGTGGGTTTCGACAATAGCTTTCTCTATGTGAACTCGTTCACAAGAATGACTGCTGCTGCCAGAATAAAAAGTTTGTTCATTTCAAATTGATTCAAATAAAAAAGCCACTCCCTTTTTGAGGGAATGGCTTCAATAATCGGATTATATATTATCGTTTATGCCATACCCTTTTTGCGTGTCACCACGAACGCGGCCACGATTGCGATTAGAATATGGATAAATTGTGTCTTCATTACACTGCAAAGGAAAATTTTTTCTGATAAATTATTAGGACGATGATTTCACCGATTGCGATCGTTGATGATTTGGTAACATTTCTGATTATCTCATTTTTCTTTCCTGAACACCTTCCCATGTCATTTTTACGGGTTGAATGGTGCCATCCCGATTAAAATACATGCGGTCGATACACACTACGCGGTGATCGCGCCCTTCGTTTGGGATTGGGCGACGGTGATAGAAAACGTACCAGTCGTCGGTTCCCGGAACGTTCACTACCGAATGGTGCCCGGCGCCCATGGCAATCGACGGATCAGATTCCAAAACAATGTTCAGTTTTTTGAATGGGCCAAAGGGCGAATCGGCAATGCCATAGGCGACTTTATACGAATTGTTGGTCCATCCTCCTTCCGACCACATCAGATAATATTTGCCGTTGCGGATAAACATGACAGGGCCTTCAACATAACCTTCCGGAGTGATTTCTTTCACTGTATTTCCGTCAGCGTATGGAACGAGACCGGTAAAATCGTTGTTGAGTTTAGCAATGTTGCAATGTCCCCAACCGCCATAAATAATGTAGTACTGTCCGTCTTTGTCATGAAAGACAAATTGGTCGATGGGTTGGGCTTTGTTGTAAAACTCCTGAATCAGAGGTTTGCCCAGGTAATCGCGGAACGGACCTTCAGGTTTTGATGCAATGCCAATTCCGATTCCCCCGATTTTATTGTCGGCGGCCACATACCCACCGCGGAAAGGAGCCTGAATGTCGTTGGCTGAGAAAAACAGGTAATAATTGGCGTCTTTTTTGACAATGCAAGGCGCCCACATCGCCCTGTTGGCCCACTTTACGATGGAAGTGTCGATGATGTGCGAATACTTTTTCCAATGTACCAGATCTTCAGACGAAATGGCATCAAGAAATACCTGTTCTTCGTATTTTGCCGAATAGGTTGGATAAACCCAAAAGGTATTATCGAAAATTGCTCCTTCCGGATCGGCGTACCATCCTTCCATAATTGGGTTTCCGGAGGTTTTTGTTTGTTTAGTCTGTGCTGTGCAGTTTCCGGAAATTACACCGATCGCCAGCATTAAGATGAATTGTTTCTTGGTCATTTCTATTTATTTAATTTACTCCTTTAGTGTTCATTTTTAGGGTATAAACCGAGGTGCGTGCTGTAATAAAAAGGATATTACGCTTTTTTCCGCCAAAGCACACATTCGAGGGTTGTTCCGGAACTTCTATTCGGGCAATGTTTTCGCCTTTTGAATTGAATACAGACACCACTTTGTTGGTTAGATATACGTTTCCTTGTTGGTCAATGGTCATTCCATCAGAGCCTTCCGGAGCAAAAAAAGTTTTGTTGGTCAGTGTTCCGTCGGGTTGAATATCGTATTTCCAGATTTTCCGGTCGTTGATGTCGCTCACATAAAGGGTTTTGCCATCAGGAGTTCCAATCAGACCATTGGGTTGTTTATAGTCGTCAATTACACGGCTGACTTTGCCTTCAGGGTTGAGGTAATAAACACCCCGTTTATCCTGAACTTCTTTACGCCCGGGTTCCCAGTAGTCGCGCGCATAAAACGGATCGCTAAAATAGATGCCGCCATTTGGTGCAATCCACAAATCGTTTGGTGCATTCAGGGGTTGGCCGTTGTAATTTTCGGCAATCGTTTTCATTTTCCCTTTCATGTCGAAAATTACCAACCGGTTATGCAAATCGGCGCAGGCAACCAGTTCTCCTTTCTGATTGAAATAGGTTCCGTTTGAACGTTCGCAGGGCTGTAAAAAAGTAGTAATTGTATTTCCGTTTTCGCTCCATACGTCAATTTTGTCATTGGGCTGATCGGTAAAAAACACACGGCCATCAGGAGCAACCGAAGGACCTTCGGTGAAGGCATAGCCACCTACAACTTTGGTTACTTTAGCGTCTTTGGCAACTAGATTTTGATTGATATTCTGGGCATTTCCGGATAAAATGAGGAAAATAAGCAACGTGAAGGTTAAAAGTCGTGACATAGTTGATCTTATTTTGGTTAGTTTATGATTTAGATTACAATTGATTAAACAGAAAACTTATTTTTGTGACGAATGATGCCTTAAAGGTATAATTCAGAACCAAATATCAATATTCCGAAATGAAGAAAATTACCGTCGTTATAATCATCCTCCTGTCAGTCTGCGGAAATAATTCATTCGCTCAATTATCAGCTGATGGTTCGTATATATGGAATACAACAAGTATCACTTATTCACTCAACGACAAAACCGAATTAAGCCTGGGAAATAAGGATCACTATAGCAACCAGATTGACAGATTGGATTATTACCATTTTGAACTGATTGGCTATCGCAAGTTGACAAATCAGTTTTCGCTTGGGTTGGGCTTGCGTCAAACCGAAAGTTATAAATCGAATGGGTGGAATCCGGGGCAAACCTATATGTTTTATGGGGTCTTGTTCTTTAATCCGCTGAATATGAAGATCAAATTTTCAAACCGGCTTACCGCAAAAGTTAGTAAAACTACTGAAAATCAGTATGGTCTGGATAATATCTCCAATATTGATTTTTTTGTTCGTTCAACTTGCAAATTTCCTAAGCCATACCTCATGGATGAGATCTTTTCTAATATTAATTCAGGACAGATTCAGACCATTCGAATTTACGGCGGATTTCATGTATTCAAAAAAGAACATTTTGGAATTGACCTCTATTATTGCAATTGGCAAACCCGGTCGACCGCGTGGAAAGGCTACAATGTACTTGGAATAAGTACAAAAGTTAGAATTTAAGATATTCGATCGGTTCTTTTTCTCTATTTCGTAATTCCGCTTTTTTGCATCCAGTCAAACAGTGGTTGCATCCATTCGTCGGTGGGCAATTTCAGCACAAAACCATGGTTTCCTGCCGGGTACAAGTGCATTTCAGCCGGAACTTTATTCCGGATTAATTCCTGATAAAAGCGAATACTGTTTTCCACCGGAACAACTGTGTCGTCGCCGGTATGAGTAATCCAGGTTGGTGGCGTATTTGCATTGACTTGCAATTCGTTTGAAAAGAGTGCAATTTGTTCTTCGGAAGGCGATTTGCCAAGCAGATTCGTTTTCGAACCACCATGCGTCAATCCTTCTTTCATGCTGATTACCGGATAAATGAGGATCATAAAATCGGGTCGAAGGCTAATGTTTTCATGGTTTGGAATATACGATTTGTTGAAATGAGTACCAGCTGTTGAGGCCAGATGCCCTCCGGCCGAAAATCCCATGATGCCTATTTTGGATGGGTTCAGTTTCCATTCTTCAGCACGCTGGCGAACTATTTTTATGGCTTGTTGAGCATCTTGCAATGGACCAACCGACTTGTCGGGCATGATTGAATCGCTTGGTAAACGATATTTCAGGATGAATGCTGCGATGCCTTTTTTTACGAAAGCTTCGGCGATATTGGTTCCTTCCAAACGGTAACTTTCCATACTATAACTTCCGCCGGGGCAAATAACTACGGCGGCACCGGTTGCTAATTTTTCGTCAGGCAGGTAAACGGCTAACGTTGGCTGCGAAATGCTCCGATATCCCAAAAGCTGGCCCTCTTTTTCCATCCGGATCTCTTTCATCGGATATGTGGTGCTGTTGGGAATTGCCGATGGATAAAGGGGAATGGTTTGTTGTGCTGCCAAATGTAGCGACACCATCAGGAGTAAAACTGAAGCAAGTTGTTTCATGGTATGGTTTAGTTTTTAAGTTTTTTAGTCAAATCAGGATTTATAGATTTCATGGTCTTTTTTGCATCGATGTATTTGGCCAGGTCGCGAAAAGCAATGACTTTAAAGTGATTTTCAAAAAGATACCGCAGGTATTCTTTAAATAACCCGGGAGTTGTGTTTACCCAGGGATGCTCTGCGTCAGGAACTCCATGAATGGTCAGCACGACTATTTTCCCGTCATGCGCCTCATTGAAAGCTTCCATGATTTGTTGTTTGTTTTTGTCATTCATGGCCCAGCTGGGAACCAATAACGGGTGGTCGGTTTGCGGATCGTACGCCCGGCTTCCTCCTGCACGGGCAAACAGATATCCCTTTTCCTGAAGAATATTCATTACCGGAATGCTTAGGCTATAACCCGGATATGCAAACGTAACCGGACGTGCAATTTTCATCGAATCGCATTTCCGTTCAATGTAATTGAGTTGTTCAACGATTTTGTCTTCAGTTAATTTTGCAATGGCCGGATGATTTCGCGTGTGGTTGGCGATCTCGAAGCCCATTCGATCCAATTCCCGAACCTGGCGCCAGTTCATGTATTTGGTGGTATCGCTGAAGTTGGGTGGAAACTCGCAGACGAAAAAAGTTGCCCCAAAGCCATATTCTTTTAGGATTGGGGCTACTACCGAATATTGGCTGGCTGTGGCATCGTCAAAAGTCAATATAACCAGTCGGTCAGGAATTTTACTTTTTATATTACCTGAAAATCCGAAACAGGCAATAGTCATAAATAACAACAAGATAGTTGATCTTTTCATTGTAACTTCTGTTTGTTAGCGACAAAATTAATGGCTTGAACGAACTATCCTAAATAATTTGAGTAAATTGGTTACTCGCTTCAAAACCAGTTTTCGTGTATCTTACCGAGATTTAATTCGCTAAATGGTTTCCCTACATGAGTGCGTTGTGCATAGCCAATAGCAACAATGCTCAAAACCCGCAATCCTTCTGGAATATTTAGGGTTTCGCATACAAAGGCTTCACTTGTTTTTGCTTCTGAATATTCGCGGCCACGTATCTGAATCCAGCAACTGCCCAATCCGAGCGAATGGGCTGTCAAATGCACGACAAAAGTAGCAATCGACGAATCTTCGATCCAGGCAACGGTTTTGTCTTCGTCGGCCAAAACAACGACAGCCAATTGTGCTGTTTGCAGGGAAGCCGCGCCATGTGGTTTGCAAAGCGCCAGTTTCTGAATAAGTTCTGTATCGTCAACGAAAATAAATTCGCAGGCATTTGAGTTCTTTGAAGTGGGCGTGCGCAGAATGGCTTCTTTGAGAATTTCAAGTTTCTCAGTTTCGATGGGTTGTTCGGTAAATTTCCGGATACTCCGGCGGGTGCGTAAAAGATCGATCATTTTGGGTTTGATAAGTTATTGCTTACAAAGCAAAAAAAAATGCTTGATTTTGGGCAACTTTTTTAGTGTTTAGTTCATTGTTTTAATGCACGAATTAATCCTACATTAACACATTTGAAAAATCAACCCTATCACGAAATGTCATATATTTAAGGTAAAGTCTTTGATTTATATCCGGAAAGAATATAATTTGAAAGTGCTGAAGCAGATGCCCGGGAAGCAATTGTTTAGATCGTTTATTGCTGAAAACAACCCAATAAAACTGAATGTGCCGACGGCCCTTCATTGAATAACAAATCCAAAATGCTTAAATCGGGGACAAACCCAAATTTTTCGGCGAAAACTTGGGTGTAGGATTGTGGTACAAATTGCGGATCGGGATTTGTCAGGTGGGTTTTTGGACTGATTTGTTCCCTGAAATTCAGGCAGTCTTCCGGAATCTGCTCAAAATCTTCAGTCAGTTTTAAGCTAACTGGAATTTCCAGAATGTCTGCGATGGTTTCGGTAACTTGCTGATTGAAATCGAACAAGAATTCATGCTTTTTTCGGAAGAAGGTTTCAATGTCGTCAGCATAATATTCGAAGAAAGGGGAGGAGTTGTAGGCCGAAAAGATCGTCCGCCAGTGGTTTCGTTGCCATTCTTCGTCGTATGCAATCCGCAAATCTTTGATTTTTACTTTTTGCGAACGTCCTTTTTCAACCGGAACGATGAGCGAAATGGGGCCGTTCGCACCTAAAATGACCGCCCGGTTTCGGTAAGTTTGTTTGACGAAATTCTCGTATTGTTCGATATAAATTTCAGGATAAACAGCCAGTTTCGAGAAATAGCGGATCGGTGCAAAATAGGCTGTACTCAGCAAAATACCTGTATATTCTGTCATTCTTATTCGTTAAAAAATCCGCCTTTGTAGTCGCTTCCCATGCTTACACCTTCCGAATCAACAACTTCATCTTTATCGGCCACAATTTCTTCGCTTTTTTCAAGTTCACGAACCACCTTTTTAAGCTCCCTCCTCAGTCGCATGATGGTTGGAAGTTGTATCATCATGGATAGCAAAAAACCAAAGATCAGGCCGAAAAGTAGCACATATACTATTGGAACATCCTTCATTTCCCAATGGATAAACTGGATGTTCAACAATAGTTGGTTCTGAACGGTAAAGATTACCAGTAGAACTGTAAGGATTAGAAATGTAAAAACTTTCCAGGACATCTGATTTGTATTATCTGCTACAAAAGTAACTAAAAGCCTGATAGAGAACAAATGAGTTTGTCTTTGGTTTGGCGGCGCTTAAAGTTACAGTTTTCTATAACGAAAAGAGGATAACTTTTGGGGTTATCCTCTTTTCGTTATAGAACAGATTCGATTCCTAGTGTACAAACGAGAACAGTCGGCTCCAACGGATTTTGTTGTAGAACGGTTGATCTTTATCCATCGAAAGCCAAATGAATACTGCTTTCCCTACGATATGGTCTTCAGGAACAAAACCCCAGTAACGAGAGTCAGCCGAGTTGTTGCGGTTATCGCCCATCATCCAGAAATAATCCATTTTGAAAGTATAGCTATCGGTGGCAATCCCGTTGATGTAGATGGTGTTGTCTTTAATATTTAGGTCGTTCGCTTCGTACAGGTCAATAATTCGCTGATACAATGGGAGGTTATCCAATGTCAGTTTCACCGTTTGACCTTTTTGGGGAATTTCGAGTGGCCCGTAATTATCAACATTCCAAGGATATTTGTTGCTGAATGGGAAAATGTCCTGATCCCAGTTTCCGGAAGGTGTTACCGTTGGCTGAAGTGATTTTACATTTCTCATGGCTTTCAGCTTCTGTTCATTTTCCATCGTTAACGGAAACTGATACTGTGTATTTGAGATTACATGACGATCATCTTCGGCAATATTCATCTGCTCTAACATCCGTTTGCTCAAACCGGTTCCATCGGTAGTTACAATGCTTTCGCGTTGCATCCCGGGGAAATGCGTTTGCTCTTTGCCATTTACATAAAGCTGTCCGCCTTTTAGTTCAATCACATCGCCTGCAATACCCACGCAACGTTTGATGAGGTTTTCACGTTTATCCACCGGACGGGCAATGATTTCGCCAAAGGTTCCCTTTTCGTCCCAAACACGTTTCCGGCCATAATCGCGAACCAACGAATAATAGCTCTGGTTATTCGGAACATTCATGGCAACGGAATCTCCTTCCGGAAAATTAAAAACCACCACATCGTTGTTTTTTACTTTTCCGAAACCAGCAATACGTTTATATGGATTTTTGATCCACTCCAAATACGATTTCTGAGTTTTCGAGAAAGGCATGGTGTGATGCACAAACGGAAATGAAAGCGGTGTATTCGGAAGTTTTGGCCCGTACGACAATTTGCTTACAAACAGGTAATCGCCAACCAACATCGACTTTTCCATTGAAGATGTTGGGATGGTGTAGGCTTCGATGAAAAACATACGAATAAATGTAGCCGCAATTACCGCAAAGATAATGGCATCAACCCATTCAACGACTTTGGTCTGCTTTCCGTCCGGAGTGTTTTTCTTTTTCCAGAAAGCCCAGTGAACTTTCTTGGAGATATAAATATCGAAAATCACAGCGAGGCCGATCAGCCAAAGGTAGCTTTCAATCCAGACTACCCACAGCAGATAGATCAAACCGACTACTGCAAACTTGAACCATTTGTTGGTAAGAAGTGCTATCATGTTTTATGAATTTTGTTGATACGCAAATATCATAATCCGTTTAAGAGCATCCTCATTTTTTCGATAAACGCATTTATTTTTCCGACAAACATGTATGGATGGGCTGAAAAGCAAAAAGGATAACTTTTCGGGTTATCCTTTTTGTTGTATGGTGGTTAAGATTGAAATTCTAATGAACGAATGAGAACAATCGGCTCCAACGGATTTTGTTGTAGAAAGGTTGGTCTTTGTCCATCGATAACCAGATGAATACTGCTTTACCAACAATGTGGTCTTCAGGAACAAAACCCCAGTAGCGCGAGTCAGCCGAATTATTCCGGTTGTCGCCCATCATCCAGAAATAATCCATTTTGAAGGTATAGCTGTCGGCAGCCGAACCGTTAATGTAAATGGTATTGTCTTTTACCTTGAGGTCGTTCTCTTCATATAAGTCAATAATGCGCTGATACAATGGTAGGTTATCCAAAGTCAGTTTCACTGTCTGACCTTTTTTTGGAATTTCGAGTGGCCCGAAATTATCCACATTCCAGGGGTATTTGCTGCTGAATGGAAAAATATTCTGATCCCAATTACCAGCTGTGACAACTGTAGGCTGAAGCGATTTTACATTTTTCATTGACTTTAGTTTCTGTTCATTTTCCAGCGTTAGTGGAAACAGATACTGTGTATTTGAGATCACATGACGATCGTCTTCAGCGATATTCATCTGCTCTAGCATACGTTTGTTAATGCCTGTTCCATCGGTAGTTACAATGCTTTCACGCTGCATTCCTGGGAAATGCGTTTGCTCTTTACCATTTACATAAAGTTGTCCGCCTTTCAGCTCAATCACGTCGCCGGCAATACCCACACACCGTTTGATGTAGTTTTCGCGTTTATCGACCGGGCGGGCAATGATTTCGCCAAATGTTTCCTTTTCATCCCAAACACGTTTCCGGCCATAATTGCGAACCAGCGAATAATAGCTCTGGTTCTGAACATTTACGGCCACGGTATCTCCTTCCGGAAAGTTGAAAACTACCACGTCATTGTTCTTTACTTTTCCGAAGCCGGCAATTCGTTTGTATGGATTTTTAATCCACTCCACATACGATTTCTGGGTTTTCGAGAAAGGCATGGTGTGGTGCACAAACGGGAACGAAAGCGGTGTATTGGGAAGTTTTGGACCATATGACGTTTTGCTTACAAACAGGTAATCGCCAATCAACATCGATTTTTCCATCGAAGAGGTTGGGATGGTGTAAGCTTCAATAAAAAACATACGGATGAATGTAGCCGCAATTACCGCAAAGATAATGGCATCAACCCATTCAACCACTTTGGTTTGTTTTCCATCCGGAGTATTTTTCTTTTTCCAGAAAGCCCAATGAACCTTCTTAGAGATATAAATATCAAAAATTACGGCAAGGCCAATCAGCCATAAAAAACTTTCGATCCAGATTACCCATAGCAAGTATATAAAACCAACCAAGGCAAACTTGAACCATTTATTAGAAAGTATTTCCTTCATTTTATTGTATTTTAAAGATTTAGCAAATCATTCATCGACAAAATTCCTTTTTTACCGAAACTGTATTCTGCAGCTAAAACAGCTCCGAAGGCAAGTCCTTTGCGGTTTTTGGCGCAATGGGTTATTTCAATGTAATCAACTTCCGAATCGTAATTGATGATGTGTGTGCCTGGAACCTGGCCTTCGCGCTCCGAAATAATACCAATTTCGTCGGCAAGACCAGTGGTGTGATTAACCCATGATTTTTTAGTTGAGATATTTTCGATAATTCCTTCGGCCAAAGTGATAGCTGTTCCGCTTGGTGCGTCCAGTTTTTGGGTGTGATGAATTTCCTTCATTTCAACCGTATATTCAGGATGGTTGGCCATCAATACGGCCAGCTTTTTATTCAGGGCAAAGAAAATATTCACTCCCAGGCTGAAATTGGTGGTGTGGAAAAAAGTTCCGTTCAAATCTTTGCACCATTGATGTACTTCTGCTTGTTTTTCGAGCCAACCGGTTGTTCCACTGATTACCGGAATTCCGGCTTCGAAACATAACTTAAAATTAGCTGTGGCCGAAGCAGGCGTTGTGAATTCGATGGCAACATCCGCTTTTTTCAGATTAGCCAAATTCAGATCTTCAGGGTTGGTGATATCAATTTTTAAAACTATTTCGTGTCCGCGGTCAAGAGCTATTTTTTCAATCTCTTTCCCCATCTTTCCGTAACCGATCAATGCAATTCTCATTCTTAGTGGTTCTAATTTTGGGTCAACAAAGATATAAAATCAAGGCTAATATAGTGATACCTGCAAAAGGATTCTGATTTTTTCGATAAATGCGCCTGCCGTTCCGGTAAACCGAGCAATTTAGCTTACATTCTGGCGTCTGACGTAACGATAAAATTCAACTTTTTTCTTTGCCAGTGTCTTTTTCTGAGTACATTCGTAATTATGAATGAACTTGATACTAATTCCTCATGTTAAAGCTTGTAGCGACTGATTTGGATGGGACTTTTTTGAAGAACGATAAGTCAATTTCTAAGGAAAATATTGATACACTTCACTCGTTGGGTGAAAAAGGAATATTACGGGTAATTGCTACCGGACGAAACCTGAAAAAAACCATTGAAGTTATTTCCCGGGAAATTCCATTCGATTACATCGTTTTTTCTTCCGGGGCAGGAGTTTATGACCGAAGAAATGATAAGTTGTTGTATTATAAAAACTTAGAAAAAGAAGTCGTTCAGCAATTGGCTGATTTTTTGATCGCAAACGACCTGAATTTTCACCTTTTTAAGCCTGTTCCTGAAAATCACAAATGTTGGTATCATCGTGGAAGCATTCCGTGCCCCGAATTTGAAAGCTACTTTGATTATCTCCAGTCGTATTCCGAACCTTTGCCAACCGAACAGCAAATTGAATCGGAAGCCTGTCAGTTCCTGGTTGTTTTTCCGAATAATCTGGAGCGCTTTATGGCTTTAAAAACCAATATCGAGAATCGATTTCAGGATATAAAAGTGGTTCGGACAAGTTCGCCTCTCGAAACTGGTTATATCTGGATGGAGATATTCCACCAGTCGGTTTCGAAAGGGAACGGTGTGAGATTTGTTTGCGATGCTTTAAAGATTGAACATGAATATACGCTTGGTATTGGAAACGATTTTAATGATCTGGACTTGCTGGAGTTTACCAACTATTCTTACATTGTCGAGAATGGACCATCCGAAATGAAAGATCGCTTTATGTCGGCCAAATCAAACGAGGAAAGTGCTTTTGCACAAGTTGTTGAAAAGTACCTTTAAATTTTTTAGAAAATTAGAAACGAATAAATTCATTAAAAATGAGAAAAACGCTCACTGTAATTTGGATTTTGGCTGCGGCGCTTTGTTTTGGTCAGCCGCAATTAAAGCTCAATGATCCGATACCAACCGACCCCAAAGTGACCAAAGGGGTTCTGCCAAACGGAATGACCTATTATGTGCGGGCAAATAGCACCCCGAAAAACAGGGCTGATCTTTACCTGGCTGTGAGAGCCGGTTCTGTTGATGAAGATGATAACCAATTGGGGTTAGCCCATTTTGCCGAGCACCTGGCTTTTAACGGGACCAAAAATTTTCCGAAACACGAACTGATCAATTATCTGGAATCAATTGGGATGGAATTTGGGCCGGAAATCAATGCCTATACTGGTTTCGATGAAACCGTTTACATGATCAAAGTTCCGCTCGATAGTGCAAAGTTCATGGATAAAGGATTACAGGTACTTTACGATTGGGCTAGCCAGGTAACTGATGCCGACGATGAAATTGAGAAGGAGCGGGGAGTTATTCACGAGGAATGGCGCGGTGGCCGCGATGCCGACGAACGCATGATGCAAAAATGGCTTCCGGTTTTCCTGCATAATTCGAAATATGCAGATCGTCTTCCGATTGGTAAAATGGAAATTGTCGACCATTTTGCCCCTGAATTGTTGCGCAATTTCCGGAAAGATTGGTATCGACCAGACCTTGAGGCCGTTGTCGTTGTTGGCGATTTCGACCAACAAGCGATGGTGAAGCAAATTACAGAAATGTTTTCCAAAATTCCGGCATCAAAAGCTCCAAGAGAAAAAACTATTTATGATATTCCGGATCACAACGAAACTCTAGTCTCGGTTGTGACCGACAAGGAAGCACAATATGCTGTTGCCCAAATATTTTACAAGCATCCGCTTAAAAAGTCGAAAACCATTGGCGATTACCGCCAGAGTATTGTTGAAGGCTTGTATAATGCCATGATCAATGATCGGTTGGCTGAGCTGACACAGAAAGAAAACCCACCGTTCCTGATGGCAAATTCGGGTTACGGAGCGCTTTTTGGCCCGAAAAGTGTTTATAACTCGGTAGCCGTTTGCCAGAACGGAAAAATTGAAGTTGGAATAAAAGCTGTTCTTACCGAAAATGAACGGGTTTTGAAATTCGGTTTCACACAGAGTGAATTAGACCGTCAGAAAACCGCAATGCTGACCTCCATTGAGAATTTATTCAAGGAAAAAGAAAAGCAAAAATCAGCTTCTTACGCTGAAGAATATAAACGAAATTTTCTGACCACAGAAGAGCCTTTCCCTGGCATCGAGAACGAATACAAATACTATCAGGCATTTATTCCTGAAATAAAGTTAGAGGAAGTTAATGCACTGGCTCCGAAATGGATTTCAAAAGAAAACAGGGTTGTCATTTTAACTGCCCCGGAAGTTGAAGGCGCCATTGTTCCTACTGAAGCTGACATCCGTAGATACCTCGATGAAGTTGAAAAAACACCGATTAAAGCCTATACCGATAATGTTACGGATAAACCTTTGATCCCGGTTGAACCAACTGCTGGCACAATTACTTCTATCCGGAAAATTGATCCGGTTGATACCGAAGAATGGACTCTTTCGAACGGAGCCAGTGTGATTGTTAAATCAACCGATTTTAAGGATGACGAAATTCTTTTCTCGGCTTACAGTTTGGGCGGAAATTCGCTTTACGAACAGAAAGATGATATATCTGCCGACTTGGCTCCGTCAATTTTTGCACTGAGTGGTTTGGGCGATTTCGACAAGGTATCCCTTGATAAATTGATGTCAGGGAAAGCCGTTTCAATTAATCCTTATATTAGTGATTTACGTGAAGGTTTTAACGGTGGTTCTTCGGTTAAGGATGCCGAAAGCCTATTCCAGTTGATTTATATGAGTTTTGTTGGTCAGCGCACCGATCAGTCGGCTTTCAATTCTTTTATGTCGCGGACTGCAGGAGTTCTTGAAAATAAAAAGTCGTCGCCTGAAGCAGCTTTTCAGGATACTTTACAGGTAGTTTCGGCGAATTACAGTCCCCGCAAACGACCAATGACCGCCGAAATACTGAAAGAAGCTGATTTATCCAGAATAACTGAAATCAATCGTGAACGTTTCAGCGATGCAAGCGACTTTAAGTTTTTCTTCGTCGGAAAAATTGATAAGGAAGCTTTAAAACAACTGGTGGTGAAATATCTGGCATCAATTCCATCTACTCATAAAAATGAAAGCTGGAAGGACGACGGAATCAAGGAACCTTCGGGAGTTGTTGAGAAGACTGTTTATAAAGGACAGGATGCCAAGAGTATGCAATACCTGGTTTTTCATGGAAATTATGAATATAACCGTCGAAATAATCTGTTAATCAGTGCTGTAAGTAAAATTTTGACCACACGGTTGCTGGAAGTTATTCGCGAAGATAAAAGCAGCGTTTATTACATTGATGCCAATCCTTCGGTAGCGAAATTCCCTGAACCGAAGTACAGCATGACTATCAATTACGGCGCAGATCCTGTAAAATTAGCGGAATTGAAAGACGCCGTCTTTGCACAGATTAAAGATATTGCCACCAACGGGTCGACGGCCGTTGATTTGCAGAAAGCTAAAGAAAAACTGTTGAGGGAACGTGAAACTAACCTGCGCGAAAACAGATATTGGCTGAGTGTTTTGAGTAATACATGGCTTAACAGCAATGCCGATTTTAGCGATTTTGGCGACTATGAAAGCATCGTGAACTCATTTACCGTTGGCGATATTAAAGCTGCGGCAAACAAATGGTTCGATTTTAAGAATTATTACGGGGTTGCTTTAAAACCAGAAGCTGCGAAGTAGTAGAAAAATATTTGTTGTTTTGAAAGCCGTTTCAGTTTTGAAACGGCTTTTCTATTTATTACTGAAGAGCTTTTCGGCTGCCAATAACTGTTCGGGTTTCCCCAAATCCATCCAAAGGTCCGACTGGTCTATAAAAGCTTTGATGGAATGATCTTTGGACAGCCGCAGATAGAGGTCCATGATTGAGAGCTTTCCTTCTTCGGTAATCAATTCCAGAATTTCCGGCTGAACGATATGAATTCCACTAAATGCCAACGGTTGGGAATCGGCAAACGATTCGGACCGACTGATTATTGTTTCGCCATTGCTGAAGTTTTTCCAACCGGCCAGTTGCATATTCTGGTCAAACATCAGGTAACGGCTAGTTTCGCGTTGCCTGACAACTAAGGTTGCCAATGCTTTTTGTTCCAAGTGGTATTTCAGAAGAATATTTAAATCCAGACTGCTGATCACATCCACATTGTAAATCAGGATGGGCTCGTCGCTTTTCAGGAAAATGCCAGCTTTTTTCAATCCGCCTCCTGTATCCAGAAGCTGGGGACGTTCGTCTGAAATATGAATGTCAATTCCAAAGGAATTATTTCCTTCCACAAAAGAAATGACCTGATCGGCAAAATGAAAAACGTTTATTGTAATGTCAGTTATTCCATGTTTCTTCAGGTATTCGATGGTATGTTGAAGCAGCGGTTTCCCTGCTATAGAGACCAATGCTTTGGGTTTGTCCTGAGTGTGTTCTTTAAGACGTGTTCCGAGTCCTGCTGCAAAAAGGAGTGCTTTCACATTCGTTTGTTTGAATTTGCTCAAAAATAGACATATTGATCGGTCATTCAGAGATTCATGCCGGGAATTTTTTAGGTAACAAAAGCAAAACGATTAAACTATTTGTCTGAGGAATAGTCTATGATCCAGAAACAGATTTAATTACTTTAAAAGAAAATCATGAAAAAGTTAGGCGTATTATTGATGGTTCTTTTGTTTGTATCGGGTGTTACCTACGCACAAAGAGGAAGCGGTGAACGTCCATCAAAGGCAGTTGAGCAGGGTAGGCCCGGAGCTGGCAGAGGTGATCGTCCCCAAATGAATCCGGAGGAAATGTTAAAAAGACAAACTCAACGATTGGTTGATGAGCTTAAATTAAACAAAGATCAGGAAGCGAAAGTTACGGCGATCAATAAAAAGTACATGGACAAGCAGTCGGGCGATTGGTCTAAGATGCGCGATGCCAGCGATGAAGAGCGTGCTAAGATGCGTGATGAGCGAATGAAGGTTCAGGCAGAAAAGAATAAGGAAATTAAAGCCGTGTTAACTCCTGAACAAGCAAAGCTTTTCGATGAAAACCTGAAGAAGCGTGAAGAAATGAGAAAAAATGGACAAGGCCGATTGGGAGGATTTGGAGGTCCTCAATAGTTTTGTTGGTTAAAAGAGGAAAGGGGGCACTTTGCCCCTTTTTTTATTTCAAATAATTTCTGAGCGCTAACATTTTTATCGCAGTGACAGCGGCTTCGTCACCTTTATTCCCAAGTTTGCCACCTGCACGGTCGAGGGCCTGTTGCTGGTTGTCGGTGGTGAGTACTCCAAAAATAAAAGGCTTGTTGTATTTGATGTTCAGGCTGGTGATTCCTTGGGTTACTCCCTGGCAGATAAAGTCGAAATGACGGGTTTCTCCCTGAATGACGCATCCCAAAACGATTATTGCATCAACACCTGCATATTCGGCCAGATATTGTGCTCCAAGAGTCAGTTCGAAAGTTCCCGGAACGTGTTTTGTGATGATGTTTTCATCTTTAGCACCGTGCCTTTTCAGCGTATCAGCAGCCCCTTGAGCCAGTGCTCCGGTTATTTCATAATTCCATTCGGCCACCACAATCCCAAACTTCATGGTTGCGGCTGATGGAACAGTTGTTAAATCGTATTCTGATAAATTTTTCGTAGCCATTTCCTAGATTTAAAATTGATCAAAAATAAAAAATCCCCTGCAATGAGGGGACTTTTTTATAGTATAAACTTTTATAACTAATCGTTATAATTTAGCTTTTGCTCTTGCAATGTATTTATCAATGCTTCTTCCTTCGGTACTCTCCGGAAACTTTTGTTTGATCGTTTCATAGATTTTCAAAGCTTCTTCTTGTTTGCTTGAACTCTCCAGTAATTCACCTGCTTTTAACATATAGACCGGTGTAGTAAGTTCATTGTCATTCATTTTGTAGGCTTCAGTGTATAAATCGAGAGCCTTATCAGTTTTGCCAAGTTCAAGTTGGGCATCGCCCTGAGCACCAACTGAAATCGGGCCTAACAGAACATCGTCAGTATCGAATTTCTTTAGGTAGTCAATTGCTTTGTCAAACTGACCCATATTTAAATAAGATACACCGGCATAATAGTATGAAAGTTTACCTGCTTTTGTTGATCCAAAGTCGTCAATGATGTCCAGAAATCCCGGATTGTTTCCGTCGCCGTTCAAAGCCAGATTAAACGAGTCTTTTTCAAAATAATTCTGAGCCATAAACATTTGTTCCTGTGCTTGTGTTTGACGAGGTTCAAGGTAAAATTTGTTTAAACCAAGATAACCAACAGCTGCAACTACAATTGTGCCGATCACGATTCCAATCAGTTTTGAATTTGATTCGAGAAATTGCTCGGTTCTGGTCAATGCACTTTCTACTTCGGTTAGGTTATCCACCTGAGCGTTTTTTTTGTCTTTTGCCATCTTTTATAGTATAGTTCGAAAATCGAGAGGCAAAAATATATTATTTTCAAAAATAAACGGCAGATTTCCGAGATAAAAATGAATATTAATCAACACATTGATGTTATTATCCTGAATAACGATTTTTTTATCCGGTTTCACAGCCGGAAATTTGTAGTTTTGCTGAATTAAACAGGCTTTCAATATGTACATCCAAGAATTGTCGGTTGTTAATTTCAAGAACTTTGAACATGCTGAATTTAAGTTTTCTGACAGCTTAAATTGTTTTATAGGCAATAATGGGGCAGGCAAAACAAACCTGATGGATGCCATTTATTACCTGTCGTTCTGCAAAAGTTTCCTGAATTCGGTCGATGGGCAAAATATCCGGTTTGATCAGGAATTTTTCATGATTCAGGGTAAATACACACGGCTAGACTCGGATGAAATTGTTTATTGTGGCTTGAAAAGAAATCAGAAGAAAATCGTCAAGCGGAACCAGAAGGAGTACAAAAAGTTGTCGGAACATATTGGCCTGATTCCATTAATTATCGTCACTCCATCAGATACAAACCTAATCTCCGGAGGAAGCGAAGACCGCCGCCGTTTTGTTGACGCAGTTATTTCGCAATACGATGCGGTTTATCTTGAGAACCTGATCCGATATAACCGGGCTTTGCTGCAGCGAAATAATCTATTAAAACAGTTTTCCGGAAGAAATAACTTTCAGATGGAGTCGCTCGAAGTATGGGACGATCAGTTGGTCAAATACGGACAGCAGATTCATGTTGTGCGAAAGGTTTTCATCGAAAATTTACAACCCATTTTTCAGAACTATTACGAGTTAATTTCAGGAGGAAAAGAAATTGTAGGCTTGAAACTTCAATCGGACTTAACTGACAACAATTTTGAACAATTGCTAAAAGGGTCGATTGTTAAGGATCGGATGCTTCAATATACAACAACCGGCATCCATAAAGATGACTTTGACTTTGAACTTGCCGGTTATCCAATCCGGAAATTTGGTTCGCAAGGCCAGAAAAAGACTTATCTGGTCGCTCTCAAGTTGGCTCAGTTTGACTTTATGAAAGAGATTTCAGGACTGACCCCAATTTTACTTCTGGACGATATTTTCGATAAACTGGACAAGAACCGGGTTGAGCAGATTGTGAAACTGGTAGCCGATGATCATTTTGGACAGATCTTTATTACCGACACCAATCGTGAACACCTCGATCAGATTATAGCTGGTTTGGAAACCGAATCGCGGATTTTTACCATCAGCGATGGGAATGTTATTAACTAGGATTCAATGAGAAAAAGTAATACTCAAAGTATAAGTAGTGTGCTGAAAAGCTATGTTCAAGAAAATCACCTCGAACGAAAACTGAATGAACTCGACCTGATCAAATCGTGGGAGTCGGTAATGGGTAAAACAGTATCGCGCTATACCGGGAACTTGTACATTCAAAACAGCACTTTGTTTGTTGAAACAACCTCGCCAATTGTCCGGAACGAACTGTTGATGATGAAAGAAGAGATTCGCGTTCGCTTAAATGAAGTTGTTGGAGAAGAGCTGATTAAGACAATAATTTTTAGGTAGCACGCGTAGAGACGTTGCATGCAACGTCTCTGCAGGTATTCCTAGCAATCAGGAACCTGACAAATTGAATATTACCCTGGCCCTTACCATGAGCCCCGATTGTGTTGGAAGTTCCCGGATTGCTTCCGGATTTGTAAGCTGGTTTTGAGTAGCATAAAATACAGGTCCACCAGAAACAGCAAACGAAAGTCTTGATTTTTTTGGTGACAAACTTAGAGAAGGGCCTATCAGCATTTTTGCACCGCCTTCAGCTTCCTCTTTGTCCCAAAAGCCTTCCAAATCTTCGCCTACAGCTTCAATTCCGCCATAAAAATTTTCCGATAAGCGATAGTGGACCCCCAAACTGGTTATAACATCAATTTTATCGCGGTTTGAGGCCAGTGCTTTTTCAAGAAGTAGGTTGCCGCTAAATTTCCATTGTGGCATTTCGTATGAAAAGGTAATTCTACTCAGCAGCGATTTAACATCGCTATAATCTCTTCTAACTCCCAACCCAGCGCCAACCCTCAGCCCAAGAACTTTTTTGCCTCCCAGGATATCACGTATAATTTCGATTTGTTGCGCACTTGCAATATTGTTTTGAAGAGGAAAACCCAAAGACGCATTGGCGATGAAGGTAAAACGTTTCCCCAAATACCCTTTTACTGCAAATTGTTGATTTATCCCATCGTATCCAAATGGACCTGAAACTCTTTCTCCATATCCCCCGGAATAATCAAGGCTCCATTTTAAATCCTCAGGAGTTAATGTACTTATTGAAAACAGGAAAGGCTCAGGAGTTCTTTTTATAGTGAAGTTATCGTTCTCTCTGGAATTCTGAGCCATTGTTGTGGTCTCAATAAGGACAATCAGGAGGAATGTCAAAAGTTTTTTATTCATGATTTTCGAATTATAGAAATGTATAATATCTGATCAGTGTAATCCACTGCCCACAAATGTATAATCAAAATACTGAGGATTGTAACTGATAAGTGAAGATTAATTGGAATTTAATTTGTTCGCTTCAGGAACAAAGTGTTTAGTACCTTTCTGTTTTCGAGAAAAAGAAATCACTTTCAATTATCGCATTTTCGTCGCTGTCTGATCCGTGAATGGCATTGTGCGACATCGATTCAGCATATAACTTGCGGATTGTTCCTTCTTCAGCTTTTGCGGGGTCGGTAGCTCCGATCAGTTTTCGGAAATCGGCAACAGCATTTTCCTTTTCCAGAATAGCTGCCACGATTGGGCCTGAACTCATAAAAGATGTTAATTCTTCATAAAAGTACATATTGGCATGAACACTGTATAAGTCCATAGCTTGTTTTTTTGTTAAATGTGTGAATTTCAGCGCCTTTATCCTGAATCCAGATTCGTTGATAAGTTTTAGTATTGCACCAATATAATTGTTCCTGACAGCTACTGGCTTTATCATGGTAAAAGTTTGATTGCCTGACATATAAATCGTTTTTTAGTGTGCTTTTCAATGGAACACAAGTTAGTGAAAATTCGTTTTGTTAACTCAACTCCATCGGCTTTATTTTTATATTTGTAGCTTATTTAAAAATCGAATAATTGGAAAGAGTTGATATAGAATTGATTAATAGTTTCGGGCAGCTAATCAAGAATAGTTCCAAATCCATTGTTGTGATCCCACACATGAATCCGGATGGCGATGCAATGGGCTCGGTTCTTGGTTTATGGCGTGTATTAAAGAATGCCGGATTAAAAGTGAAAGTTGTTAGTCCGACTAAATACCCTGAATTTTATCACTGGATGGATGGGCACGATGACGTAATCATATACAGCCATCATCCCAAACAGTCGGCAAGGGCTCTGGATGAATCAGATCTGTTGATTTGTATGGATTTTAATCAGCTTTCGCGACTTGGCGATATGAAGTCACTGGTTGAGAATTATGCAGGGAAAAAGATGTTGATCGATCATCATCCTTATCCCGGAAATTTTACCGACTTGATTATTTCTGACATCACTTACAGTTCGACAGCCGAATTGATTTTCTCGGTACTTCAGTCTACCGATCTGGCACAATATATAGATCGTGATGCAGCCACCTCATTTTTTACCGGAATCATGACCGACACCGGCTCGTTCGACTTTAATGTGTCGAACCCCAATACTTTCGAAGTGGTGGCTCAGCTTACCCGCATGGGCATCGATCAGCTCGATATTCATTCAAAAGTTTACGATAACTATTCAGCCGACCGGATGCGCCTTATGGGTTTTTGCCTGAGCAACCGAATGACAGTTTATCCGGAATATCACGCAGCATGTATGTACATTACATTGGAAGATCAGAAAGCCTTCAATTTTAAAACAGGAGACAACGAAGGCTTTGTCAATATGCCACTTTCGATTAGAGGGATTGTCTTTAGTGCACTTTTCACCGAAAAGGAAAAATACGTTAAAGCATCGTTCAGGTCAAAAGGCGGATTCGCTGTAAATGAGGTGTCTGAAAAATATTTTAACGGAGGGGGTCATCGCAACGCAGCCGGGGGGGAACTTTACGCATCTTTATCCGAAGCTCTGGCTCAATTCGAAAAATTGTTGCCCGAATTTGAAGATCGAATTAAACAATCAATAAAATAACTAATCATGAAAAAAATGAATGTCATTTCAAAACTTAGCATTTTCATCATATTTGTTGTTGTGGCTGTTTCGTCCTGCAAAAAGGTGGAAAATCCATATTCAGCATACACATCAGAACACGAAACTGCTCAAATAAAAGAATGGAAAGCCAAGATGAAGGCTGGAAATCTTGCCTACGATTCAACTGCTACCAAAATATATTACATTATCGATAAAACGAAGGTTGGCACTGGCCCAAATGTAAAAACAGGAAATACCGTAACAGTTAAGTATACTGGTACTTTTATGGATGGGAGTATCTTTGATTCTTCGGATAGTTATACCTATGTACATAAACCAACGACAGGGAGCCGGATGATTCCGGGTTGGGAAGAAGGCATTGAACTGTTGAATAAGGGAGCAAAAGCCACATTTTTAGTTCCTTCGGCCTTAGCTTATGGCCCATCTGGATATTACACAATCCCACCTTATTCCCCGTTATTTTTTATTATCGAAGTCGTTGATATTAAATAGAAGCTGATTTAAATTCGTACTTTCGCAAAAAATATAGTTTATGAAACAAACATTGTACATCCTCGCTTTGATCGTTATGCTCTCCGGAATTTACTCTTCGTGTAAAAAAAATACTCTGGATGCATTACGGGAAGACGAGATTACCGCACTCGACAAGTATGTTAAAGATAAAAAACTTACTGATTTTAAAGACACTTCGGGGATTTATTTTAAGGATAGTATCATAGGGATAGGAGACAGCATTATCACATCCGGGTATAAATTAAAACTCAACTTCAAGATTACCTTACTTGACGGAACGGTTGTTTTTACAACTGAGGATAAATATGGACATAATTATGAAGAGTATACTTTTTATGTCGATGCTACCAGTACAACCATTAATCAGTCCTATGTACAGCAAATTGCAGGATTGCATACCGGCTTGAAGAAAATGAGGGTTGGAGGCCGTGCATTTATGGTTATTCCTTCGGAATTGGCATTTAAGGCTGTTGATAATTCCAGTATTGGAGTTCCCCGGTTTTCAACACTATTGGCCACAGTTTATGTCAAGAGTGGATTATCTCCTTATAAGCAAAAACAAGAGTAAAAATTAGGCAACGATATTTCTATTCCCGTGATTACCTTGTGGTTCATCGCGGGATTTTTTTTAGCTGTATGAGCAAGTCTGAATTACTTAAGAAACTACTGCCAGGATTCATTCCCTTGTTTGTATTTATTGCAATCGATGAGATTTGGGGAACGCGTGCTGGTCTGGTGGCAGCCCTGATTATTGGAGTTACCGAAATGGTCTGGATCTGGATACAAGAGAAACGATTCGATAAATTTGTTTTGTTTGATACCGGCTTGCTTGTGTTACTCGGTTCTGTTTCACTTCTACTCAATAACGATATCTTTTTTAAGCTGAAACCTGGATTGGTTGAGCTGATTTTATGTGCAGTACTTGCTGTTTCGGCTTTCTCTAAGCTAAATATCATCGGGCTGATGACTCAGCGCTACATGAAAGACATGGAGCTGAACGACCATCAAATGGCGCAATTCAGGAAGACCATGCAACTCATGTTTTTCGTATTTCTGTTGCATACGGTGTTAGTATTTTATGCTGCTTTTTATATGTCCGACGGAGCCTGGGCATTCATTAGCGGTGGTTTATTCTATATTTTATTTGCAGTGGTATTTGGTTACGAATTTGTAAAGCAAAAACTTAACCGTAAACTGCTGTTAATTCCTGAAGATGAAGAATGGTTGCCCCTGGTTAACGAACAGGGCGAGATCATTGGGAAAGCCCCAAGGTCGGTTTGCCACAAAGGCGAAAAATTGTTGCATCCGGTCGTCCATTTACACGTTTTGAATAACCAGAAACATGTTTATTTACAGAAAAGGCCCCTGAATAAATTGGTTCAGCCGGGGAAATGGGACGCCGCAGTGGGTGGACATATTTCTGCTGGAGAGACACTCGAAACAGCCCTGAAGCGCGAAGCCTGGGAAGAGATTGGCCTTCAAAATTTTTCTGCCCGGCTGGTGAAATCTTACCGTTGGGATAGTGACATCGAATCGGAATTGGTTTACGTTTTTGTTAGTCACGACTTTAAATCGATCCATCTGCATTCTGATGAAGTAGAAGAAGGCCGGTTTTGGACACAAAAACAAATTGATGAAAACATTGGAAATCAGGTTTTTACTCCTAATTTCGAATACGAATATCAGTTGCTAAAAAAGGAGATTTTTTCAGCCTGATCATGTCCTTAAAATAAGTATCGAAGGTGTTTGGTTTAGCCAGTTACAGCGTGAATCAACCAGTTTTTTCCATCCCTCAGCCGATATGATCATCATTTGAAAGTTCCGGAGAAAAAGCTCGTCGATGACTGATTCGTTGTTCAATGTAATGTGGTTGGGCGCTTCCTGCTCAATGGCTCTGATAGCTTCCTTTATTTCTGTATGTTTCCTGATCAGATCTGTAGGATCGGTAACTGTGACCTGTGTCTCCGAATTTTTGATGAACCGTTGGATATATTCAACCAGGAAGATATCTTTTTCGCTGTAAAACGGTACTATAATCTGATCGAAACTTCCAATGTTTTTATCAACGAAAATACCAACCGGAACTTTGGTATTCGACAGAATGGATTGGGTTCGTTCGTCGAAGGGAGAATTCCCAAATATTTTTTCTTTCCCGGCTACTTTCTGAATCAAGCGATCGGGGTTAACGATACGGGTGGTATAACCCAGTATCTTTCCCAAAAGGCTTCCTTCAAAAATTGACTGTCCGATACCGATCAGTAGCAGATCGAAGTCGCCTTTATTGGTGATTTCAGAAATGTCATCATCAATATCATCCGAAGCCTTAAATAATGTAGTGATTTTCTGGTTCAATAACTCCGATTCCAGAATGATGGGCGCAAAGCTCTCATTTTCATATTCATCCATATTATAATGGTGCAACACATTGTTTGGGCAAAGGTGCAGGGCGGTAACCGATGTATTTTCTTTTTGTTTTTTTACCAGGTTATTGGCAAGCTGAAGTAACGATCTGCCCATTTCAGGATTTCCAAACGAAAGAATAATTTTGAATTTGCTCAATTGACTTATCTTTTCCTGAATAATATTGATTTTTGGTTTGAATATTCGTTCGATTAAATCCAATGCAGGGCCCGTCATAACCGTGGTGACCAGAGCCATGATAACCATCATCGAAAAAACCTGAGGTGAAAGGATTCCCAGGTCATAACCAATATTCAGGACAACCAGTTCCACCAGTCCCCGAGTGTTCATCAATGCACCGATAGTTAGGCTGTCGCGCCAGTTTTGGCCAACAAATTTAGCTGCCAGTGCACTTCCTAGAAATTTTCCTGCAACAGCCACCAAGATAATCAGTCCGGTTACCTTCCATAAATAGGGTTCGTTGAGTAGTCCGATTTCTGTTCTCAACCCGGTGAATACAAAAAACAGTGGAAGTAACAGTACAAGCGCCACATCTTCTACCTTTTCGATGAACATGTTTCTGAATTTCTTGCTGTCAGGCATAATTGTCCCTGCCATAAATGCGCCGAACAAAGCGTGAATTCCAATCAATTCGGTTGCATAAGCCGAAAAAATTAAGGTCAGGAAGAAGATAGCCACGACCTGTTTACTCATGTTTTCGCGCGAAGGGTATAAATCGCCCACTCGTTTTAAAAATGGCCTTACCACTTTAATCATTAAAAACACATAACCGACAGCAATAGCAATGGTATAAAGCGAGCTTACAAATGAGCCTGCTTTTACAATGGCAATTACCGTGGCCAGCAAACTCCATGCGGTAATATCGTCGGTAGCGGCGCAAGTAATTACAATAGCTCCCAGATGTGTTTTGTGAATTCCTCTTTCCTGAACGATCCGCGCTAAAACAGGAAAAGCAGTGATGCTCATGGCAATTCCGATAAATAATCCGAACGATAGGAATTGGGTTCCCGCAAGGGCAAAGGTTTCATAAATAAAATATGCCAATCCCATGCCAAGTGCAAACGGGACAATAATACTGGCATGACTGATTACTACCGCTTCGTGGGCCCTGTTTTTTAATGCCTTCAAATCGAGCTCCATTCCAACCATAAACATAAAAAGGATTAACCCAATCTGACTTAAAAATTGAAGATTTCCCAAGGACTGTACTGGGAATAATGCATTGGAGAATTCGGGGAAATACATTCCGACCAGAGAAGGTCCTAATACAATCCCGGCTATAATTTCACCAATCACAGTTGGCTGGCCAATCTTGCTGCAAATCCAGCCCAAAATGCGTGCAACAATTATGATGGTAATTATTTGAGCCAAAAGAATGGCCAACGGATGTTCGAGATTTTTAATAAAAGAGCCTAAAAACTCCATCCATTGACTTTCACCTCCTTTCACCTCCTGAATATTCCTTCCAACTTCCAGTGCTTTCCCTTTCTGGACTATCCAATACATTAGCATCGAAAAACCTCCAATAATACTGATGTAGAAAAATACATTCCTTAATCTTTTCATGCCTTGTCTAGTTGCTTATAATATGATACCAAGGCTCAAATATGAAACTAAAATTCTGAACTAGATTCTTCGATTTGACTGAAAAATAAGCTGATGTAATGAATGGGGAAAATTTTGTAATAAACTACCTGTTCGTTTTGCTGATAAAGGTGGTCCGATAGGTTTCTCCGAGGGTCAGTACCAAGGGTTTTTCGGAATGAAAGAAAATGTTTGTTGCTATTTGGTCATTCGAGAAATACAGAACACTGCTGAGTGCAATCAGCTCTTTTTTGTTGATCCGGCAAAAGTTGGCGGCAGGCAAAAGGGAAATGAGTTTTTCAAACGAGATATTTTTCAGTTGAAGACTGGTGCCGTTGGTCAAATGTGCTGTTTTATCACGGCTATCAATTTCTGAGGTCCGGATATAAACCAACTGGTCGAAATAGATCAATGCATTTCCTTTGTCGGTGTTCAGGCGGACATATTTTCTGATTTGGGTTTCATGCCCCAATCGTTGAATCGCTTTGTTAACAGCCTGTTGAAGCCTTTCGAACTTAACCGGTTTAATCACATAGTCGATGGCATCCAAATCGAAAGCATCGGTTGCATAATCTTTGTAGGCAGTAGTAAAAATTACAGGTTTGCCCTTGAGTAGTGCAGCCACCTGGATGCCATTGGTTCCATGCATTTCGATGTCGAGTATGCAAAGGTCGAAATCCAATCCGGGAAATTCTTTCAGGAAAACCTCCGGATCGTTAAATGCCTTTATTATTTCGAGTTCTGGTATTTGTTCGCAAAGGAGTTTTAAGTACGAAAGCCCGGGCAACTCATCGTCCAGAAGCAAGCATTTTAGCTTTGTATTCAAGCAAGTCGATTTTTAAATGAGCAATATAAACGTTGTCTTCGGTAAAACGGTCGAATTTAAAATGATCGTTATAAATGATTTTTAAGCGTTTTTCGAGTGCTTCGGTTCCAAAGCCACCTTTCCCTTTTTTGATGGGCGCTTTTTCTGATATCCGGTTGGCAACTGTAAGTCCAAAAGTATTGTCGGAGAACTCGAAAATGATAGAAATAAATGCACCCTGATTTTGCAGATCGGCGTGTTTAAATGCATTTTCAATTAAATCGGTTGAAATAAACGGGGCAAGCAGGTGTTGGTGATAAAGTGGCTCATTTTCGTTAACCTTCAATTTTACTTTTAATTCGAATAGCGGACTCAATTTGATCTTGTTGATTTCAATCAGATTGAGCGCAAATTCAACTTCCTGCTTTGGCGTCACGAATTTTTTCCTACTGTCGTAAAGGATGTAATCCAGCACATTCGAGAGTTTATCCAACGCAAAGTAAGTTTGATAAGCGTGCGACTGAACAGAATTGAGAATATTTTTAAACAGGTGCGGGTTAAGTCTGGAGTCAAGGTTGTCGAGTTGTATCTCGTTAAACTTGCTTTCCATTTCCTGATATTTTGCTTCCAGAAGCTGTTTCTCTTTATCCGATTTTTTTAGCCTGAAGATCAAATAAACGATCAATGCCAGGCAGAGAAAAATAGTGAAAATACTTCCATAAAAAAGCATCGGAGATAAGTCGGGTCGAGGTTCCATATCCAATTGGTTTTATAACAAAGTTAGGGATTTTTATAGGTTAAGAAAGAAATGGAAACTCCACAGGTGAAACTTTTAAATAAATATGATTTGATTTTTAGAGCGTTTTGTGCGTTCCGTCGCAGTATGGCGGATTTTTGGTATGCTTGCACTGACAAAGCCAGGCTTCTTGTTTTTCAGCCATTCTAAATATGACTGGTACAAATTCACTTCCGCGGTGTGATCCGTCGCAAAATGGTTGATTGGAACTTTTTCCACACGCACACCAGAAATATTGTCCTGGTTCAAGATTGATCTGAGCCGGCATTTTTGCAGCAATTAACGGTTTTCCCATGGTTGTCGATTTTATAACTTTTAATTTTTAATTTTGATTTGCTTTAATTTAAACAGCCCGGATTGAAATTAGTTATACGAACTAAAAAAATAGATGATGAAGATATTTGTAATCAGTTTATTGTGTTTGCTTTTCCTTAATCAGCAAGTGGAGGCCAAAAAACATTTTCTATATGTTGGTACTTATACCAAAGGTATGACCAATGGCATTTTTGTATATTCGTTCAACGACCAGAGTGGACGGTTGGTCGATTTGAAAAAGCCTGCCATTAGCAATAATCCGTCATTTCTAACCATCGCTCCCAATAAAAAATTCCTATATGCAGTGGGCGAACTCGACAATCTGGATACGATAAGCCAAAGTGGAGGGCTGTCTTCTTTTAAAATTGAAACTGACGGAAAGTTGACATTGATTAATCATGTGCTGACACATGGTGCAAATCCTTGCCACGTTAGCCTTTCGCCTGATGGAAAGAAACTGGTGGCATCGAACTATACCGGGGGAAATTTATCTTTTTTCAATATCATGCCTGATGGTAGTCTTTCAGAAATGATTCAGCGAATTCAGCATGAGGGTAGTGGCCCATTTCCCGGACGGCAAACAGAACCTCACGCGCATTCGGCACGGTTCGATGCAACAGGCAAATTGTTGTTCGCAGCTGATCTTGGCATTGACGAACTCAAAATTTACGATATAACCTCCGGAGAAAAGGTGGCCTCACCTCATGCGCAGCCGTTCATAAAGCTTGCCCCTGGTTCCGGACCCCGTCATTTTGACTTTTCGGTTGATGGCCGCTTTATTTATGTCATTAATGAGTTAAGCTCAACCATTACTGTTCTGATGAAATACGGGGGAGAATGGAAGCAAATACAGACCATTAGAACGCTGCCAAAAGATTTCAAAGGCGAAAGCTGGTGTGCCGATATTCATTTGTCGGCTGATGGGCGTTTTGTTTACGGGTCGAACCGCGGACACAACAGTATTGCTGTTTTTAAACGCGAATCTACCAGTGGAAAGTTAGAAATGATCGAAACTGTTTCGGTTGAGGGCAACTGGCCACGGAATTTTACAATCGATCCTTTAGGTCGTTTTTTACTCGTAGCCAACCAGAAAAGTAACGATATTACTGTTTTTAAAATCGATCAACCTTCAGGAAAACTTAAATTTACAGGTTTTAAAGTTCCAAACGAATCACCTGTTTGTTTGCAGTTTTTGAAATAATAAAATGTAGGGATCCGATTTATCGCGTCTCTACATTTTATTATCCCCGAATCAACCGAATAAATTCCTCCCTTGTAGCCACCCGCTCAAAAGCACCGGTAAAGTCGGATGTTGTAGTGGTTGAGCTTTGTTTTTGAATGCCACGCATTTGCATGCAAAGGTGTTGGGCTTCAATAACCACGGCCACACCAAGCGGATTGAGTGTTTGCTGGATACAATCTTTTATTTGAGTAGTCAATCGCTCCTGAACCTGCAGTCGGCGGGCATACGCGTCAACTACACGGGCAATTTTGCTCAGTCCGGTGATGTACCCATTTGGAATGTAACCGATGTGAGCTTTCCCGATAAATGGGAGCATGTGGTGTTCGCACATCGAGTATATTTCGATGTCCTTGACAATCACCATTTGACGGTAGTCTTCCTTAAACATGGCCGAACGCAGAATTTCTTCCGGATTTTGTTCGTATCCCTGGAGCAAAAACTGCATGGATTTGGCCACCCGCATGGGTGTTTGTTGTAATCCTTCGCGGCTGGAGTCTTCGCCAAGTAAATCAATTATCTTTTTATAATGTTCGCTTATTTCCTTAGTTGTCTCCGGATCATATTGCTCAATTTTGCGATATGTTCCGTTTTTGCCGTTCAGTGAAAATTCCATTTTGATTCCTTTCCGTAATATATTTGTACCGTAACGCAACCACAAAGGTAGTAAGTTCAGTCTTACTCATGGTTCGGGAGACGAATTTTGTTAGAAAAGCATTATAAAACCATTAATCTTTAACACAAAATGAAATCCGTAGGATTAAATAGTAAATTGGTCTCTTGAAATTTTTATTTTTGCATCGCTTATTTAATAGGGCTTTAAACCATCCGTAAAAGGAAAAGGTGTATTTGAAAAATACATGGTTAAGTGTTGCTTGAAAGTGTAAAAAAAAGTTAATTATTTTTGATGTTATAATACAATATATTCTTTGAATCAAAGTTTGTATTTATGAAAACAATGTCTTAGATATTAACTAACGTTAATGAACTGTATTTATGATTGTAGTTACCGGAGCAGCTGGTTTTATTGGAAGTTATATCGTCGGGAAGCTCAATAGGGAAGGATTTAAAGACATTGTTTTGGTCGATAAATACGACGATCCGTTGAAGTTTCAGAATTACCAGGAGAAGACTTATTCAGAAATGGTTGATCGTGATAATTTCTTTGATTGGTTGTCCGTCAACGAAAAATTCGTTCAGATCATCATTCATATGGGAGCTCGCACCGATACGGTCGGCCAGGAACCTGAAATCTACCAAAAGCTTAATCTTGATTATTCGCAGAAAATTTGGAATGCCTGCATTCAGTATGGTTTACCGTTGATCTATGCTTCATCGGCATCTACATACGGCGACGGTCATTTAGGTTTCGACGATGACGAGTCGTTGATTTCCGGATTACAGCCTTTAAATTTATATGCTCAGTCGAAACACGATTTTGACTGTTGGGTACTTAAGCAAAAAGAACAGCCTTATTTCTGGGCAGGACTAAAATTCTTCAATGTTTTCGGGCCTAACGAATATCATAAAGAACGCATGGCTTCTGTCATTTTTCAGGCATTTAATACCATCACAGAAACCGGCCACATGGGGCTTTTCCGGTCGCACCATCCGGAGATTAAAGACGGAGAACAAGCCCGCGATTTCATATATGTTGAGGATGTCGCCAAAGTGATTTTGTTCTTCATGAATAGCCGCAAAAATTCCGGTATTTATAATGTGGGGACTGGCGAGGCACGAACTTACCTCAGTTTGACCAAAGCCGTTTTTAAATCGATGAAACTGGATGAAAGTATTGGTTTTATTGATACTCCCGCTGATTTGCGAGGAAAGTACCAGTACTACACCTGCGCCAATATCCAAAAATTAAGAAAGATCGGATATTCCGAACCATTTTACTCACTTGAGGAGGGTGTTGCGGATTATGTAACCAATTATCTGGCTTCCGGAGTTCGTTACTAGTAAGTAAAATTGTTATTCATTGCCATTTGCTTCGCGTCATTCATTGTTGCTATTGGTTAATGATAAATGACTCTTTTCTTCTGTCCACTACTTATAAGGCAATGCAGCCAGCACATCAGCCAGCCGGTTAATTCCTTCTTCCAGTTTTTTATTGACCATCATTTTGACCATCATGCTCATATCGGCATCCAAAGTTAGCCGAAGTTTGGCCTCGTAGGCCGAAACCGGAAGCAGTTGAATCCAGAAAACAATACCAACCGGCATACCACCGCTACTGCTTATTTTTATGGTTTTATAAGGTTCACGTTCAATGATCCTGATTTCAGCCAAGCCCATTCCAGCGATCTGGAAACGGCATGAATCTGTATCCGATTCGAAATTCGAAATTTTAATCTGTGGAATCTGCTCAGTCATTTTAGACAATAATCCTTCGTTGACATACTTTGACAGGTTTTCAAAGTTTGACAGATAGTTAAAAACAACTTCCTGGTTATTGTTGATGACTTTTACGTCGCTAACGTATTTCGTAGTACCCATGCCAATAGTTTAAAAAAGAATTCCCCTCTTCCTCGCAGAAAAGGGGAATTTATGTGATTTAATAAATAATCTATTTGCCCCAGCTTTCAGGCTCTTCGCGCCATTGATTGAGTTTTTCAACTTCTTCAGGTTTTACATCACCTAATTCCAATGCCTGTTCAATCAGAATCTGATAACGGCTGAGGGCGGTCAGTTCAAGACCTGCATCTGCAAAATTTTTGCGTGCCTGTGGAAAATTATAGGTAAAAATGGCTACCATTCCCAAAACGTCGCCGCCAAAATTAGTGATCGCGTCAGCCGCTTTCAGGCTGCTAAGCCCGGTTGAAACCAAATCTTCAATGATCACAACCTTCTGACCGGCTTTCATGTCGCCTTCAATAAGGTTCTCAAGTCCGTGATCTTTCGGTTTTGCCCGAACATAAATAAATGGAAGACCTAATTCCTGGGCAACCAGCATACCATGAGCAATAGCTCCTGTAGCGACTCCGGCAATTACCTCAACTTGCGGATATTTTTCACGAATGACTTCGCAGAATTTCTGGCAAATAAAAGTACGTTCTTCAGGATAAGACAAGATTTTGCGGTTATCGCAATAAATTGGAGCTTTCCAGCCTGAGGCCCAAGTAAACGGATTGTTGGGCTGTACTTTTATAGTGTTGATGTGTAGTAGTTTCTTTGTAACTTCGATTTGAATTTGTTCAATCATGATTGTTTTCTTTTATCTTTTAATACTGGCAAATGTACAAAGTTTTTTTCAATGGCTCTACCATTCTGATCGACTCAGAAATGAATAAATCATTAAATAATAACATTGCAAAAACGTTTGATTCGGCAAGTTATGATGTTGTAAGTCAGATAATATTGCAAGTTGAGTCGGTCGGAAATTTATCTGATTTTCTTATTTTGAATTCAGATGATGATTCTGTCTGGAAGCAATTTAAAAGTCGATTTGTTGAGATTCCAGCTGCCGGGGGATTGGTTAAAAATACGGATGGATCACTGCTTTTTATTAAACGTTTGGGCGTTTGGGACCTTCCAAAAGGGAAAATCGAAAAAAGGGAAACTCCTGAATTGGCTGCTATACGTGAAGTTGAAGAGGAGTGTGGTTTATCCGGAATGTATGTAGTCAAGCAACTTGATTCAACGTTTCATATTTACCGGTCTCCGTATTTGACGTTTCCGCGGAATTTGGTGTTAAAGGAAACAAAATGGTTTTTAATGAATTATTCAGGAGCTGAAACTCCGGTTCCGCAGGCCGAGGAGAATATTGAAGAAGTAGCGTGGCTCTCTCCATCCAATTTGAGTCAGGTCTATTCCAATACCTATTCCAGTTTGAGCGATTTTCTGGAAAAATCGTTACCAATTATTTAACATCCTGTTTGTTCTGTTTCTGCATCTCTTTGTAGTAATCGCTTTTGAACAATTGTCCCAATTGCCGGTCGAGTCCGTCGATTGGATTTGGTGCCGGCGAAAGCAACAACTTGCCATCTTTGCCAATCAGAAATGAATTCGGGTATGTTTTAACTTTGTAGCTCGATTCTATATTACTTTCTGTTGTAGTAAATATTCCTGCCCATTCGCTGTCGTTTTTAAATCCTATCTTCTCCGGAATCACATTAATGAGGACCAGTTTTTCTTTGTATCGTGCCGAAATAGCTTTCAGTGCATCCAAATGCTGGCGGCATATGGAGTTCTTTGGATCTGTAAAATGCAGATAAATATAGGTATTCGGATACTCTGAAAAGTTCACTTTTTGACCGTTTATGTTTATAAGTGCAATCGCTGGTGGATTGGTGCCACTGGTCAAATAAGTGAGTTTTGATGAGATTAGCTGCGAAATTTTCTGTTCATAGATACTCCATTCAGACGATTTTACCTGACCAAGCAATTTCAGGATAGAAGACTTCGAAAATTGCTTGCTGTAATAAGCGTCGCTCATCGATTTTAGCAGCACCAAATGCGAAAGTTCCTTGTTGAAATGCAGATGCTTTTGGAAATAATCGTCAAGCTTTTGCAGGTTGGCCGCAGAGACTAAATTTTTGATTTCAGTGCCGTTTGATGCGTTAGTGAGCATACTGAAATAGTTCATGAAAACCTGATTGAATATAACCGAATAGGCAGCCAGATTGTACATGGGTTTATAACTACTAAAATAGGTTTCCATAAATTCAGCAGTTTTACCCTGGTTTAGGGCAAACTCAAGGTTTGCTTTCCTGAAAAACTTGTGTGACTCAAAAAATGCCGAATTTGTTTTTGGAAATTCTTTCTCTAGCTTCAGCTTGACGGTGTCGACCAACGATTTGGATTGATTTGTGAATATCTGGTTGAAATACCGATTTTCAAGTTTCGCATATTCTTGCTCAAACCGTTGTATTTTGACATTCAATTCGTCTTTTTCAGGAGATAAAATTCCAAACCAGACCGGCTCGGGTTTCACAAATGGATTCCTTTTTTGTGATTCGGTCAGGTTTTGTTTGGGTGGAAAAACAATCTGATACGATTTGCCAGGCTCGATGTAAATCATTCCGCGATATCCATCAAAATCGGCCAGACAAAGGTTGGTCCCGGCGATTTCGATATTCAGGCTAAACGCACCTTCAGCATTAAATCGAATAGTTCCCAGTTTTACTTTTTCTTCGGAAATAAAGTCATGAAGAATATATAGATCAATTGAATTCAGTGCATATTCAGGAGCTTTGCCTGAAATGTTGATCGTTGCAGACCATGACTTTTCAGCCATGAGCAAACTCGACAAAATAAAAATGAATAGTAGCAGGCTTCTTTTCACAACGATACGACGAATTGATGAGAACAAGGTTTTTAGTTCATACATTAAAACGCATGAATCAGACAATAATTATTCATCAAGTTTAAATTCTGACATGTCTAATGAAGCTGGCAAAAACATACTTGGATCGCCGCCATGAAAAATAATGTCGCGGACTATCGTTGAGTTAATCGGAGTGTGTTCGGGCATGGTTAAAAGAAATACCGACTCAATTTTTGGGTACATTTTTTTATTGACCTGTGCTATCGCCCTTTCAAATTCGAAGTCGGCTGAGGTGCGCAAGCCCCTGAGGATATACTGTGCATTTACTTTTTTACAAAAGTCAACAGTTAACCCTTCATGACTTTCAACGGTAACCTTTGGTTCGTTTTTAAAAACTTCATTGATCCATTTAAGTCTCTTTTCGACTGGGAAAAAGGAACGTTTATTCGAGTTAAATCCGATCATGATAACGATTTTGTCGAACAGAGGAATCGCACGTTTTACGATGCTTTCGTGTCCAACGGTAAACGGATCAAATGACCCCGGGAAAATGGCAACTCGTTCCATGTACTTGGTTTTTCTGGAAATTTTAGGGTTGTAAATATAGTGCTTATTCAAAATAAGCAAACAAACACAATGATTTAATTCATTTCGGAATCGCTTTTGCTACTTACTATAAAAATGAAAACCAAGGCGACTGCTACAATCAAAGTACTAATCAGGAGCTGACTTGATTTGCTGCATTGGTAAAACGTAGTGTTTTGCAGTTCATTCGAAAATTGAATGCTGACTAAAACCAATCCATTGTTGACAGCGTGGCCTAAAATGCACAAGTAAATATTTCGGGTTCGGACCATCAATATTCCAAGTAAAAGCCCTAGAATAAATGTCGCCGGAAATTGCCACGGATTGAGATGGAACAGTGCAAACATCAGGGCTGAAACAAAAACTGCCGTGAATTTTGAATAGTTTCGCATCAAACCGTGCATGATTACGCCCCTGAATATCAGCTCTTCAACTATTGGAGCCATAATGACGACCTTTAGGATTGCACCGTAAATTCCATAGTCGCTTTCAAAAATTTTATTGAACAACTCCCAGAACCAGGCGGGCGGTGGCAGTACTTTATCAAAGGCAATGTTAACCTCTCCAATCAGATTTTGGGCTGCCCAAAGAAAGACCAGAACCGGAATCAGGATCAGAATGTTAAACGATTTGGCAGGGAAGAGTTCGCTCAGTTTCACCCCGGCTTTCCGGTAGGCATAATAGAAAATGAAAACAGGTGATCCAACACCAACAATAATTTTCTTAAATGGATTATAGAGGTAATCCGTACCGTTGTAATAATCAAACAGGGCAAGTGGAAAGTCAATGATAGTTTGAATAAACGTGTAGAGAACCACCAGATGAATGGCTCCCATAATGGTTGGATAATATTTAGACTGCTGTTCGTTCAATTTGTTCTGAATTTTGTTAGCCGAATATAGTCTACTTTTTCCGGAATAAGAAAGAACCTGCAAGTTTTACATTTTAAAATTCCTGCAATTCCGATTTGTTAATGTTCGGGAATGATGCACAATTCACTTTTTAGCTGAGAAACCATCCATTCTGAAAGTATTTCCGAACCTTTGTCGTTCAGATGACTGGCGTCCATCCAGTTTGTTGGGTCGTCAAAAACAGATTGAGGTGGAATTAGCAAAGGTGCGATACTTCTATAGTATTCAGCAAGTTTTGGAGTTCGAAGTTTCGATCCGGATTCAGGCAGGTACACAAAGACCAAGGACACGTTCTTTTCATTAATCGGTTCAACCATTTTTTTTAGATAGGCTAGCGGATACTTCAATTGAACATCTACCACCGGTTTATATGTTTTTCGCTCAATCCTTCTTTTCCAAGCTTTTTCGTTGTCGTTCATTTCATCTTTAGTGGCTGTTCTTGCAGCTTCACCATATCCGTAAAGTCCATTATCGGTTCCCGGAAATTTTTCATCAAAGATGTAAGTTGCCTTAAAACACTCCAATCGTGCTGATGCACCATAATAAAGATCGGAAAAGTAATCCCGGTTAACCAGGGTCGGGGTGAAAAGCAAATCGCTGGTTTCTGCCAGGTATGGAAATATGTCGTGACTGTTCTTTTCTTCATCTTCACTCACTTCCAGAACTATAAGTTTTGGCGATTTGTTCTGGAGAAGTAACTTGAGAACTGTGTATTGAAGATTTCGGCCATACCGGCAGTATCCAAAATTAGCTAAATGGTAATTTTGCCCAAGACTTTCTTCCATCTTCTTTTCCTGAAAAGCATGAATGGTATGCGATGAACCGATGAAAGCAACATCGATCGGAACCTGATTTTTCGTAATCCGATCGAAAAGCCAGGCTCCATGGTTGTAGCAATCGTTTTTGATGTAATGATAGGCGAACTCCCTTGAATAGGGCATAAGGAATATTGCCACAATCGGAATCATCATTAAACTGAAGAACAGCGCTATTTTCAATAGGATTTGTTTCATGGTTTAAAATTGAAAATAGATAAATTGTGGTGCAGTAGTTAAAACACCGAAAGTCAGAATGTTAATCGCCAGAATAAGATAAATGCCCCATCGTATAATAATTCCTCTTTTTACAATCAGGCTGTTAAAATCATTTTGGTTGATCAGTATTTCAAGAATAAAAAACAGGGGAAGACTTGCCAATATTGAGATTGAAAATTCTCTGAATTGATTATTGTCAGTAAAAAAGGTTATTCCTTTTGATAGAAAATCCAGATTCAGATTTTTAAAGCTGGACAAAATGAACATGCTTTGTTCAAACGTATGTGCCCGAAAGAATACCCAGGCCAGATTGACTATCACAAATGTAATGACGAACCCAATCCACGAAAAGCTCTTTGGTAGCGTAACAGCCTTTGAAATGTAGTGTTCTGAAACCAAAAAGAAACCGTGCAGAAAACCCCAGATGATGAATGTCAGCGACGCTCCGTGCCATAAGCCCGACAAGGTGAAGGTGAGCAGGATATTGAAAATCCAACGGCTTTGTGAAACCTGATTGCCCCCCAGTGGAATGTAAACGTAATCGCGAAACCAGGTTGACAATGAAATGTGCCACCGTCGCCAAAAATCCCTGAAACTACGGGTAAGATATGGCGTTTTGAAGTTTTGGGTCAGATCGAATCCCAATAGTCTTGCCGATCCAATGGCAATGTCAGAATAACCTGAAAAGTCGCAATAGATTTGAAATCCAAACATGAAAGTGGCCACCAGCAATATTGTTCCATCAAATTTTTCCGGCGAATCGTAGATGTGGTCAACAAAATAGGCCAACCGGTCGGCAATTACCATTTTCTTAAAAAGGCCATACAAAATATAGCGAAAGCCCGAAACCAACTGATCGCGTTTAAATGTTCGCGCTTTCAGGAATTGTGGTAATAAGTCGGATGCCCGTTGAATGGGACCAGCAACCAATTGCGGAAAGAACGAAACAAAAGCCATGAACGAAATAAAGTTGTTGGTTGGCTGAATTTTTCCACGATAAATATCTATGGAATAACTTAGTGATTGAAAGGTGTAAAAACTAATTCCAATTGGTAGGATGATGTGAAGTGTTGTCAGGCTGGGCTGAAGTCCGAAATTTGCACTCAGACTGGCAAATGAGTCAACAAAAAAGTTGTAATACTTGAAGAAACCCAGCATCCCGAGGTTAATTAGCATACATAACCGTAGCAAAAGAAGTTTTTTCTTTTTGACAGGTTGATTGAAAATGGCTCTTCCCAGAAAAAAATCAACCGATGAGCTAATAAAAATCAGTATCAAAAAGCGAACATCCCACCATCCATAAAAGCAGTAACTCGCAACCAAGAGAAATAGATTTTGCCACCTGAAATCCTTCCGAAGTAAAGACCAGTACAATGTAAAAACGATGGCGATGAAGAAAAAATAGGTGATTGAATTAAAGAGCATTGCACGGATCAATGGGTTTAAACGAATGTATAATTTTTGTTTTAAACGGATACAAACGCGGACTTTATTATTTTTGAACAATGCGATGTTGAAAATTATCGAAAAAACTTCAAAAACTATTTGATCGTTTGAAGAAAATGTGCTTATTTTGCGGTCTGTTTGAAAAATGTGAGATTCTGATTAAAAAATAAGACAATGTCAAGAGTTTGTCAAGTAACCGGAAAAAAAGTGATGGTGGGAAATAATGTTTCTCACTCAAAGCGTAGAACAAAACGGAAGTTCCTTCCTAACCTGTTCAAAAAGAAGTTCTATCTTCCAGAAGAAGATCGTTGGATTTCGTTGACTGTTTCAGCCAATGGTATTCGTACAATCAACAAAAACGGATTGTTTGCTTCTTTGAAAAGTGCGAAGGAACAAGGTTTTATTACAACTATTTAAAGCTTTAAGAAATGGCTAAGAAAGGAAATAGGATTCAGGTAATCATGGAATGTACCGAACAAAAGACAAGTGGGGTTCCAGGAACTTCAAGGTACATTACTACCAAAAACAGGAAGAATACTCCTGAACGTTTGGAGAAAAAGAAATACAATGCTAACTTAAAGCGAGTTACTGTACACCGCGAAATTAAATAACAAATAGTATGGCAAAGAAAGTAGTTGCATCATTACAAAAAGGTGCCGGTAAAGGTTACTCCAAAGTAGTAAAAATGGTAAAATCCGAAAAAACCGGTGCATATACATTTCAGGAAGAAATTATTCCGAATGAAAATGTAAAAGATCATTTTAAGAAATAGACCAAAATCTCTCTATAAAAAAAAGCTTTCATCATTGGTGAAGGCTTTTTTTATTGAATATCTATATTGCTTTATTACAGCCCTTTAAATTTGTAGTTATGGGTATCTTCGGAATTTTTAACAGCAAGAAAAAAGAAAGCCTTGACCAAGGGCTTGCAAAAACCAAAGAAAGTGTTTTTACGAAGATTAGCCGCGCCATCATTGGGAAAACCAAGGTTGATGATGAAGTGCTGGATAATCTGGAAGAAATTCTGATTTCTTCGGATGTTGGCGTTGAAACTACTCTGAAAATCATAGAACGTATTGAAAAACGAGTTGCGGCCGATAAATACATGGGAACTTCAGAGTTGAATTCCATGTTGAAAGAAGAAATCGCCAGTTTGCTTGAAGAAAATAACAGTAACGATATGGCAGATTTCGATTTGCCTGAAAGTGATGAACCATACGTAATTATGGTTGTTGGGGTGAATGGCGTAGGAAAAACTACCACTATTGGAAAACTGGCCTGGCATTTTAAAGCAGCCGGTAAGAAAGTGGTTTTAGGGGCTGCCGATACGTTTAGGGCTGCCGCCATCGATCAGCTTCATATTTGGGCCGACCGGGTACAGGTGCCGCTTGTCAAACAGGGGATGGGAGCCGATCCTGCATCGGTGGCTTACGATACATTGTCTTCGGCCAAAGCGCAAGGCGCCGATGTAGTAATTATTGATACGGCCGGCCGTTTGCACAACAAAGTAAACCTGATGAACGAGTTGAGTAAAATCAAATCAGTAATGAAGAAAGTGGTGCCAACAGCGCCTCACGAAGTTCTTTTGATCCTTGATGGTTCTACCGGACAAAATGCTTTTGAGCAAGCCAAACAGTTCACAAAAGCTACTGAGGTAACTGCACTGGCGCTCACCAAGCTTGATGGAACAGCTAAAGGTGGTGTTGTTATTGGAATTTCTGATCAGTTTAAAATACCAGTGAAATATATTGGAATAGGTGAGAAGATGGACGATTTACAGATTTTCCGGAGACGAGAATTTGTGGAATCGCTGTTTTCTTAGTTCCAACTTTCAAGTTTCAGGATCCAAGCTTGGGGTGCGAAGATTTGAGATTGAATAATAAAAATTAACCACATAGGCACATAGACCACATAGTTTAGTTTTTCTATGTGAACTATGTGCCTATGTGGTTTAACAAATCGGAAAATGAAGAAACAAAAAATAAATGTGGTGACTCTGGGTTGCTCGAAAAATTTGGTTGATTCGGAAGTATTGCTGAACCAACTATCGATGGATGGTTTTGAGGTTGTGCACGATTCGAATGATACAGATTCTGATATCGTGGTAATCAATACCTGTGGATTTATTCACGATGCCAAAGAGGAATCGGTGAACACCATTTTGCAGTTTGTTGGTGCCAAAGGTCGCGGCGACATTGATAAATTATACGTGATGGGCTGTCTCTCGGAACGTTATAAAACCGACTTGGAAAAAGAAGTTCCTGAAGTTGACAAGTTCTTTGGAAAGTTCGATCTGAAAGCCTTGGTTGGAGAATTGAAAGCAACTTATCGTCCGGAGTTTATATACGAACGGAAGATTACCACACCATCACATTTTGCTTATCTCAAAATATCAGAAGGATGTAACCGTGTTTGCGCCTTTTGCGCCATTCCGGGCATGACCGGGAAACACAAGTCCAAATCGATGGAAGACTTGGTGAAAGAAGCCAAATACCTTGCAAAAAGTGGCGTAAAAGAGATGTTGCTGATCGCTCAGGATTTGTCGTATTACGGCATTGATTTATACGGGAAAGGCATGTTGGCTGAACTGATCCAAAAGATTGCCGAAATTGATGGCATCGAATGGATTCGCCTGCATTATTTGTATCCAACCAAATTTCCGATGGATATTTTGCCGCTATTTAAATCGGTTCCGAAACTCTGCAAATACATCGATATTCCGCTTCAACACAGTTCGAACAATGTGCTGAAACACATGCTGCGACATGTGACAACTGAAGAAACAGAGGCTTTACTTCAGAAAATCAAGGAGGAAGTTCCCGGAATTGCCATCCGGACAACGATGTTGATCGGTCATCCGGGTGAAACTGAAGAAGATTTTGAGCAACTGAAGAGTTTCGTCAACAAACATCGTTTCGATCGTTTGGGCGCCTTTTCGTATTCGCACGAGGAAGGAACTTATGGCTACCAGAAATATTCGGATGATGTTCCTGAAGATGTCAAACAAGCCCGTGTGGAAGAATTGATGGGCATTCAGCAAATTGTTTCGTCGCAGCTAAATGCTGAACGAGTAGGGCAGACGCTAAAAGTGATCATTGATCGCGAAGACGAAGAATTCTATGTCGGACGCACCGAGTTCGATTCTCCGGAAGTGGATGGCGAAGTGTTGATCAGCAAGGACGTTCTGCTAAAAAAGGGACAATTCTGTCAGGTTGAAATCACCGGTTCAGAAGAGTTTGATTTGTACGGAAGCGTGGTGTAACACATTTTCAAACGATTAGGGTCATTGGTTTTTCGTTTGGTTCGTGTTTCTAAGTTCCTGAATGCCTTTAAAATGGGATTTGTAAGTATTACGGGTAAGAAATTATTTAGAAATACTGTTCTGTCGGTGAATTTCTGCTTGATTTGTTATTGATATATTTATCCCAATCGCTTATTGGCAATGGTTTGCTTCTTTTCATCATGTATTCCCTTAGCCTGGTTACAATTATTTTATTGGTATAGTCAATCTCAACTATTTCTTTGACTGGCATTGGATGTTTGGCAAGTACATAATATTCCCAGGTGGATCGATATTCCGGAGCTTCTATTAAATTCCAAATTGTGTCCATCACAACAATATTTGCCAACTCTTTCGATATTTGAAGGGATTTAATAACAGATTTTCCAAAATATAGCTTATTCACTGGTATTGAAGATACTCTCAATGTATCAAAATTAAGGTACCCAGTTTGCAAAATGGTATCCTTGACAATTTCATTGCAATAATTCAGGTAGAGTTTATATCGTTCTTCTTTTTTCCTGGATACTATAATTTCAGGTATGGTATCTTTTGAAGTCATGTTATCATTCTTCCCGGATACTATAATTTCAGGTATGGTATCTTTTGTAATCATATAATCATTATTCACATAAATCAGAGGTTTTTTGCTCGTAAAAGCACAAAATGATATGAGCAGTACGATGATAATTAGTGATTTATGGATTGTCTGAAATTTCATATTTGATATGCTTACAATTACATAATTGGTTGAGTTTCACTAAAAAATAACTGAACCTGTAATGTGGCAGATTTGCTGATGCCTACCTACAGTAATTTAAATCATTATTTATGCTTATAAAATAACAAAATATTTGGGACTTAACATAGTGGCCAATGCCATGTGCCACCAAAATATTGTAAAGTCTATTTGTGCATTATTTCCTATCCAATTGCACAAGCCTACCAAATTTACGGAAACCTATATTTTTCAAATAAATGCGCTAAGCGCTTTGGAGAAATTTTATTTGATTGCCGTCAATCCAAGTTTCCCTTCGGCAAATACAAAACTGGCTTTTTCAACATCCTGCCACGATTTTGAAAATAATTTGCTGCCAATCGGGTGGTCACCAGCCTCCGGAAATGCAACCTTCTGTTTCAGGTTTTCGGGAGTGCCAAGTTCATCGAACATTTTCAACAGGGCATCAACTTTAACTACCTTGTCCTGATTTTCCTCGTCCTTGTAATAATATCCCAGGAACACTGGTTTGTTTACCCTCGAAAAGGTTTCATTTTTCATAGTCGCTTCAACCAATTGCTGGAGGTAAACCACCGCTTCTAATCGGTATTTGCAGTTCCAGTAACGACAATCTTCCGAAGCAAAATCGGTGTTGGTAACCCGGTAATTTCCTTTGTAAACACTGCGCGCAATTTGCAATCCCCACGGTTTACTCAACAGAAATGCTGCCGGATTATTTATTGCCACATTTGGCGAAAGCAAAATCAGACCATCAACCAAATCCGGAAATTCGGCTGCCAGTTTCAAGCTTAATGTCCCTCCTGTTGAGGTACTCATCAGGATAACCTTTTCGCCTAGTACCCGTGCTGCGACCAACGCTTCTTTGGCCGATTCATACAGCCGGTCAGGAGTCATGTCGATCAAGGCATCGGTAGTGTCAATCCCATGCGATGCAAGCAGCGGAATGTACAAATTCATACCGTACCGGTGGGCAAAATCAATATGTACCGGGTTGCCTTCATACCACGATGCTGAAAAACCATGCAGGTAAAGCAGGCAATAGGAAGTTTTATTTTTTAAGCTATCGTTGCCCCAGATGATCCGGCTTTCGTTATCGGGTTTAATTTTTAATGCCGAATTCTTAGCTTGCAAATAGGCTTCAAACCCAGATGCCTGAACTTGTATTTCAGGAAGTTTATTGGATAATTCTGGTTTTGGGAACGTTGGTCCGCACAGATAAACTAACGCCAGAAGGCCAAGGATTGAAGCGGAAATGAGAAAGATTTTCTTCATAGCCAATTTGTTTTACGGAAAGGTTGGAGAAATGATTTTCGCTAAACTACTGAAAATTGCTTTATATGTCAAAAATATTAAACAACTATGGCATTTGTTGGTTAGATATGGGAATTTAAACAAGATCATATTAAACATTAAAAATTGCAGGTTGTTACTTTATTGCTTACTTTAAAATACTGAAAAACCAATCATTTAACCATGGATAAATTTTCGCAAGTGGGAAATCAGGAAATTGCTGTCGTAGAAGAATTGTACTCTTCATATCTTATTGATCCTGAGTCGGTAGATTCAAGCTGGAAGAATTTCTTTGCCGGATTTGAGTTTGCCCGAAAAAATTTTGCAGAGAATAAAGCTTTTGTGCGCGATGAAAAGATCGATAAAGAATTTGCAATCCTGAACCTTATTCATGGTTATCGTCAGCGAGGTCATTTGTTTACCAAAACAAATCCGGTACGGTCCCGCAGAAAATATTCACCAACGTTGGATATCGAAAATTTTGGGTTGCAAAAATCAGATCTGGACACTGTTTTTCAGGCCGGAAATAGCATTGGCATTGGGCCAGCAACCCTTCGCGCAATTATTGAACACCTTGAAGCTACTTATTGTGGGTCGATCGGAGTGGAGTATGTTTTTATGCGTCACCCGGAACTAATCGATTGGCTGAAAGTAAAGATGGAATCGGTTCGGAATTCAGAAACTTTTTCTCCTGAAAAGCAAAAACATTTTTATTACCATTTGAAACTCGCCGTTGGGTTCGAAAATTTTATTCATAAGAAATTTGTCGGTCAAAAACGGTTTTCGCTGGAAGGTGGCGAAGCGCTGATTCCGGCCTTGGATGCGGTTATTGAGCATGGCGCTGAACTTGGGATTGTCGAATTTGTGATCGGAATGGCTCATCGTGGACGGCTTAATGTACTGACTAATATTCTGGAAAAACCTTACGAACATATATTTAAAGAATTCGTGGGAACCGAATACGAGCAGGATCTTTCGCTGGGTGATGTAAAATACCATCTCGGCTACGAAAATGAAGTTCAGACGGATACAGGGAAAACGGTCAAGCTGTGTTTGATGCCCAATCCATCGCACCTTGAAACCGTATCACCGTTGGTGCAGGGAATGGTCCGTTCGCGGATCGATTTGCAGCATGAAAGTGATTTTAACAAGGTTGCGCCGATTGTTATTCATGGCGATGCCGCAATAGCAACTCAGGGAATAGTTTATGAAGTTATACAGATGTCGCAGTTGCCTGGTTATAAAACCGGAGGGACTATTCATCTGGTCATCAATAACCAAGTTGGTTTTACGACCAATTACCTCGATGCCCGCTCAAGTACCTATTGTACCGACGTGGCTAAAGTGACCCGTTCGCCTGTATTTCACGTGAATGGCGACGATGTGGAAGCCATTATTTTCACCGTAAAACTGGCTATGGAATTTAGGCAGAAATTCCATGCCGATGTTTTCATCGATATTCTGTGCTATCGAAAATACGGGCATAATGAAGGCGACGAACCACGATTCACCCAACCATTGTTGTATAAAGCCATTGAAAAACATCAAAACCCAAGAGATATTTATGCTGAAAAATTGGTTTCATTGGGCGTTTTTTCTCAGGAAGAAGCGACAAGACTGAATCAGGAATTCGATCAGTTACTCGAAGAAAAATATAAGATATCGGAGAAAATTGAAAAGGTAAAAGTTCGCAAATTCCTGAAAGGTGAATACACCGATTATGAAAAACCGGTTAATGCTGATTTGCTCCATTCCATAAAAACAGGCGTAAAAAAGAGCGAGTTAATCCGTATTGCTGAACGAATCAATTCATTGCCTGCCGACAAAAAGTTTTTCAAAAAAATCGACCGTATTGTTGAAGACCGGCGAATGATGATGCTTGATAATCGTATGGATTGGGCCATGGCCGAATTGCTGGCTTACGGAACTTTGCTCGAAGATGGGTTTTCGGTCCGGTTGAGTGGTCAGGATTCGGAACGCGGGACCTTTGCCCACCGCCATGCCTCATTTGTTGTTGAGGACACCGATGAAAAGTATTTTCCACTGAAAAATATCAGCGAAAAGCAGGCTTCATTCCACGTGTTTAATTCGCTTTTGTCCGAATATGGAGTTCTTGGGTTTGAATACGGATATTCTCTCGCCAATCCGAAAGGACTGACGATATGGGAAGCTCAGTTTGGCGATTTTGCCAATGTTTCGCAGGTTATTTTCGATCAATATATTTCGTCGGCCTACGAAAAGTGGGGCATGATGAACAGCCTGGTGATGTACTTGCCTCACGGATACGAAGGGCAGGGGCCAGAACACTCAAGTGCACGCATCGAACGGTTTTTGAATCTCACTGCAGATAATAATATCCAGGTTGTTGTTCCAACCACGCCAGCGAACATGTTCCATTTGTTGCGCCGGCAAATGCATTCAAATTTCCGGATACCACTTGTCGTTTTTACCCCGAAAAGCCTGTTGAGGCACCCAATGGTTACTTCGTCAGTCGATGAACTCTCCGAAGGCGCTTTTCAGGAAATAATTGAAGATTTGGTTCCTAAACCAGCGAAGGTCAATAAGCTGGTTTTCACCTTTGGAAAACTGTATTACGATTTGCACAAGAGGCAGGCTGAAGAAGGCATTACCAATACGGCAATTGTAAGGGTTGAACAATTATTTCCACTGAATACAGAACGGATCAGATCCATCATCTCGAAATACTCAAATCTCGAAAAAATAATCTGGGTACAGGACGAACCATCAAATATGGGAGCTTGGCAGCACGTTCTGCGGTTTTTACCTGACGTTCCTTTCGAGTTGGTTTCACGCCCGGCAAGTGCCAGCCCGGCCGTTGGGCTGATGTATCAGCACAATACCCGGCTGAAAAAAATATTGGATACCGTTTTTGAGGAAAAAGTTTTAGCCTGAGAAAAGTCAGAAGGCCGGAGTAGCGAAGGGAGCAATTCAATGATGATTAAAAACCAAATAAAAAACCAAACATGTTAGTCGAAATAAAAGTACCTACACCCGGAGAATCCATTACAGAGGTTGAACTCGGAAAGTGGCTGGTTGCTGATGGTGATCTTGTTGAGAAAGATCAAGAAGTAGCTGAAGTCGAATCGGATAAAGCAACACTGACCTTGTCGGCAACTGAGAGTGGGCAAATTAAGATAAATGTTCAGGAAGGTGAGCGAGTGGCTGTTGGCGCCATTGCCTGCACCATCGATACGGATGTTGCTGTTGAAAATAAATCAGTAAAGGAACTGATAGTGTCTGAACTATTTGCTGAACCCAAAGAGGCTGTAGTTTCTGATCCTGAGAAAAAAAGTATTCCGAAGGCATCAGTAAAACCTGAAGACTCAAATATTAAAGTTACCCCGGTGGCCCGCGAAATGATGGAAGAATACAATCTTTCGATGGAAGAAGTATTGAGTGGTTTGCACCGGATTTCGAAAGGAGACATTGAGGCTGTGTTGGCGCTCCCGAAAGAAGGAAAAGGTTTGAAAACGCTCACTTCGACCATCTCGTCTATAGCTGGGATACGTTCCGAAAAGCGTGAGAAAATGACTTCGTTGCGTCGCAAGTTAAGTGAAAGACTTGTTGCGGTAAAGAATGAAACGGCCATGCTTACCACTTTTAACGAAATTGACATGAGTAGGGTAATGGAAATAAGGACGAAGCTTCAAGCGAAATTTGTTGAAAAACATGGTTTGAAATTGGGATTCATGTCTATTTTCAGTAAGGCGGTTGCAGAAGCCATGCAATTTCATCCATCCATCAATTCGCAGATTAACGGAGAAGAAATTATTACACCCGAATTTGTCGATATTGGTATTGCTGTTCAAACACCCAAAGGTCTGATGGTCCCAATTATCCGGAATACAGAAAGCAAAACAATTGCTGAAATTGAACTGGAATTAAAAGTGCTGGCAGAAAAGGCTCGGACAAAAAAGATAACTGTTGAAGAGTTGACAGGTGGAACTTTCACTATTACTAACGGTGGTACGTTCGGCTCGTTGATGTCGACGCCAATAATTAACCCGCCCCAATCGGCCATTCTTGGGATGCACAACATTGTTGATCGTCCGGTGGCAGTCAATGGGCAGGTGGTCATCCGCCCGATGATGTACGTGGCCCTTTCTTACGATCACCGCATCATCGACGGGAAAGACTCTGTCGGGTTCCTGGTGAAGGTGAAAGAACTGATCGAAAATCCTGAGAGATTGCTTACCAGTGGCCGAAGTCCGGAGGAAGTTTTGTTGGGTTTATAATAATTCATCACTGAAAATACAGCAGCTCTTTCCTTTATTGGGGAGAGCTTTTTTCATTTTGGGGTTTGGTTCTGCCCGAATCTTTGTACATTTACAAAACAACCTAAAACGTGTCCTATGAAGCCACTTTTTTTCCTTAGTTTAATCCTGGTAATCCTGACTTCATGCTCTCAAAATAAAACTCCGGAAACCAAACATCATTCAAGTTTTCATTCTGTGACAGTTAATAAATCTGCCTTTGAGAAAACAGAACTGGTTTACATTCCGATTTACAGCGATATTTATTTTGTTGACTCCAAACATACATTTTCATTGACGGCAACTTTAAGCATCCGGAATACTTCGTTTAAGGATTCCATTTATGTTTTTGCGATTGATTATTACAATTCAGGAGGGGAGGAGGTACGCCGTTACAACGAGTCGACTCTGCTCGTCAAACCGCTGGAATCAATCGAATTTGTGGTAGAAAACAAGGATGATACAGGCGGAGTAGGAGCAAATTTTGTGGTAGAGTGGGGGGCAAACCCGGAGGCTCAGAGACCCTATTTCCAGGGAGTCATGATTGGAACAACCGGACAGCAGGGTATTTCGTTTACTACTGAAGGAATTGTTATTCAAAAATAGTTTCAACGCATAAATTTACTTGATTGCAGTAGCTTTTGTCCCAAATGGGATAGTCAATCCAAGCCATGGAATGGCTACAAAACTGCCAATATCGCCTCCAATAGGGATGAATGCCCCGAAGTCTAATCCGGTATGTTTGATTATCCGCCGTCCTCCCAATGACATTAAAACCATAAAGTTATCGGGTGTACCAATGAAATAGTTTTCAGTAATGAAATATCCTCTTGGGCCGGTTCGAATCATCCCGCTGATGTTAACAGTAGGATTGCTTGCCATCTTTCCCCCGGCATACCCCCAGCCCAACCCAATGTTCAGGTTTTTATCTTTTGATCCGAATGTTGTAATTCCATATAAAATTCCGAATCCGGATTTTGATTCTCCGACAACGGTTCCCATTAGCGCTCCAACACCCAAATTGAATTTGTTTTCAACTATTGGGACTGAAAATTTGGCGGTTATCCAGGCCGGAGTATAGGACGAAGCAAATAAAAATAGTGGCACGGTGCCAATTCCGGCCGAAAAATGATTGGTAATACCATAAACAGCCTGGTTAAAAAGAACCCAGACATTTTGGTAATAACCTTCTCCTTTTTTTAGGTTGTATCCGTTTGGCGCCCAGAAATAGCGCGTCGACTGTGGATTGTCGAGCCAATATGTTCCGCCTTTCGTTTGTACAGCGTTAAGTTGAGTAATCTTTTTTATTTCAGATTGTGGAATGCTGATTTCTCCGAGTTTGTCGGTTTTTATTCGGATCGCTTCCTTTGTTTGTTTCAGGATAATTCCGATGTACTCGTTGCCATCAATTGTTTCGACCTGGTATTTAGTGGAGTCCTGACTACTCTGGGCGTCTGATAACATTGGAATTCCAGACAGAATAACAATTAGCAGTATGAGTACTGATAATGTTTTTTTCATAGTTTTAGGATTTGAAAGGATTAAGATACCAAATTCTTTCATGATACCTTCTTTCATCCCAAAATGTTCAAATAGTATATTTCCCGGGAAAGGGGCAATAAAAAAGCCACCCGTATGTGAGGACGAGTGGCTCTATCTGTTTGTTTGAAAACGCTTGAGTTCTGTATTTATAAACGATTAATAATTTATTCTGAAACTACTTCGAAGCCTAATTCAACAATTACTTCTTTGTGTAATTTGATTTTGGCGGTATAGTTTCCTACTTCTTTAACACTGTCGTCTGAAATCATGATCTGTTTGCGGTCGATTTCAAATCCTTTGGCATTGATAGCTTCAGCAAGCATAATCGTATTAACCGAACCGAAGATTTTTCCGGTTGTGCTGGTCTTTGCTCCAATAACCAATTGAACAGTTTTGAGTTTTTCAGCAACACTTAAAGCCAAATCTTTTAATTTTGCTTCTTTGTGAGCGCGTTGTTTCGTATTCTCAGCCAATACTTTTTTTGCTGATTCGGTGGCGATTACAGCCATCTTTTGAGGAATCAAAAAGTTGCGACCAAAACCGTTTTTAACAGTAATAACATCGTCTTTCGATCCTAGTCGTGCAACGTCCTGCAATAATATAATTTCCATTTTTATCCAGCTTTTAAAATTATTT